>ENA-OWNT01001447-OWNT01001447.1-seawater-metagenome-genome-assembly--contig:-NODE-1447-length-29868-cov-7.408848_pt1 | contig 29868 bp, 28 predicted proteins | sample MGYA00238136_ERZ651165 | MGnify/ENA primary metagenome ERZ651165 (study PRJEB26861, sample SAMN08777766) | seawater metagenome | isolation source: coastal seawater | place: USA: Florida | collected...
CGACCACGGCACCCGCGTAGCCCGCGGCCCGGAGGTGGCGCGTGGCCTCCAGTCCGCCCATGTGGGGCATGTGCATGTCCATCAGCACGAGGTCGAACGGCCCCTTTGATGCGGCTTCGACCGCTTGCACCCCGTCGTCCACCGTCTCCACCTCCGCGCCCAGGTGGATGAGCAGCATGGCACCGAGCTGGCGGTTGACCGCGTTGTCGTCGGCCAGCAGCACCCGGAGGCCGTCGAGCTTGGGGCTCTGCCAGACGGGTGCCGGGCGCAAGGTGGTCGTGGTGGACGGGACCATCGCGGGCGACAGCTCGAGCTCGAACCAGAAGGTGGCGCCCTCTCCGGGCTGGCTGTGGACCCCGATGAGTCCGCCGGAGGCTTCCACGATGCTGCGGCAGATGGCGAGGCCGAGTCCGCTGCCGCCGTGGGACCGTGCGGTGGCGTCGCTGGCCTGGGTCCACGGCTCGAACAGGCTCGGCTGGGCGTCTTCGGGGATGCCGATGCCGTCGTCTGCCACCTCGAAGCGCAGCATGGGCAGCCCGTCCTCCGAGACCATCGCCCGCACCTCCACCGTGCCGTCCCGCGTGAACTTGATGGCGTTGCTGACGAGGTTGAGCAGCACCTGCTTGAGGCGCCGCTCGTCGCCCCGCACCTGGGTGGGGAGCGCTGGGGACAGGGTGCGCTTGAGCGCGATGCCCGCCGCCAGCGCCTGCGGACGCACCATGGACAGCACGTCGTCGATGGGCCGGGCCAGCGTGAACGGCAGGTGTTCCAGGGACAGGCGGCCCGACTCGATGCGCCCGAGGTCGAGGATGTCGTCGATGATGCGCAGGGTGAGGTCGGCGGAGCGTCGGGTGATGCCCACCAGCCGGGCCTGCTCGTCCGTGAGCTCGGTCTGCTCCAGCAGTGCTGCCGCCCCGACGACGCCTGTGAGGGGGGTGCGCAGCTCGTGGCTCATTGCAGACAAGAAGCGGTGCCGGGCGGAAGCGGCCTCCTCGGCCTGGGCCCGTGCCTCGGACTCCTGCCGGTGCATCCGTCGCAGAGCGTCGTTGGTGGCCCGCAGCTCCACCTCACGAAGCTGGTGGAGCTCCACGAGGTGATCCTGCAGGGTGCGGTGGAGCATTCGACCTGCCAGGCCGGCGGTGTGGGAGGCCGCGAGGCTGTCTTCGACCAGCGCGAACATGGCGTCGGTGCGGCCCTGTCGGTGGAGGAGGCGGGCCCGCAGTGCCAGGGTGGCGGCAAGGCGAGGTCCGTGGGCGGCCCGTTCGTGGGCGAGTCGGGCATTGAGCTCGGCGCGGACTGCTCCGGCCAGGTCCCCGCGGCGCAGGGCCACTTCACCCAGCACGGTGTGGCTCAGTGCACAATCTTCGGGAAGCTGGCTCATCTCACAGGTGAGGGCAGCCCGCGCATCGGCCTCTGCTCGGTCGAGGTCTCCGCGCTCCACCCACACCCGGGCGCCGGCCAGTCGGGTGAGGGCCCGGGCCCGTCGGTCGTAGTCCGCGCCTCTGGCCAGCTCGGCCTCGAGGTGGTCGAGCTGCCGTCCGGCGTCGTCCCAGCGGCGGGCGTCGACCAGCACGGCCAGGCGCACCGCACCGATCTCACCCCTTCGCCTGGGTTCGGAGCCTGCCTCGCTCGCGGCATCCTGGGTGAGCGCGAGAGCGCCGTCGAGGTCCCCCAGGCAGGCGAGGGCGTAGGCGAGATTGAGCGTGGACTTCACGCGCAGGCTGGTGGCGACACCGTCGGCCTGCGCTTCGTGGCGCATCGTGACGAATGCCTCGCAGGCCCGCGCAGGGTCGCGGTTGAACAGCCAGAAAGTGCCCTCCATCTGGAGCACCGTGAGGTACTGCTGTCGGTCGAGGTCGCGGTCGGCCAGCGAGATGGCTTCGTCGAGCAGCGGACGGCTTGCCTCGAGGTTGCCGCGAAACAGCTCGTGTACGCTCAGGCACATCTGCACATGGCACAGCAGACGGCGCTCACCCGCTGCTCGCAGGCCATCCCGCACGCCGCGCAGCACCTCGGCCAGCTCGGCGCGGTCATCGGGGGACATGGGGTCGGCGCACAGCCGCCAGCCCATCTTCTCGACGGGATGCACGCCCGCCCTCCTCGCATCGGGGGCGTCTGCCGCGTCCCCCGCCCCACCATAGCTGGCCCTGCGGTCACCCACCGGTGGTTGACCAGATCAGGGCACCAGCGCGCAGCCCTTGCCGTCGCCGGCCGGCCGGGCTCGGGTCTTCGCCATGCCGAGCGCCTTGGCGGTGACGGTCTGGGTCTCGTCGTCGAAGCGGGCCTTGGCGATGTCGGGCTGAATCTTGATGTAGGCCCGGCAGGCGTCTTCGGAGCGACCAGCGATGTAGCGACAGGCGCAGCCGTGCATGGCGGCGAAGGAGGTGCCGATGCTCAGCAGGCCCACGTCGTACTTGTCGGGCGGCTGGGTGCTGCTGTCGGCGACGGGTCCCATCTTCGGCGGCGGGAAGGCGGCCTCCGTGAAGGTCCCCGGGGCGGGTGGAAGAACCGCCACAACGAGCTCGGCATCGTCCTCGGAGACCGGGTCGTCGGGCCCCTCGTCGGCCTTCTCCTCGGCGGGCCCGGCCATGGCCATGGGCAGAGCCTCCACCAGGGCCGTCACCCTGGCGAGAAAGTCGTTGTGCTGGAAGCTGCCATCGCGGTCGTCTCCAGTGCGCGCCACGACGACGCCGTGGTGGGGCAGCACATAGATCGACTGCCGCCAATGGCCGAGCGCCGCGAAGGAGCCGGCGGGCGCGTCGGGCCAGGCGAGTCCGCCGTCGTTGGTGGCGGGATGGGGCGTGTTCAGCCAGAGGTTCCAGCCGGGGTTGGGACCGGAGGGAGGGTCCACCAGCTTGCCGTCGAGCACAGCCGCGGGCGTGACCGAGCGGGCCATCCAGCCTTCGGGCACCAGCCGCTCGCCGTCCCAGCAGCCGTCTTGCAGCAGAAACACGCCGTAGCGGGCCATGTCGCGGGGGTTGAGGTAGAGCGTGGAGCTGCCCACCGGCACGCCGGAGCCATCTCGCTCGAAGTTGGCCGAGGTGATGCCGAGGGGACCGAACAGCAGCTCGTCGAGGTAGTCGTCGCCGTGGGTCTTCGTGAGAACAGCGTGGGCAACGGCGCTTTGGACGACCGTGTTGCCGCTGGAGTAGCTGTAGGAGGTGCCCGGCAGGTCGCGCAGCGCGTGGCTGGTGACAAAGTGGGCCATGTCGTCCTTGCCGCCGCCGTAGAGCATGCCCACCACTGATGAGGCGGTGGGGGACTGGCCCTCGTAGGTCTCTCTCCAGGCCCAGCCGGTGGCGTGCTCCATCAGGTGGCGGGTGGTGACCTTGCAGGACTCGGGGTTGCCGACGTCGATGCTGTCGCAGATGGACGCATCGATGTCGAGCTCGCCCGTCTTCACGGCCATCCCGACGGTGGTGCCGGCCACCGCCTTGGTCGCCGACCACAGCAGGTGGGGCATCTCGGCGGTCCAGTCCCGGCCGTAGCGCTCATAGAGCACCGCGCCGTTGCGCACGATGACGAGGCCGTCGGTGCGGATGCCGGTGCGTCCCTCCTCGTCCATCACCTCGGGAAAGGCGTAGGACTCCAAGGCGGACAGCGCGGCGGCGGCCTCGGCGGATGCCCGGGTGTCTGCCACCCTGTCTGACCAGTCCCCTTGTGGCTCGGCGCCGGTGGGACAGGCGGCATGGGCGGCGAAAGAAAGTGTCAGTGCGGCGATGAGCATGGCGGGACTCTACCCCCGTTCACCACTCCAGCAGCACCAGCTCCGAGCAGAATCCCGGTCCCATCGCCAGCACGAGGCCCTTGTCCCCCGGTGCACACGGCCGCTGCGCCAGGGTGTCGCGCAGCACATGGAGAACCGACGCGCTCGACAGGTTGCCCACCTCCTCGAGGGAGCGCCAGGTGAGGCCCGTGTCGTGTTGGGACAGGCCGAGGGTGCGCTCGAAGGCCTGCAGCACCTTCGGACCGCCCGGATGGCAGATCCAACGGGAGATGTCGGCGCGGGCGAGGCCATGCTCGTCGAGAAAGGCGTCGACGTCGGCACCCATGTGCTTGTCCACCATCTGGGGTACGCCCGCCGACAGCACGATCTTGAAGCCCGTGTCGCCGATGTCCCAGCCCATCACACGCTCGGTGTCGGGGTAGAAGCGGCTCTTGCTGGCGACCACGCGCGGCATGCCGGCCGCCACCGAGCGGTTCGCGCCCACGCCCACGACCGCCGCCGCGCCATCGCCGAACAGGCCGGTGGCGATGAGGTTGGGGATGCTGAGGTCGGCGCGCTGCAGGGTGAGGGAGCACAGCTCGACGGACAGCAGCACCGCGACATGGTCGGGATGACCCGCGAGGTAGTCGGCGACGCGGGCGATTCCGGCGGCGCCGGCCACACAGCCGAGCCCGAACATGGGCACGCGGCGGATGTCGGTGCGCAGGCGCAGGCGGTTGACCAGCCGGGCGTCGATGGAGGGGGTGGCCACTCCGGTGACGGTGGTCGTGAAGATGGCGTCGACGTCGCGCAGCTCGAGTCCTGCGGCAGCCACCGCCCCCGAGACGGCTTCGGCCCCGATGTCGGTGCCCACCCGCACGAAGGCATCGTTGGCCTGGCCGAAGGTGAGGCCAGGGTAGGACTCCATCGGCAGGGCCAGGTGACGGCCCCCCACCTTCACGGCGCGGTGGAGCTGCTCGACCCGACGCGGGTTGTGGTGCTCGGTGGCCCATGCGGCCTGAAAGGCGGCCAGCAGGGCTTCCTGGTCGTAGTAGTGCGGGGGAGCCGCCGTGTGGACTGCGCTGATCTTCAAGGGGGGGCTCCGGCAGGCTTGGGGCGCGGAGCTAACCCTGTTGTGGCAGAGGCGTCAGCGGGCTTCGTATTCGGGACGGATACTGCCATCCCACACGGTGGAGGTGCCGTACCACTGGTCGGAGTCGAAGACCGTGGTGCCCCCGTCGTCGCGGGCTTCATCGAGCTCTCCGATGGCGAAGACGAACTGCCCGTCGGTGGCGTCGAAGAGGGCCATGGCCTGGTCGGTCCAGCTGCCGTCCAACCGCTCCAGCATGTAGCCGGTGTAGGTGCCGGGGAGCTCGTCGACCGCCCGGAAGCCGAGGTCCATGGCGAAGTCGCCGTTGCGGTCCCCTTCACACGCGCCGCCGGAGCCGCGGCTCAGCACGTCGTCGAGCTTCCACTGCACCGTGAAGGCGAACACGCAGTCGGGACAGTCTTCCACCACCACCGGGTAGACCTCGGGGTCGACGTCCCAGTAGAGCTGGCAGTCGTACTCCCGCGGAGCGGCCTGGGCGTCTCCGTACAGGTAGACGAGGGTGCCTTCGAAGGTGATGTAGTCGACGGTATCCTCGCCGGAATCGCCCGAGTCGTCGGTGTCCTGGGTGTCTTCGGTGTCGGCCGTGTCCGCGCTCGCCGCCCCGGTGTCCTTCGAGGAGGACGGGGGGGTGCAGGCGAGCGCGAGCATGCTGAGGACAGCCTTGCGCACGGCGTTCTCCGACCTCTGCTACTTGGTGACCATCACGGGGACGGGACACTCGCGCACCACCCGCTCGGTGACGCTGCCCAACAGCGCGCGCTTGAGGCCTGTACGGCCGTGAGTGCCCATCACCACGAGGTCGTGGCCGCCGTCGACCACCTGGCTGTTGACCTCTTCGGGGGCGAAGCCTTCGCGGATGAGAGTGACGACCTCCATGCCTTCGGGCACCTCGGCGCGGGCCAGCTCATCGAGTCGGCGCCGCTGTTCGGTGTTGACCTCTTCGGCGAGCTGATGGAAGAGGGGACCGGTGTGTCCACTCATGCCCCACTCGGTGGCGTAGACGTGGGGGACCACTCCGACGTGCATCAGCGTGACGCGGCCGCCGGATGCCTTGGCCATCGCCACGCCGAGGCGCACCGCTGCGACCGAGGACTCCGAGAAGTCGGTGGGAACGAGGACGTTGACGAAGGGATGGGTGTCGGACATCGAGACTCCAGTGGGGTTGTAGAGCGGATGGGTCAGTGGCACTCGGCGTCGGCGGTGGTGCGCCAGCTGCCGGGCGTGGTGAAGTCGCCTCTCAGTGCCAGTGTACCGAGTCCGAAGACGAGAACGGCGAGGGCGAGGGCGCGACGGGCACCGATGCTGGCTGCGGTGATGCGGCGCAGTCCGACGACCGCAAAGCCCAGGGCAGGCACCGTGCCGAGGCCGAAAGCGACCATGGCGAGCGCGCCCGACACCGGGTCCCCGGCCGCCACCGGAAAGGCCAGAGCCGCGTAGACCAGACCGCAAGGTAGCAGCCCATTCACGGCACCGAAGGCGAAGCGGGCGCCGAGTCCGGTGCGGCGCAGCAGGCGTCCACCCACCTTCGAGAAGAATGGCAGGCGGGCTGTGTCCACCTGAACCACTCCCGCGAGGCGGCCGGCGAACCACACCAGCATGGCCGCTGCCAGTGCGGTGCCCACCCAGCCCGGACCGGGCACCAGGGCACCCACGGAGCCTGCGATGCCGCCGAGGATGGCGTAGGTGGAGAGCCGGCCGAGGGTCCAGGCCGAGGCATCGAGCAGGCTCCGATCTTCCTTGTCCCCTGTCCCCGCAGCGGCCACCGCGAAACCCCCGCACATGCCGACGCAGTGTGGCGAGCCCACAAAGCCCGCGAGGCCGGCGCCCCACAAGGCGGGCCACAAGGCCGAGCCTGCGTGGAAGGGAGTGGTGAGGGCGGCGAGGTCGAACATTCAGCGCTCGAATTCGAGGGCGACGATGGCGGTGGGGCCGTCGCCCCGCTCCGTGGAGACCACCACATCCTTCATGCCTTGAGCGGCCAGCGACTCGGACAGGGCCCGGGCAAGCCGGTCGGGGTCGAGGGAGGACGGGACGGAGATGGTGACACCGGCGAGGTCCTGCTGGCGGCCGTGGGTCGCGGCGCGGACGTCTCGGGCGAGGGCGCGGACCTCCGGGAGCCAAGGATCGAGGGTCACGGGACCTCCGGGATGCGCGGCGCAGCTTGGGGGGAAGCCGCAGGGTTCCCAGGCGCGGTTTGCAATCGCCATGCCACCGACTCAGATGGGGTGCGTGGGTCTGCGGTGCGGCTCATGGACCCCTTGCCAATGTCCGTTGCCGTGCACAGGTCGACCGACGTCCGCACGCGACAATGCCCGCCAACAGATCCATGTCGGGCATGTGTGCGCGGCCCCACACCGCTGTGGCATCTCGCACATGTCCATCGGTGGTCTGGACCCCTCAGCGCGGCAGATGCCGTCCAGATCGGCATCTCCGCAAGCTGGCACGGTTTGTGCTTCGCCGCGCCAGCGGAGGTCACCCAGACTATGTCCACCCTCACCGAAACCAAACCCGCAGACGCGGTGGATCCGTCGACCTATGTCGACGAGCCCATCGTCAAGAAATTCATCATCGCCACGGTCGTTTGGGGCGCCGTGGGCATGCTTGTCGGTGTCATCCTCGCGCTTCAGCTCGCGTGGTGGCCCGCCAACTTGAACCTGCCCTTCACCACGTTCGGCCGGCTGCGTCCGCTGCACACGAACGCGGTCATCTTCGCCTTCGCAGGCAACTTCATCTTCTCCGGCATGTACTACTCGGTGCCGCGCCTCACCAAGGCGCCGATGCTGAGCAAGGCGCTGTCCAACTTCCACTTCTGGGGTTGGCAGGCCATCATCGTGTCGGCGGCCATCACCCTTCCCCTCGGGCTCACCCAGGGCAAGGAATACGCCGAGCTCATCTGGCCCATCGACATCGCCATCGCGGTGGTCTGGGTCGCCTTCGCCATCAACTTCTTCGGCTCGTTGGCCAAGCGCAAAGTCAAGCACATGTACGTGGCGCTGTGGTTCTACATGTCGATGATCATCACCATCGCGGTGCTGCACATCTTCAACAGCCTGGCCCTGCCCGCCACGCTGACCCGCAGCTACCCCATCTACGCCGGCATGACCGATGCGTTGGTGCAGTGGTGGTACGGCCACAACGCGGTCGGCTTCCTGCTCACCACGCCGATTCTCGGCCTGATGTACTACTTCCTCCCCAAGTCGGTGAACCGGCCGGTCTACTCGTACCGCCTGTCCATCATCCACTTCTGGGCGCTGGTGTTCATCTACATCTGGGCCGGCCCGCACCACCTGCTGTACTCCGGCCTTCCCGACTGGGCGCAGACCCTCGGCATGGTCTTCAGTGTGGCCCTCATCGCACCGTCCTGGGGCGGCATGCTCAACGGCCTGCTCACCCTCCGCGGCGCGTGGGACCGGCTGCGCACCGACCCCATCGTGAAGTTCTGGGCCGTCGCGGTGTCGTTCTACGGAATGAGCACCTTCGAAGGCCCGATGATGAGCATTCGTGCGGTCAACTCGCTGTCCCACTACACCGACTGGACCATCGGTCACGTCCACAGTGGTGCACTGGGTTGGGTCGGCATGGCCGCCTTCGCGATGCTGTACTACCTCGTGCCCAAGCTCTGGAAGAACAAGCTCCACAGCGAGTCCCTCGCGACCACCCACTTCTGGCTCGCGACCATCGGCATCGTGCTCTACATCGTGGCGATGTGGGCAGCTGGCATCACCCAGGGCCTCATGTGGCGCGCCGTCGATGAGACCGGCAGCCTCCAGTACGGCAACTTCATGGACACCGTGCTGCAGCTGATGCCCTTCTACTGGATCCGCCTCGTCGGTGGCCTCATGTTCCTCGGTGGCACGCTCATCATGGCGTGGAACCTCTACATGACCGCCAAGAGCGCCCCCTCGTCGGCTTCGGCCGCCACCGCCAAGTAAGGAGGCTCAAGTGTCTTCCAATGGAACGCAAGAGCACTGGCACCGACGGCTGCTCGAAGGCAAGAGCGCGCTGTTCGCCATCGTCACCACCGTGGGCATCAGCATCGGCGGCATCGCGGAGATCATCCCGATGTACACCGTGGCTGCCGGTCCCGAGGTGATCGCCGAGGTCACGCCCTACACCCAGCTCGAGCTGGCCGGGCGCGACATCTACGTCCGCGAGGGCTGCTACAACTGCCACAGCCAGATGGTGCGTCCCTTCCGGGACGAGACCCTGCGCTACAACGGCCCCTGGTCGCGTGCCGGCGAGTACGCCTACGACCGTCCCTTCCAGCTCGGCAGCCGTCGCATCGGCCCCGACCTGCACCGGGTCGGCGGCAAGTGGCCCGACGCCTGGCACTACGAGCACATGAAGGACCCCCGGCAGACCTCGCCCGGCTCCATCATGCCGCCCTACCCGTGGCTGTTCGACAGCAAGGTCGACGTGGCCGACATCCAGGCCTCCGTGTCTGCGATGAAGACCCTCGGCGTGCCCTACACCGACGACGACGTCGCCAACACCGGCAAGGCCATGGCCGAGCAGGCTGCGGGCATCGTCACCAACCTCAAGGGCAGCAACATCGACGCTGAGCCTGATCTCGAGATCATCGCGCTCATCGCCTATCTGCAGCGCTTGGGCGTCGACGGCAAGAAGGCGCTCGCGTCGCGTGACGAGGCTCCCCCGGCCTCCATCGCGATCGACGAGAGCGGCACGACCACCGCCGACTCCGACGGTGCGCAGTGAACCCGCTCGTCGAGGCCGCACGCGCCGGGCTGACCGATGGTTGGCTGATGGGCGTGATGACGGTCGTGTTCTTCTTCTTCTTCGTCGGCTGGACGCTCTGGGCCTGGTGGCCTTCCAATCGGGAGACCATGGATGCCGCCGCCCGGATGCCGTTTGACGACGACACCGACTCTACATTTCTGACCCGAGGCAAGGCATGAACACCCCGCGCCAAGACGTGGTCCTGGGCCACGCCGACGAATGTGACGGCATCGAGGAGTACGACAACCGTCTCCCCAACTGGTGGGTCGCCCTGTTCGTCATCACCGTCATCTACGGTGTCTTCTACGGCATCAACTACCACTTCGTCGCCGACACCTCCCAGGCGAAGGCCTACGATGCCCAGATGGCGGCCGCCGCTGAGCAGTGGCCTGCACCCTCCCAGGAGGAGATCGCCCAGAAGGCCGACGACCCCGCTGCCCTCGCAGCCGGCAAGGCCACCTACGACGCCCTGTGTGTGGCCTGCCACGCCGCGGACGGCACCGGTGGCATCGGTCCCAACTTGACCGACGCCGAGTGGGTCCACGGCGGCACACTGGCAGACATCAACAAGACCGTCACCGACGGTGTTCCCGCCAAGGGCATGCCCCCGTGGGGTCCCCAGCTCGGTGCCGCGAAGGTCGGTGAAGTCGCCGCCTACGTGCACAGCCTGGGTGGCGGTCAGTAGCCTGACCCGACCCTCGCTGGATGCGACGCCTCCTCACCTCGGTGGGGGGGCGTCTTCGCTCTGGCCATCTACGCGATGGAGGGGTCGGTGCGGTGGACGGTGGGGTCGAGGCTCGGCGTGCGGCTGCGGGGACGCCAGGGCCGGCCCACCAGCTCGCGGGCAGCTGTCGCGAGGGGACCCCGGGGGTCGAGGGTGGGGGCGTCGGGCAGCAGGTGGGCCACCTCGGCGCAGCTCTGGAGGCGTTGCTCGGGGGCCTGGGTGAGGCAGGCCGACACGCAAGGCTTGAGGGCGGCCGGCACACGGGACAGGTCGATGCCGCGGCGGTGGGCGTCGAAGATGGCATGCAGGGTGGTGCCCTCGATGGGACGCCGGCCGGTGCCGAGGTGGAACAGCAGCGCGCCGAGGCTCCAGATGTCGGCCCGGTGGTCGACGGCCGAGGTGTCCACGAGCTGCTCCGGGGCGGCGTAGGTCAGCGTGCCCAGCACCTCTCCGGGGCGGGTCCAGGTGTGCTCCTCGGTGCCCTTCACCAGCCCGAAGTCGGCCACCCGCGGCACACACCGGCCGCCGCGAAGGTCGATGAGCACGTTGCCGGGCTTGAGGTCGCGGTGGATGAGGCCGTGGTCATGGGCGTGTCCGACTCCATCGAGCAGGCCGCGGAACAAGCCGACCGCCTCGTCCACCGTCGGCATGTGATGGGCGAGCAGAGCGTCGAGGGCCGGGCCGTCGATGAAGGGCATCAAGATGGCCTGGTGGCCGTCCACCTCGAAGGCATCGTGTACGGGGACGATGTGGGGGTGCTGCAGCTGGGCCTGCGCGCGGGCCTCGCGGAACATGCGCCGCTCGAGGCCAGGCTCGGTCCAGGTGAGCACCTTGAGGGCGTGCAGGGTGCCGAGGGTCTGGTGCCGCACCCGCCACACCTGGGCGGTCCCCCCCACCCCGAGCAGTGCCTCGGCGATGTAGCGGTCGATGGTGGCGCCGGCCTGGAGGGAGGCCACCGTCGGCACCACCGCCTCGGCGGCCGCGTCGAGCAGCGAGTCCAGGTCGTCGACGGCACTGTCCGCCTGATCCAGCTCCAGCAGCTCCAGCACCAGTGCCTCCAAGGCTGCGTCTGTTCCGCAGGCCTGTCCGACCGCCGCGGCGACCGTGTCGGTGGGGAGGTCGACCACTTCGTCGAAGATGGCCTGGGCGCGTTTGTACTGCTCGATGTCCACCGCAGCTCCTGGACGGACTGCCCGTCTTTGGGACCGCAGCCTACACCCTGGTCGATGGCGATCTGGCGCAGCGATGACCATAGTGGGGGTAAAGAACCAGCCTCAACAGCCCGAACAGGTCATCCCAGGGAGCTGACTTGTCCGGCAAGCGCCGAAAATCCCAGGTGCTGTGGTTCGCGGCCTCCTTTGTGGCAGCGATGGTGCTGCTGGCGGTGCCCTTCCTGGTCGGCCATCTCACGGTGGAAGCCGTGGACCACAACGCCCGGCGCAAGACCGAGCTGCTGCTGGATGGCACGGCGGATGCGGCGGACGGCGCCATCACCATGTGGGTGCATGCCCAGGCGCGGCAGGCGGCGCAGGTGGCCAGCGATGCGGGCCTGCTGGCGGCGGTGGTGCCCTGGCTCGAAGCAGACGCCGGGTCGAGGCTGGATCGAAGACAGCTCCTGCAGGTCGTCGAGCCCCTGGCCGGTCGCGCTGGCTTCGAGGGCTTCTCGGTGGTGGACCTCGACGGCCGGGTGCGGGTGGCCTCGGAGGCGCCGGTGGGGTCTGTGCATCCGGTGGTGCCGGGCTGGTCGTGGGCCCGCCTGGTCGGTGGACAGGTGGTGGTGTCTCCGCCGCAGCGCTCGCTGTACCCGGTGCCCCGCGCGGGCGTGCTGCACGACGGCGAGCCGGTGGTCTATGCCGGTGCACCGGTCTTGGATGCAGGCGGCGAGATCACCGGCGCCATCGTGTTCCGCATCGACCCCACCCACGAGCTGTTCGCCTTCTTGGAGGACCTGCGGGTGCTGTCTTCGGGAGAGGCCTACCTCGTCGACCCCGACCACCGCATGGTGTCGCCGTCCCGCTTCGCCCGCATCGATGCCGACGAAGGACTCTGGGAGCCCGTCGCCGTGCCGACCCACGGCGATGCGGGCGGCCAGCCCACCCGGATGGCGGCGGCCGTCGTGCTGGGCCAGGGCGGGCATGAGCTCACCCCCTACCCCGACTACCGGGGCGTTCTCGTGGTGGGCTCCTGGCGGTGGAACGAAGCCCTGGGTGTGGGCGTCAGCTCCGAGCTCGACGCCGCCGAGGCCTACGCTGGCGTGGCCTCCGCCCGGCAGGCCGCCCGGCTCATCGCGCTGGGTGCCGACCTGCTCTTCCTGCTCATCGCGGGAGTCCTCTGGGCGGCACGTCGCCGCGAGCGCAAGCTGCAGGTGCGCAACCAGGCCATCGTCGACCTCGCACCGGTGCCCATCGTGCTCACCACGGAGCGGGGGGTGCTCACCGATGCCAACCGGGCCTTTGCCGAGATGGTGGGCCGTCCCGACCTGCTCACCGGCCGTGCCCTGGCCGAGGTGGTGGGGGCGCAAGGTGTGACCCAGGGGCTCGTGCCGCCGGTGGGCACGGTGGAGAGCCTCACGCCGGTGCAGGCGGAGGTGTCGCTGGAGACTCCCACCGGCCGGCGCACCTACCGGGTCGTCCACCAGCGCCTCGACGAGGACCAGACCGGCGAGCGGGCCGTGTGTACCGTGGCTGCCGACATCACCGAGCAGGTCGAGGCCGCCCGCAAGCTGCGTCACTTCAACCGGGAGCTGGAGGAACGGGTCGCCGCCCGCACCGCCGAGGTGGAGGCCGTCAACGCCGCCCGCACCCGCTTCATGGCCGTGATGACGCACGAGCTGCGCACCCCTCTGCACGGTGTGCTCGGTCTGCTCGATCTCGCCCTCGAAGCGCGCGGTCCTGGCCGTCGCAAGGCGCTTGTCCGCCGGGCTTTCGATGCGGGCAAGAGGCTGCGGCGCATCGTCGACGAGGTTCTCGACTTCTCCGAGCTCGACCGCGGTGAGCTGGAGCTCGCACACCAGCCCTTCTCCTTGTCCGAGGTGCTTGGCGTGCTGCCCGACCTGCTCTACGGCTCGGCCGCGTCGGTGCCCCCCCGCCTGCACGTACACGTCCACCCCGAGGTTCCCGAGCACCTGGTCGGCGACGGACACCGCCTGCAGCAGGTGCTGTCCAACCTCGTCGGAAATGCCGTCAAGTTCACCCTTCGTGGCCACATCACCGTGCGCGTCGAGCCCTGTGCGGCGCCCGACCACGCCCATGGGGCCAGCTGGATGCGGGTCTCGGTGGTCGACACCGGTCCTGGCTTCGCCCCGGAGCTCGCCGAGCGCCTCTTCGATCCCTTCACCCAGGCCGACGACCAGGTCCGCGGTGACTTCGGCGGCTCCGGCCTCGGCCTCGCCATCTGCCGTGGCTTCGTCGACCGCATGGGGGGGCGCATCTGGGCAGAGGGGCGTCCCGGAGATGGTGCCACCTTCGCCTTCGACATCCCCATCGAGGTGGCGGAGGACGCGGCCTCCCCCCGGTCCGGCCTCGCCCTCGTCATCGATCCCGACCCCATCACCCAGCCCATGGTCGCCGACCACCTGCGCGCTCTGGGTCTCCAGGTCGAGTGTGCCCGCGCGATGCACGATGCCCGCGCCCGCCTGATGGGCCTGCGCTCTCCGCGGAGCGGTGCCCCGGTCGTCGTCTGCCTCGCCGCCGAGCTGATGGCCCGTCATGGGGATGTGGGCCTGCGCCGCCTTCGACATGCCCTCGATGTGCGTGGCCTCGGACCCGCCCGAGTGCTCCTGCTGGACGCCCCCCTCGCCCGTGGAGCGCAGGCCGCCGAGCCCGGTCGCGGGGTGGATGTGGTGGTGTCCATGCCCGCCTTGCGGGCCGACCTGCGCGCCGCCATCTGGCCGGAGTCCGATACAGCCGCGCTGCCTTCCGACCAGCGTCCCCAGTGGCCTGGTCGACGCGTGCTCGCCGTCGACGACAACCCCACCAACCGCTTCATCATCGAGGCCATGCTGCGGGGCCACGGCCTCGAGGTGGAGCTGGCCGAGGACGGTGAGGCCGCCGTCACCGCCGTGGCTCGCCGCGACTTCGACCTCGTGATGCTGGACCTCCACATGCCCAGGCTCGACGGCGGCGCCGCTGCGCGTCAGATCAGGGCCCTGGGTGGCCAGGTGCCCCCCCTCGTGCTCGTGAGCGCAGAGGTGGGGCAAGACATCGTAGACGACGGCATCTTCGACGCCCGGCTCCCCAAGCCGGTCGACCGTCCCGAGCTGGAGTCCCTGCTCCGTGCCTTGTGGCCCATCCACGAGCTGACCGCCGATGGAGCCACCGAGATGGAAGACCCCGACATGTTGGTCGGCGTCGACACCCAGGACGCGCTCGACCGCATCGGGGGCGACGCCCGCTTGCTGCGCTGGCTGTTGGAGCGCTTCGTCGCACGCCATGCCGACACCGTCGAAGAGGTGCGCGGCCTGCTGGAGCGGGGCGACGTCGAGACCGCGCTGTCCATCCTGCACCAGGTCCGTGGAGCCGCCGGCAACCTCGGGATGACGGAGGTGGCCGAGCACGCCGCCCATGCCGAGGCCGCTCTGCGCGCATCCGAGCCCGATCCCGGGTCCCTGCACCTGCTCGACCGGGCCCTCGACATCGTCAAGCGCACGCTGGCCGCCTGAGCCCCCGAGCGGCTACCGGGCCCGCCGAGGAGGCGTGTCATGGCCCGTTCGTCCGTCCGCTGTCGATGTGGTTCTCGAAAGAAGGCCCACCGCTGCTGTGCGCCCATCCACGCCGGGAGGCCCGCCCCGTCTCCCGAAGCCCTCATGCGGTCGCGCTACGCCGCCTACGCCCTCGGACTCGTCGACCACATCATCGCCACCACCGACCCCAGCGGTCCCCAGTGGGAGGCCGACACCGATGCCTGGGCCGAGCGCATCCGCTCCTTCAGCACCGCCACCCGCTTCGTCGGCCTGTCCATCGACGCGTCGCCGGTGCCCCAAGATGGCGTTGGCTACGTCACCTTCACCGCCTCCCTCCAACAGCATGGCGAAGACGCCTCCTTCACCGAGCGCAGCCGCTTCACCGCCCATCCCGCCCGCGGCTGGCGCTACCACAGCGGCGAGCGCCTCCCGATTCCCGCAGACTCCCGCCTCTCCCCGCCCGGTGCCCCATGACCCGACTGCTTCTCCTGGCCCTGCTCGTGGGCTGTTCCTCCGACAAGGAGGACTCCGCCACCCCCGACTCCGGCGAAGACACCGCCATCGAGCACATCGAGCGCCCCGAGAGCTGCACCCCCGAGGTCAAGGTCGACGGCACCCCCGTCGGCGAGCTCGACGACCCCCGGGTCGGTGACAGCTGGACCGTCTTCATGTACTGCGACGGCGCCCTGCAGGTCGGCACCTACTCCCTCCAGGCCGACCCCCCCGAGCTCGTCTCCGTCGACAGCACAGACCCCGTCCTCACCTTCGTCGCCGCCGGCTCCGCCACCATCGACTACCGGATGGGCAGCCGCCGCGCCGACTTCACGGTCACCATCGTGGATTGACAGCCCCGCCCCCTCGGCACACTGTGCCTGTGGAGGTGCCCGATGGCCCTGTGGCCTGTGACCCTGCTCGCCCTCGCCAGCACCATTCCCGCCGAGTCGCCGGTCGTGCCCACCTGGACCGGCACCGTCACCCTCACCCAGGCGATGCACAACGGGCCCGCGCCCGAGCAGCTCGCCGTCACCGCCTGGTGGATCGACGCCGCCACCGGTCCCGTCTTCCAGATCCACCTCCCCGATGGCTCCTGGCTCGACGTAGAGGCCGCCGGCCCCGACCTCTTCGGCGTGTCCCTCCGCGAGTCCGGCGACGAGGGCTACATCCGACCCGGTGGCGGCACCCGCGATGTGACGGTCCTCCTCGCCGACGGTCCCCAACCCACCCCGGTGGAGGTCGGCCGCCTCTACCTGGCCGCCGGCTGCGACATCACCCACTACGTCTCGTGGAGCCTGATGCCTTCGGTCCCCTGATGGGTCGGCCTCTGGGCGGCACCACTCGCTGCGCTCGGGTCGGGCTCTCGCTCCGGGTCGCGGCCGAGAACCTGGCGCGCCCCCTCGTGGCTCGGGGGCACCCCAGGGCCGCTCCGTCCCCTCGCAAGCTCGGTGACCGGCCTGCGGCCGCCTCCACTCCATCCCTGCCGCGGCGTCCGGGCCGTCGACATCCGGGACTCGCCCGGTCAGCCGCCGCCGCAGCCGTCGTCGACACCATTGTCCACACAGGTGAGGGTGACCTCCACGCGGGTCTCTTCACGCACCACCACCGTGATCTCGACATCGTCGGAGGTGACGTAGGGAGCGGTCCAGTCCTCCAGCAGCTCCACGTCGCGCACGGTGAGGGTCCAGTCGTCGGCGTCCACCTCGTCGAGCACCACGGGGGCGTCGTTGCAGGGTGCCCCGTAGACCTGCTCATTGCCTGCATTGGCCAGCATCACCACCAGCTCGCTCACCCCGGCCTCTGCACAGGTGGTGACGGGATCGAAGAAGCCGTCGAAGGTGTACGCGATGTGCAGGCTTCCGGTGGTGAGGTTGATGTCGGTGTCCGTGTCCGCATCGGTGTCTGCGTCCGTATCTGCATCGGTGTCGGTGTCGGCGTCGGTGTCGGCGTCGGTGTCGGTGTCGGCGTCGGCGTCTGCGTCGGCGGACGTGTCTGCAGGGCTCTTGCCGCTGCAGCCCACGACAAGGCTCAACAGGGCAGCCAGGTAGGGTCGGCCTCGCATCGTTCCTCCAGGTGTTGGAGGCAGTGTGGTCGACCGGGCGTCTCGACACCAGCTTCTGGTCGGAAGTCGGTGCGTTTTCGTACTCGGGTTGTGTACGGCCCGCCCTGCGTTGCCGATGTCCCCGGCTGTCAGCCCCCATGCTCCACCACCCACGCCCGAATCTCCTCCGGCGTGTAGTAGTCCCGCTCCTTCTCCGCTCGCGTCTCTTCATCCACCACCCCATACAACCACTCGCGGTACGCAATCAGCCCGGCTGCACACCCCCGCTCCAGCGCCCCCTCGTCCGTCGCGCGTTCATAGGCCGACACATCGCCCGTCGCATACTCGATGGCAAAGGCCCCCAGCGCCTCTGTGTCCATCCCCACATAGTCCGATACATGCACCAACTCATGCGCGAGAATGGCCACCACGCCGTCGGATGGGGGCGCCAATGCAAACATCTCCTCCGAGTATTGTACAAGGTAGACCCGCTCCCGTGGCGGCTCGGCGATGGTGTCCAGCCGCACATTCGCCTGGAAGAAGGCGGTGGTGCTGGAGATGGGGTCCAGCTCGATCGACACACCCTCCAGTGTTGGAAACAGCGCCGACCCGACTCCCGCCAGTGACGCAGCAATGCCGTCGACGTCCGGCGCACCCGGCAGGGACTGCTCCAGCTCCGCACAGGTCGGTCGCTGCAGCGGCGTGGAGTCCTCCGCCTTCGTGCCAGAGCAGCCCCACAAAGCCAACACAAGCAGCCAGAGCCTCACGGACATGAGTAGGTGTAGGTGTTGCTCCCCGAGCCCGAGCTGCGCTGCACGGTGCTGTAGGAGGTGATGGAGTAGCCCGCCGACAGGCTGTGCCCTGCGCTGTAGCCTGTGATGCTGTCCGACACGTTGATGGTCATGGTGCCGGCCGAGTAGGACGCGCTCCAGGAGATGGAGGTCGCGATGTCGAGGTCGCAGTCGCCGCCGCTGGGGGCATCGTCCCAGGTGAGTGCCATCCCCGAGCTCGAGGCCGAGGCGCCCACCACCTGGCCGGCGGAGCCATCGGAGTGGTCGGTGAAGGTGCCCGTGAGGGTGACCGTGGGGCAGCCGCAGGCGCTTGCCGCGGTGAAGGTGGCCGCCCGGTTGGCGTTGCCGTTGCAGGAGCCCGAGGGCGAGGTGGTGGCCACGCTCACCGAGACGGCCGAGTAGCCTTCGTCGATGCTGCCGTCGCAGTCGGTGTCTACGCCGTCGCAGTCCTCGGTGGCACCCGGGTTCACGCCCGCATCGGTGTCATCGCAGTCGGTGGCTGTCGTGGAGGTGCCGGTGGGCTGGCTGCAGGACAGCGTGGTGGAGGTGCCGCCGTAGCCGTCGCCATCGGAGTCGGTGTACCAGGAGGTGGCGGTGGACAGGTCGACCGAGCTGTCGGCATCGTCGATGTCGCCGTCGCAGTCGTCGTCGACGCTGTTGCAGACCTCCGAGGCGGCAGGGTGTACTGCAGAGTCGGTGTCGTCGCAGTCGGTGGACAGGCTGCTCGCCCCAGCGGGCAGCGAACATGCAGACACGGTGCTTGCGGCATCTCCGTAGCCATCGGAGTCGCCGTCGATGTACCAGGTGGAGCCGGTGGACAGGTCGACCGAGCTGTCGGCATCGTCGATGTCGCCATCGCAGTCGTCGTCGATGCTGTTGCAGACCTCCGAGGCACCGGGGTTCACCGCCGGGTCGGTGTCATCGCAGTCGGTGCCCAGTGCGCTCGTCCCCGTGGGTTGGGTGCAGGTCTGGGTGACCCCGCTCGCGTCGCCGTAGCCATCCGCATCGGCGTCGGTGTACCAGCTCGTGGTGGTGGTGCCGTCGAGAGAGCTGTCGTCGTCGTCGATGTCACCATCGCAGTCGTCGTCGATGCGGTTGCAGACCTCGGTGGCTCCCGGGTTCACGTCGAAGTCGGTGTCGTCGCAGTCCGTGTCGTCGCCCACCGAGCCCGTGGGGGCATCGCAGGCCAGCGTGGTGGAGGCGGCATCGCCGTAGCCATCGGCGTCGGCGTCGGCGTACCAGGTGGAGCCGGTGGACAGGTCGACCGAGCTGTCGGCATCGTCGATGTCGCCGTCGCAGTCGTCGTCGATGCTGTTGCACACCTCGGCCTGTCCCGGGTTCACCGAGGCCGAGCCGTCGTCGCAGTCGCTGTCGTCGCCGACGTAGCCGGAGGGGGCGTCACAGGCGGTGGTGGTGTCGCTGGCATTGCCGTATCCATCGCCGTCCACGTCGCCGTACCACTCGCCGGCCGTGGACAGGTCGACCGAGCTGTCATCGTCGTCGATGTCGCCATCGCAGTCATCGTCGATGCCGTTGCAGACCTCGGTGGCATCGGGGTTCACCGCCGCGTCGGCGTCGTCGCACTCGGTGCAGGCGGCCCAGCCATCGCCGTCGGCATCGGCATAGGCCACACTGCCGTCGCAGTTGTAGTCGTTTGGATCGGTGCAGTCGGTCTCGGGCGCGCCGGGATGCCAGGCGGGGTCGGTGTCGTCGCAGTCTCCGGCATTGGCGGCGTAGCCGGGGGGCTCCAGGCAGGCCTCCACAGTGGAGCTCACGTCGCCCCAGCCGTCTGAGTCCAGGTCGCGGTACCAGGTGACGTCGAGGCCTTCATCGATGTCGCCGTCGCAGTTGTCGTCGACCTCATTGCACACCTCCTCCGCGTCGGGATGCACCTCGGGGTCCGAGTCGTCGCAGTCCCCTGCCACCGCCACGCCGGACTCGGGTCGGGCACAGTCCGCCACCTCGGTGTCCGGGTCGCCGAAGCCGTCCCCGTCGTGGTCGACAAACCACACCTCCACGCCATCCTCGTCGACCTCACCGTCGCAGTCGTTGTCCACCTCGTCGCAGGACTCCGGTGCCCCGGGGTAGATGAAGGCGTCGTCGTCGTTGCAGTCCTCGGCGTTGGTCACATGGCCTTCGGGCGCCTCACAGGCCTCGGTGGAGGCGGTGGGGTCGCCGAAGCCGTCGTCGTCCGCGTCGACAAACCAGGTGTCTCGGACCTCCTCATCGATGGCCCCATCGCAGTCGTTGTCGATGCCGTCGCAGATCTCCACGGCCGAGGGGGACTGGCTCGCGTCGTTGTCGTTGCAGTCCTCGTCCCCTGTGAAGCCGTCGCCATCGCCGTCTTCATGGGCGTCGTCGCCGGACAGCCCGAAGGTGTCGGTCTTGGCGTCGGGCTGGCTGCGGCAGGACAGGGCTCCAAGCAGCAGCAGAAGGGTGGAGGGACGGGGCAGGCTTGGGGTCACTGGATTCTCCGGGCCGCCGCCCGAGTCTACTCTCCTGCTGCAGCTTCCCGTCGACAATCAGTACACGATGTAGCCGTAGTAGCTGTAGGGGGTGGGCAGAGGCTCCACGCTGGCAAAGTACACCCGGCCGCCGCCGGACACCGCCTCGCCGAGGTCCCAGCCATCCACCCAGAGGTGGTCATCGTAGACTTGCAGCTGGAGTCCACCCATCTCACCCGGCACGTCGCCGCAGGTGAAGTCGAGCCCCCACCACTCCACCTCGAAGGCGAGCTCGCAGTGGTCGCACTCCACCTGTTCGCCCGCCATGGCGAACCAGGCCAGGCACGCGTCTCCGCCGAGCCCCTCGATGGCGAGGCCGCCCCAGACCGGCGCGGTGGACTCCACGGCAGGACCGTCCCACTGCAGTGGAGGCGTCGCGCTCCCCGCGTCGGGGTTGTCGCTGCTGCTGCTGCCCGGATCGCCGCCCACGTCAGAGTCGAGGTCGCCGTCGCCCGGCGGATCGAGCTTGGGGTCTTCGCAGGCCCCACTCAGGAGGACGAGGGCGAGCAGGCCGAGTCGGTGTGTGGTCATGCAACAGGCTCCCATGCACTGCATACCCGTGGAATTCGCCCGCGGTCCATGGCCTTCGACCGATCCCGGTCAGTCCAGGCTTCCCCCGCAGAGCACGAGCCGGCCGGATGCGGTAGCAATTCGGGGTCTCGCTCTGCTTGGAGCCACCATGAATTCCCCTGCACCCGACACGCCCGCCGCCCAGTCGACGGAGGCCAGTGACTACGCCCCCGGTCGCCTCGAGACCTTCCTGCTCGGGCTGGGCACGGTGGGTGAGCTGATGGCCCTGGTGGTGCGGGGCGGCCGCTGGTGGATGCTGCCGCTCATCCTGGTGCTGGTGTCTCTGGCGGGCGTGATGCTCACCCTGCAGGCGGTGCAGTATGTGGCGCCCTTCATCTACATGGTGTTTTGAGGCACGGCGCAGTGGCTCACCAGTCCACAAACAGGCCCACGCGAACCTCTCCCATGCGCTCGGTCCCCACCAGCTCGCTGTAGCTGTCGGCCCACGCTGCGTTGGCATCCGCCCGGGCATGCCTCAACCAACTCAAGGCTCCCCCTGCCGAGGCCGTCACCCCGACCGGCCCTGCCAGGTGCCCGCGGCCCGTCACGCTGGCGCCCACCAGCCACCACCGCGTCTGGGTCGTCCACTCGTCATCGCCGGTCGACTCCCCGCGTCCCCAGGCGGGTCCCGCTCGGACGCCGACCACCCCATGGAAGCGGTCTTCAGGCGGCCACCGCCAGCCCACCGTGGGCGTCATCGAGTGGCGGGTGTAGACCGACCCCACCTCCTCCTCGCGGCTGCGGTCCCAGGACAGGCCCGCTTCGACCCGGTCACCCAACACAAGCAGCCGGCCGTCGACCCGCACGCCGGGTGCGACGCCCTCCCCCCGCTCGGTCCACGATGTGTCGATGCCCGGGGGCGCCACCGTGGAGGTGAGCCGGCCGTGAAAGCCCGTGTCCACCTGCAGCACGCCGGCTGTGCCATGGGCCCAGGCCACGGTCGCGAGCAACACCAGCACCACGCACCTCCACCTTCACCTCTACAACACCGCTTCCACCGACACCACGTCCACCCAGGTCGTCACGATGCCCGTGCGGGGGTCGAGCGCGTCGGTGCTGCGCCCGGTCACCCGGCGTCCGCTGCCGGTCCAGACCACCTCGGTGCCGTCGGGCGTCTCACCAGGGTCGGCCGTGGCGAAGCGCAGCCAGCTTGTCGCCGGCAAGGCCGTCCAGACCTCTCCCCGGCCCACCTCCGCCTCTGTCGTCGGGCGCTGGGGACCCTCCGACCTTCCGACCACCACCAGCCCGTCCACCGGTCCGTTCTTGAAAAGTAGCAAGCACTCGCCGGTCTCGCCGTTGTGGGTGAAGTGTGCGGTGGTGCGGTGGTCTCCGAGCCTTCCCACCGCGTGCCCGAGGCGCTGGCAGAGCGGTCCGCTCAGCACCTGCCGTGGGTCGTCCACCACGATCCAGTCTGTGTGCGCGGGACGTGGGTCCGACATTCGACGCGCCAGGTCTGCGCCCACCTCCGGGCCCGGTCCGATCCCGCCGGGGTCTCCGAGCACGGCCACCCCCAGCACCACCCCGCCTGTCCAGGCTCCCCGCATGCCGTCTCCGTCCACCGGCGTCGCCCGTCCACTGCTGCGGCTGCATGGACTCCAGACCCGCCGTCGCTCGGAGCATCCCGCCGGAGACCGGTCGGCACAAGACGCAAATGCACATTCCATGCCCCGCAAACGGGGTAGTGTGTGCATTTCTGTCATATTTGCGGGTCGCGAGCTCGGCTGCGGTCGTCTACTCCAGCAGGCCTGCGGACAGCAACGCGACCGGGATCATGGTGGCGGATGCGGTCTGGCCATCGACCTTTTCGCCCATCGCGGACAGCTCTCCTTCCAGTGCGCCTTCGAGGATGCTGGCGTGGAGGCTCAACGAGACCGAGTCGAAGGACTCGGGGTCGGTGTAGTCGGCGAGGTCGAGGCTGCCCCCCATCGCGTCGGGGTCGAGGTCGGCGCCCAGCTCGATGAGCATCTCCGGAGCCCCGCCTTCGATGCTGTCCGACACGACGAGGATGATGTCGAGGCTCTCGGCGAGCTGACCGTCTGCGGTGGAGATGGACAGCTGGGCGTCGAGTTCCATGCGGTCGGGACAGATGACCGCGATGTCGGGCACCGGGCCGTCGGTGTCGGGGTAGACCTCCACGCTGTCGACGAAGCGGAGAGACGCGGCATCCACAGCGATGTCGACGGACAGCGCGCTGTTTTCGCGGGCCTCGAAGTCGGCCATGCCCTCCATGTGGTCCGGCACGGCGGCCACGAAGTCGGCGCCGAGCAGGCCGAAGGGGGCGTCGGCGGGGTCGAGCGCACTGGAGACGTCGTCGCAGTAGGGCATGCCATCGGCGGGCGTGTCTTCGCCTTCTTCCTTGTCGCAGGCCAGCAGGGTGAGGGGGAGGGCGGCGAGGGCGAGGTGGACGAGGCGGGTCATCTGGGTCTCCTGGTCGACACGGTCAGGCTGTCCGACCGTGTGACCGGTTGCATTGCATGTGCTGTGCCAACACGATGAACAGGGCATTGTCGACGGATCTGGGGGGTGGAGTGGGTGGACTCGCCCAGATCCATGGCGTGGCTGTCACGCGCAACTGCGCAGCTGGACGTGCAGAACCGCGAGAGGGGGGCCCGAGAATTGCCGTCCCCGACCTGAGCGATCCGGTACGTTGATGCCACCTTGACGTCAGCGTCGGTGCACAGGGAGGTTCAGATGCGAGCGGCTTTCAGGCTTTGCCAGGTGGGCGTCCTCGCCACAGCCGGCTGCCAGTCAGGGTCGGCCAAGCAGGACGGTGCGGTGGACTCGGCCGACGGGGACAGTGGCATGTTCGCCGTAGACGATGACAGCATGGCGCCGCCCGAGGTGGCCAGCTGCAGTCGCTACACCGAGCGGGACGACGAGATTGATGGTGTGGTCGACTACACCGAAGAGGTGGTCTGGCACCACACCCGCGCCTCCGACGAGGCTTCCTGGCCGGTGGTCGAGCAGCACATGTGGTCGATCAGGGGCAACACGCGCGACGAGCGGAGCACCTACGACGACAACCTGTGCCGCACCTTCCATGAGCTCGTCGAGACGGTCGACGGCCTGGAGTCGGGCTACCGCACCACTGCCGAGTGTGGGCCGGAGGGCTACCGCACCGACTGGGTGCACGAGCAGCTGTTCGGGGGCGAGTGGGCGGTGAACTCCACCTCCACCGCCGACTACACCTTCGACGATGGGGGCCGCGTGCTCGAGACCCTCACCGTGACCACCCCGATGGCAGGCGGCGAGGAGCCCCAGCGCATCCGTGCCATCTACCACTGGGAAGGCGACGTGGTGGTGCAGGTCGACAACCTCATCGGCACCTCCGAGGTCGACTACTACACCGTCTGGTACACCTACGACGAGGCCGACCGCCTCCTCACCTACGACCTCGTGCTGGGGGACTACTTCGGCAGCAACGCCGGCCGAACCTATGCCTGGTCGTCCCAGAGCTGGGACGATGCCGGCAACCGGCTCACCTACGAGACCGGCGACATCAACAGCAACACCGACTTCTACACCTGGACCTACGACGAGCTCGGCCGGGCCCTGAGCACCACGCGCACGGCCTGGCCCCAGGAGATCGACTTCGAGGTCACCTACAGCTGGGACCCCGAGGTGTGGCGGGTCGACGCCTGGGAGCACCGCGACCTCATCCGCAGCGAAGCCAGCGTCGACGCCACAGTCACCTACGACGGCGACTTCCCCTGGACCCAGGTCACCCTGGGCACCCCAGTGGAAGCAGGCGGCCTCGACTTCGAGTCTCGGGTGACCTACACCTGCCCGGAGTAGTGCTTCGGCGTGGCGACGAACGACGCCGGACTTCGTGATATTGGCGTAGCACGCGCTATTCTCGCGAACGGGCTCAGTCCTTCGGGCGACCGTCTCGGCCGAGGGACGGCTCGTGGCCAGCGACCACCACCAGCTCGGGGCAGCTCGCCTTCAGGGTGCGGGCCCACGCCAGGGACTCCCGAAGGTCGCGTTGGTTGGCGTCGACGAGGCGGCGGGTGAGCCAGGGCCTCTGGGCGTCGCCGAGGTGGTCGTCGACCCATGCGGTGTCGCCGATGAACAGCCAAGGAGCGCCCTCCGCGCGGACGAGCACTCCCGTGGCACCCGGGGTGTGGCCGGGGAGGGACAGGTACCAGATGGTGCCGTCCCCCAGCACATCCACCGCTGGACGCCCCAACACCTGCTTCGCCCCCACGCCGGACAGATCGACCGGGTGGAAGCGCACGATGTCGCCGAGCGCGCGGGTGGGGAAGGCCGCGGTCTCGGTGGCGGCGGCCTCCCAGTCGGCCTGGCTGAGCCAGACCTCGGCACCGGGGAGGTCCCACAGTCCGCCCACATGGTCGTAGTGGATGTGGGTGAGCAGCACCCGTTCGGGCACCTTGCCGAGCTGCTCCATGGCGGTCGCGCCCGCAGGCACGTTCAGGTCGAACAGGCTGAAGGGAAAGCCGGGCTCCTCGCCGCTGCGGTTTCGCTCGCCGAGGCCCGCGTCCACCAGGGTGATGCCCCGCTCGGGATGTCGGATGACGCCCACCCACACGGGCAGCTCGACGGGACCGCTGCGCCCGGAGTCGACGATCTGTTTCCAGTCACCCGGCACACCTCCAGTGGAGATGAGCTCCACGGAGATGTCGGTCTGGGCGGGCGGCGGACATGCGACGACAGGCGGAAGCGGCAACATGTCGCCAGCCTATCCTGTGGTTGCCCGGGTGCGGAAAGGCCACGGTCTGCCCGGATGGCGTCCGAAGGACGTACAGTGCGTGCGCGCTGAGACCACCCTGGGCCCCTGAACGGAGGCGTCCCCCATGCGAATCGCTGTGACTGCTGCGTGCTGGGCTATTTTCGTCGTTGGATGCGGCAGCGACTCGGCCGATGAGGACAAGGACTCCGGGATTGACGACGGCGGATGGGACGAAGACGAGCCCCCCGTCGTGGCCACCTTGTCCGGCGACCTGTCGCTGTGGATCCAGATGGCGGGCGTGGGCGACGACACCTGCCGAGGCACCATCACAGTCGACGTCGACACCGAAGCGGAGCCGCCCTTCCAAGGCACCGCCCACTGCGAGTTCGAGGGGCCCTTCGCGCGACTCGGCGCGCTGGAGGGTGAGCTCCACGGTGACTTCGTCGGCGACGGCGGCGCGGTCGAGGGGATCTCCTCGGTGAGCGCGCCCGGCCAGGACCCCACGGAGCTGCCCTGGGAGGGGGTGTTCAACGGCGAGAGCCTGCGCAGCCACGTCGAAGACACGGTCGTGGGCGACCGCTTTGACATCCACTACACCATCGACTTTCGCGCGGAGTGAGGACGCAATGACAATGGCGCAGCACGCGTCGTTCTCGAGTTTGTGGATGGGGGCGAAGCCCCAATCAAGGTCACGTCGTTCTTCAGGTTCGTTGCCTACGAACCTGAAGTACTAGCCCGCATCGGTCACGAGCGGTGCGTGGCTCGCCGAGATGGTCCGAATCCGGTCCCAGAGCGCGTCTTTCGGTCGGTCTCACCATCCGGTGGTGGCTTCCACGCACAGGTCTCCACGACCGGGCGGTCCAGCGGGAAGGTCAACGCTGACAAAGAACGGGTGTGGCTCACACCCATGCAGGTAGTCGGCCCCCGGTCTGGAGTGCAGCCAGCGCGGTCCGGAAGGCCCCGGCCATCGGGAACGCCGAACTCATCGACAAGTAGACGCGACGGACGCTCTGGCGGACCACCGCGCCCAGCTTGATGAGGCGGGTGCGGATGGTGGTTGCTTGAGCTCGGGCGAGCTTGGTGCCGGCCAGCGCCCGCCGGCGGAGCTCGGTGACAAGGACGTATGCGAAGGTCGAAAACCAGAGGCGGAGCTGGTTGGCCCGCATCGTCTTTGCACTTGTGCGGTCGGCGAACAGTCCGAGCTGCTGCTCCTTGATGCGGTTCTCCATGTCGCCCCGGACCGCGTAGAGCTCCTCGTAGACGACCTGGGCATCAAACTTGTTTGTGCAGAGCGTGGTGACCACGAAGCGCGGGTTCGCCTTACCGACAAGCTGTTCGGCCTTCGCGACCACCCGACGGCTTCGGCTCCAGCTCTTCTGCGTCCGGTAGGTGAGGTCCTTGAAGATGCGGGTGGGCTTGCCGGAGAGCTTTGTGAGGTCCTTTGCGACCTCGAGTTCGTCGGCAATCATGGCCTTGAGGCGCTTGTTCTTGGCCATGCCGATGACGTAGTCGACAGCGTTGTTCTCGCACCAGTCGAACAGCCCGTCGCGAGCGAAACCGGAGTCTGCACGCACCCGAATCGGGACATTCGGCCAGCGTCGTCGGATGCGCTCGACGATTCGCTTCAACTCGGCCAGCGCGCCAGCAGCGCCGTCCTGGTTCGCTCTACGCAGGCGGGCAACCAGTGGAAAGTCGTCCCAGAAGACGTACAGCGGCAAGTAGCAGTACTGCTTGTAGTAGCCGTGGAAGAAGCGCCCCTCCTGCTTGCCATGGATGGCATCGTCGGTGGCGTCGAAGTCCAGCCAGATGACTTCGGGTTGCTTGGTGAAGCGGTCGATGGCCAGGTCGATGAGCAGGTCGGCCACCGCCTCCTCGTCGCATTCGATGCGGCGGTAGCGGTCACCAGCGGCCGAGTCCGTCCCGTGTTCCAGGCGGTTGAGAGTGGACGGTGACGCCAGCGGTACGAGGACGTCGTCTCGTCCGACAGCGGCGGCCACCAACGGGTCGCTGCGGAGGACATCGTGGTCGTTGAGGTCCTCGTAGCCAGCGACGATTCCCAGGATGCGCTGGGCGAGCAGGTCGCGGACGCTGTGCTTGACCCTGGAAGAGTTCCTGTGGTCATCGAAGCACGAAGCCAGTTCCTCGAACAGCGACATCTGGGATGCCACCTCACGGACAAGCAGCAGGCCCGCGTCCGACGTGATGTGGCCCCCGTCGAACCGGGCCTCGAGACGTCGCCTCCCGAGGGGTTGGAAGTTGTGCCTCCGCGAACTACACTGTGTCGACATCGAGCCCTCCTCGTTGGTAGCGGTCAACATTGTGCTGATGACCATTTTCGACGATTCGGGGGGCTTTGTCTAGTCTTGTGGTGATCGATGCGGGCTAGGCCGCCTCGGCTGGGACCCGGAGCATGGCGGGCACGCCCGCACCGTCTGGGGCCGACTCCACCCACTCCCAGGTGAGCGCCCGGAGTTCCGCCGCTCGCAAGCCAGTCCGGACGGCCACCTCCGCCTGACGCCACGCCTCCGAGGACTCGAGCTCAAGCTGCGCCAGGCACCCGTGGATGACAGGCATCGGATGGAGCTTGCCCCGCTTCTTCCGGTCAGGCGTGACGCGGCGGATGGTGGGCCGCTCTTCGGGGGGAGTGACTCGAAGCTTCCCCGACGCCGTGCGATCTTCAGGCCCCGCTGGAGGGCTTGGACCTCCTTCGCGATAGACTGCCCCCGCGCTCCTTTCGCACGCCGAGTGGCGACATACAGCACAACAAGGTCGTACTTCACCTTAGCGGGATCGGAGTCCGCGCCGAACATATCGGCAGACATGATTCCAGCACCCATGGATGGAGGTTTGCTGCCGCGCCCCCACGCCCCTTGTGACCGCTTCGTTCAGGTCGAGGCATGCGAGGAGCGCGATGTCGTCGCCTTCCCCCCGTCCAGCGGCGGTGACGTCTTCATTGTGGAGCTGCCATGCTGCTTCCTCAGATTCTCCGCAAACACGTTTCCGCGTATTGAGGCGCCGGCGCTTCCCGCTGTAGTTGACGTCCGCCCACCAGATTGGCGAGTCGGCCTTTTCGTAGATCGCGAGGCCGCGGCGAAGCTCCCGAGCGAGGGCACTGTCGAGAAGACGAGCACGGACGCGGGCCCCCACCTCACTTCGTGGAGCCGAGGACCACGAGGCGTTCGCCAGCGAATAGCCAGTGTTCGCTCCTTCGAGGCCACACCGGCGGACAGCAGTTCATGCGTTGTAGACAGGCGTCGGCCTGTTGAATTCGCGTCTCGGCAGGGTCATAATCCCTGTTGCTCCACACTCCGGTGGACGCACCCCCGAAGCCTGGTCCCCACACCCCGACTCTCTTGGAGCCCCCATGCACAAACCCCACGCGCTGCTCCTGTCCTTCTGCCTGTTCTCCGCCGCCTGCACCGACAACAGCAAGGGCGGAGACTCGGGTGGTGAAGGCGAGGGCGAGGGCGAGGGCGAGGGCGAGGGCGAGGGCGAAGGCGAGGGCGAAGGCGAAGGCGAAGGCGAAGGCGAAGGCGAGGGCGAAGGCGAAGGCGAAGGCGAAGGCGAAGGAAGCATGCATCCCTACGTCGAAGCGTATTCCAGTTTCGCTCAGTACATTGCGGAATCCCCTGAGCCCTACGTAGAACCGTGCGAGAACTTCTGGTTCGGCGAGTCTCTGGTCCCGAACTACACATGCCGAACGTGCGACTACGCGTTTGACTTTGATTATGAGTGGACCTACTACTCCGACGCCTGCGACGGGCCCCCGGCGAACTTCGTTGTCTCTCTGGGCTTCACCTCGGAGTACGCAGGCTCCTCTCTAGCGATGCTGTATTCTCTCGGCTACGACTGGTATTATTTCGCACCCGCGTATGTATTCGAAGACTATGTTGCATGGAACATCGTCAGCTACGATTGGTATCCTGTCTACACGGGATACGGTGGACACTATTACTATCTATCCTATCAAGGCCAGATCGCCGTGTATACCGAGTAGCGAACAGCGAAGGCCTGCGGTCGAACAATCGGCGGATGCGGCGTCCTCCGGCGAGCCACTCACACCCGTGTCCATGCGTTCCGTTTCGCCTGAGTCTTCGCACTCCAAGCGGAGCGATTGCGCTTGGGCTTCATCCGGCGCTCTATCTGTTGGGTGTCGGACGTTGGTGGTCCGGCAACAGGGCCCGCGGCCCCCTCACTGCGGGCTCAGGGTTGTGCCTGCCGTGCTCCTCCATCGCACGCACAAGCTGCTCGAAGGGGATTCCGGCAGTCCCGTAGCGGTGCCGCAGCCCCTCGCGAACCAGGTCGATGGTCTCCCACAG
>ENA-OWNT01001448-OWNT01001448.1-seawater-metagenome-genome-assembly--contig:-NODE-1448-length-29866-cov-3.945383_pt1 | contig 29866 bp, 23 predicted proteins | sample MGYA00238136_ERZ651165 | MGnify/ENA primary metagenome ERZ651165 (study PRJEB26861, sample SAMN08777766) | seawater metagenome | isolation source: coastal seawater | place: USA: Florida | collected...
ATAGACTCTGAATTCTTTGGATCTTTATCGGAACCCCCGGGATCCAGAGTAAGTTCTTTAGATAGTCAGCCAGTTGTGTCGCCGCGAAGCCCTGCGTGGGCGGACGGCAGGAGCAGCCCAAGTGCGACTGCTGCCACGTCCGAAAAAGTGGCCAACGGCGGATTGGCTGACATTCCACTGCCAACGAACCAAGACGGTGGCTTGGACATTAGCTTGGATAGCTTCAACACCGGTTTGGAGGGGTTGGAGCCACAACGTGGGCGGGTTGCCAGCATTGGTGACCTACCCGCCGACTTACCAGAAGGAGACTTCAATGACGATATGGGCGACGCTGAGTTGAATATGAACTTGGACGAAGGGTTTAGTTTAGGTGACATCAGCCCCAGTGACCCGTCGCTTTCGCAACCTTCCGGTTTGTCGGCCGCAGATAACAATGATCACAATACCAGCAATGTAGCAGCCGCAGCGCCAAGTGCATTGTCATAAAATTATAAGGATGTGCATGTTTATTATGTCATCTGCGTGCACGTCGAGCTGTACGCGCATTGTTGACCTCCGTGGCTCCCAAACAGTCTCGAGTTTACATCTGGAGTGACACTTACAGGTTCATACTCGCACGAACAACCAATCTGCGTGTTACATGACATCACACAACCCTCACATCGGGTCTGAAATTGTGATGGCATACACGAAGGGCTTGCTAATGCATAAATGTGAATGTGTACATCAAAGGCCACAGACAGTATGGCATAGAAGGTAGAAACGTGCAGAGGCTGGAGCCCACCTGCGACGGAGTGGTGATACTACAGGCTATGGTTTCAGTTCAGCCCTTGCGGACGAAGTTGCAGGCAGTCGACGACTTGACTGGAGCGTTGGAGCGGTGGAGGAGCAGCACGAGCAAACTCGACGCCGCCAACCACTTACTTCACTTTGTTCGTCGTGTCGACAGCGACTTCGGTTCAAAATGCCGGAGAAAGGGGCAGCGAAAGGACGTGCGCGTCTCATCCTCGACGTGCAGTCCCGCAGTTATAGTTTTGTGTTGATGTTGTTGGAGTGACTTGGTTGTCGAATGGTGCGAGTGGTATGGCGGATGTGCACATGATATTCGGCACAACGATTGGCGTCAGGTGAGGTTATTCCAGTTAGGGTTGTGCGTTAGTTAGGTTAAAAAGGTTAGTTGGCATAGTGTGGTCATTCATTTTAGACGAGGCATAAAACATTGATTGTCAAATGCAACTCAAAATTATACGCCTACATGAAAACCTAATGTGACTAGTCACGAGTTGGGGCGCGCCCAGCGAGGTGGAACCATGAAGCCGCGCCTCATGCACTTCGTTTTCGCGTGCTTGAGTGTGCTGTATTTTGCTCCAACGAGCAGGTCCCTGGCACCCGAGCTGCAAGTCAGACACGACGCCCTGTACCGTCAAATAGACGTAGCTACAAGCGACCAACAATTAATAGAAATATTTGCTGCTTTGGCGCAAGTAAACAGTGAGATTGCGACCTCATTCACTGATCCGAAGGATGTACGCCGCATAGTGCAACATTACAACGACGCAAAGTACTATTTCCAGCAAGCGGCGCGTTTAGAGCGGCGGTCAGGATCAGATGACAAAAGTCAGGACCATTTGCTTCTCGAAAGGCGTCGTCGTAAATTCATAGAAGGGAATGCTGCCGCTCTCGCCTCAGCCGTGGCCGACGATGCATTCGAGATTGGGGAGATCGTTTACAGCTTCACGAAGCGCCAATCAGGAGCGAAGAGTGAAAAGTCGCAAAGAGTTCGGCTCGTCAAATCGAAGCGAAAATTGGCTGACCAGGTGTATGTCCAACTTCAAAGTGGCAAAAAGGTAAAACAAAAAGTCCCTTACACCTGGCTGAGGCGAAAACAGCGTTTTACGATGACAATTCCTCGAATGACGACGACTGAACTTATGAATAGTCCCCGGTTCCTCACTGGTCACTATCCCTTTATTGTGACTGATGTCCTCAACAAATGGCCGGCTATGCAGCGCTGGCACAGTTTGGATTACTTGAATTCAATCCTCCCGAACGAATGGGTGGATTTTTATCCCAAAAATATGTACGAGCTTGGTAGCAAGCCTTGGGTGATGCCATCTCCACAAGCATTGGACCGGTTCAAGAGCAAGCTTCCGCACGAGGACGAATTTGATTCGCCAAGGTACTTGCAATATCGATTGTCGCTCCAGGGCTGGAGGCGACTTGAGCAAGATCTCTTCGAGGAAGGAGATGTTGGGTACGGTGACAACAGCACCTTTACCGGACACAGGCGGCGGTACCTTCCGTCTGCGTTGTGGACGGAGGCTGATTGGATTTCATGCTTTGGGTCCGACAAGAACGCCGACAACTTCTACCGCACGAATCAATGGAATATGCTTATGATTGGTGAAAAAGGAACTGGCATTTTCTTCCACCATGATCATCTCGCTGCTGCTTCTTGGTCTGCTCAAGTCGTTGGGCGAAAGCAATGGGTCGTTTGCCCTTACAATCAAAGTCATCTCTTATCCACAGATATATTTACTTTTGACGCGGACTACGAGAGTTTCCCAGGTTTTGCAGACGCGGTGTGCGGAGAAACGACTGTCCAAGCAGGCGAATTATTGTACTACCCTGCCTACTGGTGCGCACCGTTCATGAATTTGACAGTCGTCGGCGTTGCATCCGACGCTAATACCAATCCCAATGGTTGAAATGTAGGTGGCACCAAACAAAATGCTTAGATCGGCCAACGATAGGCATCACTGGGCTGATGGTGGGCATTGAACACAACCGAGGTGTGACTGCGCATGCTGCCGTTGCAACAATATGGTGTCACCACCTGCGTTATTTGTCTCCTTATTGTTTTTCTAGGCGATGTTGCTGCGAGGGGCACCGGCAACGCGGAAGGCAAGGTTCACCGCCAATTTCTTCAAGATATGCTCGCCAAGTGCGACAAATGCTGGTGAGCGAGAGTGCTTGTCCACTCCGACCCTGGGGTGTGTTTGGGCTGTTTGGGCTGAATGTGTTTCTTTTCAGGCCACGTGACTTGTCGAAATGCAATGGTGATTTTGAAGCGTGTCGAAAGTGCGAGGACATTTCCCAAAAATGGTTCGTTGCCCTGTCTTCATGAGTGCAAGTTGACGAAGTAATCTTTCTAGGCTCACGATGTTATGACGGACAGGCCAGGAGCGGCACCACCAGTCGCGCATGAAATGTGTGCTGCTCTTCCATCTTGCTACGAACTCTGGGATGCACACTTTCGCTCCGTTGAACTCGAAGCGCGCAACGCAGCGGCATCAAGAATTCACTCCTCTGAGGAGCTGTAAACTTGCTGCATCATCATCACAAGTGACGCAGTACAGTAGTCCGCTTCGAACGTGGTGTGGGACACCCTCTCCCTGTTTTAATTGCATAAAACATAATGCATAAAACAAAACACAAAATCTGCATTCCAAACTCATTGCGATACATTTGCATTATATTAGAGCTGACATTCACGACCGAACACTTAGAACATGCGGAATTGCTTCTTCACGCTAGTGGTGGTGTTGGTGGCCTCCTCAACGTCGAGAACGTTGAAGCGGACAGTCTTGGACAGAGGACTAGTCACAAAAAACAGAAACGATACCGACGTGAACATCGAGAACGACGGCTGACATCTTGTGGCGCAACTACAAGGTTGTAAAACATCAGGACTTACCGGCACTGGCCGATGGTGACGACGTCACCCTCCTTGACGGTGAAGGCGGGGGAGACGTGCGCCGGGATATTCTTGTGGCGCTTCTCGTAACGACGGTACTTCTTGACGTACTGAAGGTAGTCACGGCGGATGATGATGGTGCGCTTCATCTTGGTGGAGATGACGAGACCCTTGATGATGCGGCCACGGATGGACACGTTGCCGGTGAAGGGGCACTTCTTGTCGACGTACTTTCCGTCGATTGCGTTCTTGGGCACCTTGAAGGACAAGCCAATGTTCTTCACGTAGCGGGCACCCTTCTTGCCATAACCGGAAATCTTCTTTCCCTGGGCACCATTGACGATGACCTTGCCTTGCTTCTGGAAGGCGGCCTCGGTCTGATCCAAAGCGGACGACATTTTGACAAAAACCTGGAGAAAACCCGACAGCAAATGCGAAAACAAAGAAAGCAAAACAAAATCCCTGTTAGATTTCAGCACCGAGAAGCAACAACCAAGATGGGTGTCGCGGAAAACTGGCAGCAGGTCAATGTCATGCTCTTGACGAATCGTACCTTGGGATGTGTAGCTCTAATACACGTGCAAATTGTGCAAAAACGAACACCCACATAACAATGTTTCGTGCCATTTGATGCAACTAGACTCGCCAATGCGCGTCGAAGGTGCACCCTAACACTCGTCGCTGGTCGCACTGCATGTGGCAGGACTCCTGCTACGCGATTCTCAACACCGTTTCGAGTGACCAATACCGGCGCACAGACGCACCACACAATATCTGCCTGTCACGTCGACTGAATGATTGATTGCGCACAAACTCCACCACGATTCCATCACCACTCAATCAGGCACTTGCTTGCATGCACTCACTCCACATACTCTCTCAAGCCACACACCAACAACGAACGCAGTCGAAGCCACACATACATGAGCAGCACGACGGCGGCGACGACGACAACGACGACGACAAGTGGAAGCAAGCGTCTACGCACTTCACAACACAACAACGCAACAACACAACACAACACAACACAACACAACAGAGACGAACAACGAAGGTGCAAAGTGAACGAACGAACGAACGAACGAACGAACGAACGAACGAACGAACGAACGCGTTGCAGTGGCAGTGGCAGCGGCAGTGGGAGTGGCAGGGACGGCGTCGTGCGGGAGTGCGGGAAGGCCAGTGAGTGAGTGAGTGAGTGAGTGAGTGAGTGAGTGACGCTGGCCTTGTGGGTGCGAGTGAGTGAGTCCCTCCCACTCCCTCACTCACTCACTCACTCACTCACTCACTCACTCACTCACTCACTCACTCACTGATAGTTCACAGTGACGGCTGTGAGGGTGTGAGAGGGACGGACAGTGCACTAATACCAACCACCACTCATACGCCCTTGTACTTGCAGCGTAGTGCTGACGTAGGCCACTGCGTGGCCTCCACTCACTCACTGCCGCTCACTGTCATCCACTGCCACTCACTCACTGCCACTCTCCACACAGCATTCCGGAACTTTTGCGATTTCGACACCCACTGATTCACTCACTGAAAACGTCAGTTTTCAACATCATGGCCGCATTCGCAGCCTCTGCTTTCTCGCTGCGGCCAAATCGTCCACTCTGTGACTGTGAGTGAGGGACGAAGAGTGTAGTGTGGCGGTGTGTGGCAGTGAGTGATTGAGTGCATTGTCCGTCACCCACAGTGGCTGACAGTGAGTGAGTGAGTGAGACAGACTCCGTTGACCACTCCCACTCACCCACTCACTCAAGTCGGCAGTCAGTCTGACCTCGATCAATACCTGAGCTATGACATGTATCCTCAATTGGCATTTCACTATTATACAGCACCAAACCCACTTCATAACCACGAAATCTTAGTTATAGATAAACCTCGCAGTCCTGCCTGGAACAACGAACGACTGTGGGACGGACTGTGGCTCAGACCGACTGTGAGTGAAGTGAGTGAGTGAGTGCGGCTGTGTGGTGTGTGTGTGAGTGAGTGTTGTCTCTCCGTCCGTCCGCTGCCGCTCGCTGGCTGCCGCTGGCTGCCACCGAGCCGACCGTCGTCGCCGACCGTCATCGCTGTTCGTTTGTCAGCTGACCTGACGCCTTCATTCATTGACGCATTGTGCTGTACTGTTGGTACATGACCGATACTAAAAGTACGGTTTGTACTTGTACTTTGTGTACGATGTTCAGTACTGTGTACTAATGAGTTTAGTATTGATGAATGAATCGGGCGGTTGTCGCTGAATCCGACGGTGACATAGAATCAGCCTGTATGAAATCGAACATTGGGTATTTTGTGGAAAGCGATGTACAGTACGTAGTTTGTGTTAAACTGTGTACTGAATTACCCGAGGTGAATTATCAATAAGAAGAAGAAGAAGAATGCCCTCCAACGACCAAAGACCAAAGACCAAAGACAGCTCGACAGTCCAGCACTCCGCACTCCAAGGCTCAGTCAGCGTCAGTCAGTCAGTCAGTCAGCAGTCATTGCAGTTGTCATTTCGTTTGTCACCTCAAACTGTTCGGCGTTCGGCGTTCGGCGTTCGGTGTTCGGTGTTCGGTGTTCCGTGTTCGGTGTTCGGTGTTCGGTGTTCGGTGTTCGGTGTTCGGTGTTCGGTGTTCGGTGTTCGGTGTTCGGTGTTCGGCGTTCGGTGTTTGGTGTTCGGTATTCGGTGATCAGAAGGCAACGATTAGTCGTCAGTCACCACACTATTATGAGTAGACTATGGTACTCTTCCTGCCTTTCTGTCCATGCTTCATGTTTCATGTTTCATGTTATGTTTCATGCTTCATCGTCCGTCGACACAACCGGTCCGTGAAACGAAGACGACGTTGGGGCGCTGAAGGGTCGTCACTGACCCAAGACTATCTGTCACAAGACGACATCCATCAATGCAGCTCCACTCACTGCGTCGTGGCCTATCTCAATTGTTTTCACCCAATCCAGTTGCTCGTTGAAGATGCCAAAGCAGAGATTGCACAGCAAACACAAAAGACAACAAAGGTGAAAAAAGACAGAAATTGTTCCCTTGATTGAAAGTTTTTCCAGACTAGCGTGGGGTGCGTGCAAGCAAGATGGCGTCCCCCAAACTTACACTGGCAATACTGGGACTCTGCTGCGCAGCTGCGTTCGCGGGCTCTGGCTGCTCTATTCCTGAGGCATCCGGTATTTCTTGGTCGCAGTACAATGTTTCGTGTGTGGAGGTCAGCTTTGAAGGCGGCGATGGAATCACACTCTACGGGTCGCTGCTGCAGCCGAACCGCAGCAGTGACATGATGGAGCAGTACAATATGTGGGGTGCGCAATACTTGATGTCCTCCAGCGCGTCGACGGATAATGTGGGACTGGTTTTCATTTCTGGGTCCGGGCCCAATGATCGCTGGTCGTGCGATTCAGCAGGCATCTCTTGCACGTTTCTTGACATCGCAGCAACCGCCGCTTCCAGAGGCGCTTCAGTGTTGGTGTACGACAAGAGAAGTTGCTCGTCAGGGTACAATGACATGTGTAGCAATCGAAAGTTTTGCACAGACTTGCCAGAGTCCGCTACCGGCTACACAATTTGCAGCGAATGCCCGGGGTGCATGAATCTTTACAACACCACATTGTACCAGTACATCGATGACGCAGTGGCCGCCACCACGTATCTTCAAAACACTGTCGGGGTTGCGGTGGACTCCACAGTTGTAGTGGGCCATTCCCAAGGCTGTTCGTACGCACCCGAAGTAGCGGCTCGCGTCGGGTGCCCCAATGTTGTGCTCCTCGAAGGGACAGGCGTCGGTCCGGGAGCCATTTTGAGCCTTCAAAGTGAATTCCAACTGCCTCTCTACGTTAAAGAGCTCGAGTATCTCAACAAAACCGGGGCGTCGGCAGCCGACATTCAAGCGGTGCAGCAGCAGATAGGCGTCTCTCAGTGCTACGTGGATTACTCGGTCCCACAAATGAACACTATTCGTGACGGCAAACTTGGCCCGTGGCTGTACACTAACCCCGCTGTCAACTCCTTCCCCGTGGCGACTCCCCTCGCAATATCCTCTGAAATTTATGCTGCGCTTGTCGCCAAGGGCATCAACGCCAGCACACTTCGGCAGATGGGGATAGTGGAGAATGGTATTCTGTGTCCTGGCCACGACATCACCGGCGCATACTGCGCGTGTGACGCAAACCACACTCAAAATCGTTCGTGTGCTCTTTTATGCAGCGGCGCACAGGTTGGGGGTTGGCACCGTTCGTAGTTTGATACATTCTGCCGCAAATTCATTTCAGTTCTCCCTGAATGTGGTAGGTTGCAGGAAACGGTCCAAGTGTCGGTTACTTGTTCTACAAGTCATGGATTGAAGTGGGATCACTGAGGTACGACTGCACTGCGAATGGTGTGGACTGCAATGGCTCAACTCATCGTCTCCAACCCTGTTGAATTTTCGTACTGTGTCCTCGGATCAGCTACATGAAGAACTCACTCGCTCGTCTTCCGCCTCACGCACGACTCCTGGTACGAAGACGTTTTCGAAAGTCGTCCGCGTCGTTCGACCTTGCGAGTTGCTCACAATTTGCATTCCTAAAATGTGGCTTTCGACTCGCACAGGCAACAAACGGGTGGGCTGACGCCAAAGTTCCCCTGGACGTTTTCAAAGCGCTGCACGAGCTTTTGACGTTAAATACGTCCAAAGTGACTTTTGGCACATATCCATTGGTGTGTACTGTGAACTAGTACTCGTTTTTTCTTGCATCTCCACCGACTGTGCCAATCTCAAGCGGCTTTTGCTTGTGGTAAAGGGTGAAGGCAATCCGGCATTGTCAAATTCGGGTCTACTACGACTGGCGCTGAACACATTTTCGAACATGACTCACGATTTGACAGACATCAACGAGGCCTATGGTACGACGCCGATTCATGCTTGTGATTATGCATGCATCGAAAGTACAGCTTAACTTTGACACGGCGCGGTATGTTGTTAATGACAGATGGCTCGACGGTCGACTACTTCCACACAAGAGAAGATCTTCAAGATACAGTAATGGCTTTCGTGTGCTCCACGCACGGGGCCTATTGCTCAACGAACGACGCTGTCCCGATTCCTCCAAATTTTCTCGTATGTTGCATTGAATAGTTCGATTTACTGTGCTTGGCTGCCGCTGACTGCCTTGTCCATGCGTTGCGATATGCAGTTGGTAGCTTCTATTGTTGGGGTTCTTGCTGGATTTTTAGTGGGCATTGCAGCGACGTTGTTTATGCAATGGGCTCGGTACCAATGTTTAGTTCGGAAAGCCCGTAGCGTGGGGATTCCCGTGCCTGGAGACGCCAGCATGAGTACGAATAGTACTGCCATAACCACGCCAAATTATTCTGCTCGTGGATTGTTGCGCCAGCCCCAGTTATCCACGCAAGTCGAGATTAGCGCGGGAACCGACGCATATACCAGCCTTGATCACAACCTTCACACAAAGTAGTGGGGAACGACCCACCGTGCCGCTGCCCAAACCGAGGTTTCAAAGAAGCGCAAGACCCGCCGATTGCGCTAGGCTTTGTGGCTTCGTACGTTATCACGAGCGACCGGCTTGAACAATAATTTATAAATTACAAGTTCTGTATGACAGCTAAAAGAAACCGCTTTTGCGGGTATTCATTCTTCGCCGTTCACTCCATTTCAGAGTGGGATACCCTTCACCACTTTTATCAGATGGATCAGGTGGATCGTACCCCACCGGATAAACTTCTTTGAATTGTGGCTTCGACGCCTAAGCAGAGAACAAACGGCACAAGGCGTCAATACACAAAGTACATCTAACGCCAGAAATGGTGCCTGCGACAACGCGCACCTCTTCCGCTGCAATTCGCAACCGTTGTTGGGCGGCGTCTGCATTGAATGCGTCGGCCCGGAACCGCCAGTTTCGACTTTGAGAATTTTGACTCCTACAATGAAGATTCCAATACTGGGGGTTAATTTCGCACGTTACGGGCATGTGGTTTACACATCACATCACTACCCGCGCACTCGAGAAGCGTCCTCGACCTGCTCCGAGCAAAGGAGGGCACAGCAAGCGAAAGGGACAGAGTCAGGCATGCGCAACCACACGTTTTCGCACACCACCCCACACGGCATTGTTGTACGCACCTTCGCACGGGCTTCTTGAATCAGTTTACGGCGACTTATTTTCTGTAGCTCTCGGCTTCCATTGAGCAAGTCGTCTTGAAATGGAGTAAGACCAGGTTTCTGAACGTGGCAATCAAGTGAACCATATGAACACGTTGCAGCTGATTATGCACACCGCTGCCAAGAGAAATTACCTTGACGATCTCAACCTTGGCTCGAAGGTCAGACAGCTTAGCAACTTTCGCCGCCGCCTCCTCAGCCGTGATCTTTCCTGCAGTTGTACATGATGTATGAGTGTCGATGTCACAATGACAACACAATATCGAGCTCCACACACGACAGCCAACCCAACGCAACCTGAGAGTTCCTGACTTTTGATGTCAATTGCTTGCCGCAGTCGATTGGAGTGGCCACGATTTGTCATTTCGACATCCGCGATAAGTTTTGCCACTCCGTCCTTCATTCCCCCACAACAACAACCACACTCCATCAACAACACGTAGTTGGTCCCACAGTTTACAAGCATAATGCACTAACCACTGAGAGCATGGCGATAAGTGAAATGTCATCGTAACCACACTTTTCAAATTTCTCAGCGTACATCTCCAAACCCTTGGCCTCGGCACCAGTCCCTGCATGAATTAGAAGTGTAATCAGGTCTAAGCAGCTAGAAACTGGCATGCGGCTGCAGTACTGTTGACAGAAGAAACTGCTGCTTGTCATGTCCGTACCTTTCAACGACGCCAACCATTCCTCTACGTACTCCATCTTCCGTCCTCTCAGCTTTCCGAGCAAGAGCAAAATTTTTCTGTACGCGTCTCTCCTGTCATATTTCATGCGAGATGTGTCCACGTTTCGCACCACTTCAAATGCCTGCCAAATGCGCTCAGTTTGAACAAAGAAGAAAAAGTTTACTCAGCGCCACCGGGAACAGTGACCACGTACGGTTTGAAGGCTCTTGTTTTTGATTTCATGATTCGCGCCACGATTTATGAGCTCTCGCACAACTTTGGAATGGCCTTGCCGGGCAGCGATATGGAGAGCGGTGTCACCATGTGCAGACGCTGGATGATTCAATCCCGCACCGACCTCAAACCTACACGGCAACAGCCAGCAAGTCGTGTGTTATCCATTTCCCGCCCGTGCAAACCGTTGAGGACACTTACTGAAAGTTGATGCCGTTGTTCCAATCAATCAATGGAATCGCCTTACGAACGTCCTCCACCGACCCTCGATACGATCCCCAAAATAACATGTTCATGACCTCTCCACGTGAATATATTTTCTTGGGTGGTTTCACTGGTCTCTCTCGCCAAACAGGACTGCACAAAGAGACAAAAAGACAAGCGGCTGACGGCATTGTCGTGGCACGTCAGCGCAAAATGCAGGGCAACACCATACCCGACATAACGTGCTGGCTTTTGCTCTAACTTGTTGGCCCCTATTCCGAACGGGACGTGCCGTGGGATTGACTCATTGACGACTAGATTGCCATACCTGAAGCCACGAGCAACTGCTTCAGCGAATACAAGATCTCACCATTTGGCAGGAAATGGACAGTACTCACAGAAAATCCGACTTCGTGTTTGGAGCAAAATGAGATTCTGAAGCCCGCTTTCGATCCTCTGAAGCACGGCGGTTGACTGCATGCATGTATACGGCCTGGAAGCACAAGCTGAATCGTCACACAGTTTCGCAATTAAGAAAGCTCAAGAACCACGAAACGTACCATGGCTTCAGCTTCGTGCATCTTTTCTGCATCGCGTTCTTTTGCCTTGGCATACTTCTCTACCTACATTGTGGGCAAATAGCCAACACCGATGTCACAGTGCACACTCCACTCAGTCACAAACGTGCAAGAGTGCCCGTACCTCGCTCTCGACGTAGTCATCTGGTAGGAACTCATTCAGCGGCGGAAACCCATTGGGTTGCGAGTCAAAGTGGTTCTTGCGCAGAGGGTGAATGCTCTTAACTGCAGAATGAATAGCAAGACGCTGTTGCGTGGCGATTTCCTGGTGTGCACACATTGATCATTGAAGACGGACGTTGAGGATATGAATGTTTGATGTCACAAAGCGTCGCGACCACCGTGGAACAGTGCAGCTTAAAACGAACCTCCATGCCAGAGTGAACCCTTTCCATTTCAGCGTTACGCACTGCTGCGATTTCTAATTCTTGTTGCTTTTGGCGCTCGAGCGCCTTTTGCTGCTCAATTCGCATTTCAGCTCGCATGCGTTCTTGCTCCTTGGCAAGTTTGTCGCGTGTGAGGCGTGCCATCTCTTTCTTCAACTTGGCTCGTTCACTGGCTGAAAAAGATGCTTTGCCCGGATCCAGTCCAAGCAGAAGCAATGCATTCACTAACACGTCATCGTCCGGTCCAAGACGTTCCTCCACGAGTTTTGCGTGTAGCCTGTCAACGAGCCCGTCGCGTCGAAGACGACGAATTTCGCGGCCTCCACCTGCCAAAGTTACCATGTGTTTATCGTTCAAGCCCTTGAGTGCCAAGGCATTGACGAGCTGTTTCACGGAGAAGTCTTTGATTTCATCGCGAATCGCCTGAACGAGCTCCTCCCGGTCTTTCTTTGGCGGCTCGAGAGGGTCAATACCTCCATGTATTGAAATCCGACGCTGGCGCGCCATCTCTTTTGCTCTCGCGCGGGTGATATTTTCTTCATCTATTCGTTTTTGATCTTCATGGACTTTCTGGGCAATCTCCTGCTCATTTTGCTTCGCGACTCGCACCTGAGCCTCACGACTAAGTAACGTTTTGTGGGCTGATGCCACTTGATTCTGAAACACTTTTGACATGTATTTTGTTCTATCTTGTTGCGATTGCTGCTCCTTGGTTGGCGGTGGCCTTGCATTGATGTCATCCTTGAACTGTTTCAACGATTCTCGCCTCCGAGTTGGTCGGAGGGGATCGTTGATGTCGGCATTGTCAGAAAAATTTCCAGGTTTCAAAGTCGTTTCTGGGGCTTCTACTTCCAGCTCAACGATTTGACCAGTTTGCTGCGCGTGTGTCGTTGGGGCAACTCCTTTCTCCAATAATAGCGTGGCGTCAATCAAACGGTTCACTAAAACTGGCAATAATCCCTCTTGCGACAAGTTCAGGTTCGCAAGACTGTTGCGGAGGAATTTCGGCCCGTACTTTTTGTAAATTTTTTTGAGCTCCTTCCGTCGACGTTCTTTGTCGACAGCATTTCCAACCTGTTGTTGTCCTTCGCCTGGATCGCTATTTGTGCTTTCTTGCGCAGCATCGGTGTCGTCTGCAACAGCTGCTCGGCTCGACAGCTGTGATCCAGCCCGCTGCAGAACACTCGACATCCCTGAGCGCTCACGCAGTTCAAGGCACCAGTCCCACAAAAGACATGTCGACCCACTCGACCACGCGCTACACCGTGCACACGAAGCACCACGAAAAGAAAAGGCAAGGTGACAACCCAAAAAAGGGTCCTGCCACCACCAGACTGCGCACAGTCCACCAGACGATATATCAACGCAGAGTGATCAATTTCTCCCCAAGACAAAAAGCACAGAAAATTTGGTCAACCGCCCACCTACGTCTGTGCAGACGATGAATCATCATTCAACGTTCCACCAGTAGATCCAGCAACCACAACGATTTACTTCGGCCGTCTTCGGTGTCCACAGTGTCCGAGCCACCGTCAAGCCAACAGCAAAAGATATTGAACGCGCTTGCGCGCACGTGCACAACGCACCACGGTATCAGCAAATGAATGAGCGACACAAAAGGCCAACGACAAGCAACAGGATCGTTCTCTCGTCCCCCAGTCCTTGTCATTGCCCTTGCTCTTGTTCTTGTCCTCGCCACGTCTTGCGCTCTCTGTGTGTTGTATGGATGAAGGCAACTCGCATCATGCAACCTGCACCTTGCAGCAGCAACAACAACTTGACAACAAACAGCAGTAGTAGGTTACTCATTGCTTTGGTTGATACCCGAACTAACTAGCAACTTGACAACCAGCCAGATCCTGACAGCAACAAACTACGCAAGCAACTCGACAGACCGTTAACCGTGAAACCGTGAACCGTGAACCGTGAACCGTGACGACGCGAAAAATAACGGCACAACGACGACACAACGACACAACGGCACAACGACACAACGACACAACGACAGAGCGAAGAGAGATTGCGTTTCGTCCGTGGAGTGGCGTGTGGAGTGTGGAGTGATTGGGAGTGAGTGAGCACAACACCACCAACTATAGACCCTGTACACTGTACACTGTGTCTGTCTGTGTAGGTAGGTAGACACGCAGACACTCTAACTTGGTTAAATTCTTCAGTCGATGGAAGAACAAGCGACGACCCTCACAGAAAAGAATCGCAGCTCCGTCGCCTTCACCCACACAAACACTCTGGGAGCCTCACCAACCACCTTTCCGGTATGAGCACCCCTCGATGGTGACCATGAAGCGCAGCAATCAATCTGGGAAGCAATAAAATGCATCCTAGACGACGGTGCGGGTCTCACAGAAAAGAAGGAGAATGAAGAACGAAGAACAGCTCGAAAGCTATATATCTACAACTACGATTTTACGGTTCTTGCTCTACGTAAAAGGGGTGACTGCCGTATAGTGTCATATGTAGATACATTTGCTCACAGACTCTGTGTGGGTGGGTGATGAGTGTGAGAGTGAGTGGGTGGCAGGTGGCAGGAGAGTGAGCGCATTTCAACAAAGAAATAGAAACGTGCAAACGGAATCGACCATTGTTCCCATTTGCTCTCAGTGGGTCTCACTGCGACTGACTGAGTGACTGACTGACTGACAGTGACTGACTGGCAGTGAGTGAGTGAATGAGTGAGTCCTCCGTTCGTTGTGACTGACTGGCTGACTGATTGACTGACTGTCTGACTGACTGAGTGTTTGTTGTGTTTGTTTGGTGAGTTGGTGAGTGGGAGAGTGGGAGCGTCTCGGTGGTGGGGGGGGGGGGGGGGGGGTGGGGAACTGGGTGTGAGTGTACTACCGCACACAGGCCTGTCGTCCCGTGGACTAAAGCCAACCAACCAACTACACACTGACACTCCCATCCCCACTCACTCACTCACTCACTCACTCACTCACTGTCGCTTCCCATCAACCAACCAACACACACCACCACCCACCACCGCCATCGCCGCACTCTCTCAGCCACACACAGTCACTCACTCACTCACTCAGTTGATCTTTGCTTGCTTGCTGCCGTCGATCGAACGAACGATCGATCGATCGATTGTTTGTTTGTTTGTTGTCTTCGTTGTCATCCATCATTTGTCATCGTCGTCGTTGGGTTGGTTGTCGTTGTCGTCGAATGGCATCTTCGTTGTAGTTGTCGTTGTCGTTGTCGTTGTTGTTGTTATTGTCGTCGTCGTTTGACGTTGAGTTTCTTTGTTGTAGTTGTCGTTGTCGTTGTCGTTGTCGTGGGTGGTGGCGTTATGCACTGACGATTAGCGACGTGACCGACGTGGCATGAGTTGTACTATGTCGGACCATGTCGGAGTAACGACAAGGACACACAAGCATAGATAGGGTTGTAGCGACTGTGCTACGATTCAACTTTTGTGAGACGCGGGTTTCTTTTCCTTTGACCGGTCTGGTGTTTTTTTGTTGGAAGGGCGTGCTCCTGCAACATCTTTTGCGCGAGTCATTCAACGACTTCGCCGTGCAAGCCGCCGTTAGTTTCTGCTTGCCAATTTTTAGAAAGCCACAATGTCTGCTGAAGGTTTCGGCGAGCTTGTGCTGATCCTCGGAGATCTTCACATCCCCCACCGAGCGTCTGCCATCCCCGCGCCTCTGAAGAAAATGTTGGTACCGGATAGGATGCAGCATGTTCTCTGCACAGGAAACGCCTGCACAAAATCAGTGTTGGAATATCTCAAAACGATCGCCCCAAATGTCCATGCTGTCAAGGGCGACTTTGACGAAATTGACGGACTTGTGGAGGAGCGAGTCGTACAAATCGGGCAGTTCAAAATCGGCCTCTGCCACGGCCACACAGTCGTTCCGTGGGGTGACTTGGACTCGCTCTCCGTCGTGCGGCGAAAGCTCGACGTTGACATCTTGGTGACAGGGCACACGCATAAAAATCAGGTGCGTTTCTCGGCCTGGATGCTCGTTGAATCGCGTTGGCGTGAATGTGACACGGTGAATGTGCATATCGGTAGGTTATTGAGCATGACGGCGCGTACTTCATCAATCCCGGATCAATCACTGGTATGTTGGCTCGCAGCTTCGCGACGGCCATTTTTCATCGTTCTCACCATTTTCTGCGCGTCGTAGGTGCCTTCGACGGTATTAACTCAAGGGTCACCCCAAGTTTCATTTTGATGTCCATCAAGAAGAGCAAAGTTACAGTTTACGTGTATGAACTGCCACCGGGTGCCAAGAAACCGACCGTGGCCAAGACGGAATTCACGAAGAAATAGATGATGCCCCTCATCCACGTGGGTTCAAAAGATAACAAAAAACACAGAACGTAACGTGCGTTGAAATGGCTCACAATCCAACAGGACAAGGAAGGAACATCGATTGCTCAATCGGAAACAAGAAACAATTGATGAACCAATATGTAAATTACTTTCGAAACCGACGAGCGAACTGCATGTCCTGGTTCACGTCACGGTATCGTGGGGGGTTTTGGTGTTTGTGGTCTATTTCGAACTCTGTTTGTGCTACTTACTCTGGCAGCCCTTCGTACTGAATACAGTTACCTGGAAGCGATCTGCACTCGTTTGCCAGTCTGTAGGTGTGTTGGCTCGATGGAGTCGGGAAATTGGTGGTGGCCCACAGTTCGATGCTCCACGGTTTGTTCTTGGATTCCGGGTCGGCGCGATCACTACATAGAGGAGACAGCACGCAAGAATGTTGAGATTGTGAGCGCCGTCGGAGCGCGAGGCAACGTGAACAAATCGAACTCACGGCGTCACGAGATTGCAGTTCACTCTTGATCCTGTTTCTAAGTGGTGGAAGCCTTCGAACAATGAACACTTCAGCTCAGCATTGTGAGAATCCGCCAACATGCGAACCAGTCAACGCACTTAGTCGCCAGTTGTTGCCGTGCTTTTTGATTCGATGCGTCACGAAAATGCAAGTGTATTCACGCCTACAAGTAAACAATGATGCACAGTTTCAACCCACGCTGTCGGCAACGTGGCGACAGGTGTGCATGGAGCACAAACCCAAGCAATTGCAACGCGAATCCACTCTGTCCCGACTCAGTGGACTTATACAAAGTCGCATTGATGTCCGCATACAAAGGATCTGTCGGTTTCACAACAAACTTGGACAACCCGTCACTCCAACAGTATTGGGCAATTATGTCGGCCTGCGAGGAGAAAAACAGAATCACTAAAGCACCAGCCAAAATACATCAAACAACCGCACTGCAATCTTACCCATGAGGCCACACTAGACATTGCCCGCCTCATTCGCTCGCCGGTGTAGTAGATCTGAAGCGCGGACGCTCGCAGGGTGATATCACTCGCCTGCACGTTTTGTTCCACCAAAAATTCTTGGAGCGTCGGTCCAGCATCCACCTGAGGTATGAACGCGCACTTGCGTGGTCAGACGCCGCGCAACTACCCAACCTAACGACTCTCCAGACATGCGACGCAACTCGAGTGGGACGCACCCATTTGGCAACTGGTTCGAATTTGGCTCGGCCACTGGCAACTTTCGCAACTTGTTTTGAACGACGTGCCTTCTGTCCGTTCACGATGCCATTCATAATCTTGGCTTGCTTCACATCTTCTGGACTGTCCAAACCTAACTCCTCCAAGTTGATTGTTTTCAACTGTCAAATTCACACAATTTTCCGATCACGGACGGATTACAACACAAGGCACACCAACGGAGGACAGTCGCGTACCGAGTGGTCTTCGTCGGCTTTGCGGTAAAGAGGGGTATTCTTCCATAATATCTACCATCAATACAAGAAGAAAAGCATCAACAAGAGCACAGGACTCGCAACGGTAATGCGTGATGCAACGATGCACAAAGGCAAACCTGCTCTATTTGGTCATCGGTGACTTTCTCTAGTTGACTGAACGCGAAAGTAACGAAAGGCAAGCCGGTGACACGCTTGCTGAGTTTCCCTGAACTCTTTCGCTTGCGAAAATCAACAAAAACGTCAGCAAAGTTGGCACCGGGATGCCATTTGATCATATTCAGCAATTCTTTTGGGCCGGACGGTGCTTTGGAAACTTTTTTGTGCTCGGGCTCTCGGGATTTCTCAGACGCGGCAGTCCCTTCCGGGACGGGTGGAGCTGCTGCATCAGCCTGCTCGTCCACAGCTGCGGGCGGTGTTTCCTGCGAGGATGCTTGAAGAGCCGCGTGTGCCGTGGACAGGACTTTGGTCAAGGCTTCTGACTGGCCCAACAGTGCTTCGAGGTCGGCAAAAGGCATGGCCTCCATTAGCATGCCCGTAAGTTTTCCAGCAGTGTCCGCGTCGCTGTACCGCTTGAGCACCAGAGGGTACAGGGTTTCACCCAAATGTTTCTTCGTGTCATCGTCCATGGTGAACAGCAGCCTTTTCGCTGGGAAAAGCACGAGAATGCGTTCGCGTCAAATCGGACAGCGAAGGTTGGAAAGAAAACAGATACCACCACTTTTCCTTGGCACTTCGCTTCAGTTTTCAAGAGTTACAGTTGCTGCGTCGATACTGGGCTGCGTCAGCGTGTAGAACCCTCGTCGCCAACCAGTTCTCAAACTTCTTCAGCTGAAGATCAGGCCATTTGTCGCTGTGGTGCCTCGTCCTACTTCAATAAAGGTATCCCAAAGCAAAGTTCTGGAATGTGGAGTGCAGGGAGAAAGCACGCGGTCTAGTGGAGACTACGACACGTAGAGCATTGCACAAGAGAAAACTCACATTCAAAAGAACGTGGACGGCACACGCCACAAGTGGACAATGAATGGACGCAAACAGCACGACAAACGAACTAACAAACAAAAACAAACGAATCAACGAACGAACCAACGAACCAACGAACCAACGAACCAATGAACCGAACGAAACGAACGAACCAACGAACCAACGAACGAAGTGAACGAACTAACGAACGAAACAAACGGACGAACAATCATCCATCCTCCCGCGTCAGGCCATTGTTGATGAACAACGAACAAACGAACAACGAACAACAACGAACAAACAACAAACACCAAACCACAATTTCAATTCGCGTGGGTCTTGTAGCACCCACGTACCACGAAACGCACCAACAGCGAGTTTCTGGGTGCTCACACACCCATACTGAAATTTTGAAGCTCATCAGACCAACCATACAGTACTTTCAGTACCATACTTTTGAGGTAGTACTTGGTACTGTACACAGTACTTGGGTACCGTGAAAACTACGTTTAAACAATGAACGAGCGTCGCTGCAATGGCTGATTGACTGACTGACTGACTGACTGAGTGCCGGCAGCCTTCAGTTGTTCCCACAAACGCCCACTAATCAGCAATCAGCCAACCGAGCAGCGACGAGCGATGGCCAGCGCAGTCTGGATGATGATGGAGAGCGCGGCCACTGGCCACAAACGACGAACGAACGAACGAACATCGCACAACGAACCACACGAACCACGTCACGACGCACGACTCACGACGATGTGACGGCGGGGTGGGACGCGTGACACCACAAGTAGTCGGCAAAGAAGGGTAAAAACCACGCGGGGTGGCGTGACGAGGGCAGCGAGTGTGTCTATTGAGTACGTGTCCAGTGTAGAAGACTCGGTCCGGTGTGTGGAAATGATTTGGATGGCGACATGGCGACTGCGTTACGATTTACTTGGCGACGCTACGATACGCTGGCGTGTGTCAAGTGGCAAGTGGTAAATGTCACGTGTCGAGAGTTGGTCTGGTGTGTGGAAGCGACAACGATGCCAACGTTGCGTGTCTCAAACGTGGAAACTTGGTTGAATGAGGATGGGAAGACAAGAGCATCAAGCTTGGACAAGTGACTGACTCGAGCGGGGTCGTGCAAACTGCGGAAGTATGTTGTACGGCTCCATCCTATAAAATTGTGGTTGAATTGATGAAGCATCCGGGAATAACTGGCTTTGCAGCAAAGAGTTGTTTTTGTAGGATCGTGAACGTCACAGCAGCGTCCAGGTGCACCAAAGTCGAGAAAGATGATGCTCAACATTGTCGACAACAAGAAAAAACACAAAAAGAAGAAGAAGAAAATCAAGAAGAAGACTGAGGGACAAAAACCGCAAGCTGTTGCGAATGAAACTCCTGTCGCAGAGGTAGCCGACCAACAGCCGGCCGTCCGGGCGCAGAAACGGAAAGTGTCTGAAGTTCCAGAGGGTGCACAAGCCAGCAAGAGCGGAGCTGATACGGTGGACTCGAAAAGTGGAAAGGGCGCTGACCAGAGTGCAAGCAATACCGAAGCTGCGCCAACGTTTAAGAGCTTGGGTCTTGCGGATATTCTTGTTGAGGCATGTGAGGCCGTAAAATGGACCGCGCCAACCCCCATTCAGGCAGAATCAATTCCTCCGGCCCTTCAAGGTCGCGACATCATTGGAGTAGCTGAAACTGGGTCCGGAAAAACCGGCGCTTTCGTGCTGCCCGTGTTGAACGCTCTGCTCCAGACCCCGACACGGCTGTTTTGCCTTGTGTTAGCGCCAACACGTGAGCTCGCATTCCAGATCGCGGAGACATTTGAGGCTCTCGGTACTATCATTGATTTGAAGTGCACAACCGTGGTGGGAGGTGTCGATTCCATGGCCCAATCAATTGCGTTGGCGAAAAAGCCGCACGTTGTGGTGGCGACGCCAGGTCGCCTGGTGGACCACCTTGAGAACACAAAAGGATTCCACCTCCGTTCTTGCAAGTACTTGATTCTTGACGAAGCTGACCGCATGCTGAGCATGGACTTCGAGGAGGAAATCAACCAAATTCTCGAGATCATCCCGAGGTCACGCACAACTTTTCTGTTTTCCGCAACCATGACCACGAAAGTCGCCAAGCTTCAGCGTGCGGCGATGCGTAATCCCGTCAAGGTGCAGGTGAATTCGAAATACCAAACGGTCAAAACGCTCATTCAACGATATTTATTCATTCCGGAGAAGTTCAAAGATTGCTACCTCGTGTACATCTTGAACGAATTTGCTGGTACGTTGCACTGTCAACGAAGAGTCTTCTGAAAATCTTCTATAGTCTGCTAGAGTTCAGATGACAAGATAATAACGTTCCGGGTGTGGTCTGTTTTGTGAAGGGCAAACTGCATTAATATTCACGAAAACTTGCAACGAGTGTGAACGAGTTACGCACCTGCTCAGAAATTTGGGATTCGAGGTGTGTCGTCGACTTCAGCTTTAACCGTTCGTCCCAGGTATGACACTCACTGTCCACCCGATATTCATGGCTTTGCACAGGCGATTTGTCTTCACGGTAAAATGAACCAAGCAGCACGTCTCGGAGCGCTCCAGCAATTTAAGTCAAACACGTCGTCAATCCTGCTAGCCACCGACGTGGCCAGCCGCGGGTTGGATATTCCTTCCGTTGATCTTGTGTGCAACTTTTCCATTCCGACGAACGTCAAGGACTACGTTCATCGAGTTGGACGTACTGCACGTGCAGGACGCTCCGGGCGCGCCCTCAATTTCGTCACACAGTACGTTCTATTCTTCGTTGCTTGACGCCGACACCATCCCATCAAGTTTGTTTTTTATTTCAATCGCCCAGGTATGATGTCGAAGACTACCAACGCATCGAAAAGCATATCCAACAAAAGTTGGAAGCATTTCCGGTAAACCAAGAAGAAGTTGTCGTGATGCTAGAGCGGGTGACGGAGGCCCAACGATTTGCCATTGGTACGTCCCCTCCATGTCCTACGAATACGAACTTGTGTCCGCAGTTTGTAATTGTACAATGTTGGTTTTTAGCCCAAATGAAAGAAATCCACAACAGGGAAGGGAAGAGGAAAGGCTCCAGACATAACTTCAAGAAAAAGCGGCGGCGATAATCGTTGGGAACGAACAGGAGTCGGTGTGCTGAGAATGACAAGCGACACCGAGTCCGATGATCAGTAACAATTTATTAGCTTATGCACCTAATTCACTGCCGCTGATAACAACGCATGTGCCGTCGCTAACACTACTCCATAGCCATGTCGAGCAGCAATTGTGAAAGTAATTGCCTGCATTTACCAATCTCCTCGATGGACAATCGTGACGCACGTTGCAGTTTTTCTGGATGGGCGTGAGCCCACTCATCTAGCGTGCTGGCGGGACTCACACTGAACTTGGCTAGGTCCAGCGTGGATGGGTCAATGTCACTTTGTGGTCGACGTCCTGTGCCTTGCGGTGTCACAATAACTCGCTCCGTGTCTTCGCCAGCGTGCATGGACGGGTCTGTAAACTCGAGCCATTCCAAAATTTCAAACAACTTGAAAACACCAGCTACTCCAGTGCTCTCCACCCAATTGTTGCCGCTATCGCTGTCCTGTGGATTTCTCTTGTTGTTGCTGCCCGACTTGTTGAAGTGGCGATCTGCCGACAACAGCACTTTCACCAAGTCACCTATGGTATACATCGGCAACAACTCCATATCCGCCATTGCAATCACGCTGCGCATTACACCTGCAAAGTCTAAGTCGTTCGAAGAGACCAAAGTGGCACAATGCCCAAACAACCCGCCGTCTTGCAGTCCAGGCCGTGTCTCACGCACGAGGCGGTTCAACACACCGGCATAAGATTCTGCAGTTCTCCCCACCCAGTGTCCGTTGCAGGTCAACAAACAGGTGAGCTCTTCGTGAAGACGCGCGCCCCCATTTCGCAAGTCTTCGAAAAATTGAAGCCTCTTGGCGTGGAGGCTCGAGGGGCTTGAATGGTCTTGTTGCGCAAGTCTGAAAATTGTGCGACAAAGAGTCCGAATGTACAGCGCAACTGCAAGTCGCAGGCGGCCAGTGAACAGTTCCACGGAGTGTTCGCTTGTATGGTCAACTACCGGCACACTGAGCCAATGCAGCACGCTCTTGCCGTCAAGTCTCTTGAACGCACGCAGTGTGCGCGCGGTGATGACACCCTGCAGTGCGTCGGCGCAGTGTTTTTGCATGAGTTGCAAACTTCGCTTCCACGCTCGACCATGTGATCGGATATCCTGGGCCACCTTGCCGTGACTGGAGAGAAAACGTTTGAACAACCCCGAGAGTTTGTCTGCAAGGTCTCTTGTTTCAGCTTCCTCGTCCCCACGGTCAACATGTGAGGAGTGAGCAAACATGTCCGCTAAGATACGCGTTTGATGGGCCAATTCCGTCTCGGCACGGCGATCAGCTTCAAACTGGCCCCTGGACCCGACACCGTGGAAGTGGTAGGCTTCTTGCCGCCACCGCAAAATGTGCCACCAATGCAACAGAATCGACGCTACTTCCACCTTGACCCCGGTGGCGAGCGCATCGATGTGGTCTCCGAGAAATCGCGTCAGAAAAATCTGATACTCGCTGTACCCTGACGTTGCCCGCGATGGTAAATTTGATGTGGAATGCTTCGGGTCAAGGTCAGCCACGGCGAACATGTGCCGCAGGAGCAAGTGCCTGGAATCTTTGAAGTCATGCTGGATCTCAAGCAAGAGCCCTGTTCGGTCGTATCGGTCGCCAACTACTCCAGCGCCTGCCCTGGCTTTCAGAACTTTTTGGCAAAAGTAGTCCTGCAGCAACAGTAATCGCAAGTTGACGCTTCAACGGCAGCATTCGGAATGTGGCCACGACAAGGTGGAACGCACCGGAACCACTGGAGGGAAGTATTGTTGATTCCTACAGTGCTCTAAAAATCGTGCCCAGCAATTCCGTCGCCGTTGAACGGCTTGTCCCCAATGGCGCTGGTAGTAATTTCGCGTCTTGTTTGGTGTACTGAACACCAGATCGTGGAGCAGGTCGCACGGTCCGTCCGCCGCCGGGTTTCTGGTGCAGGACAAACGAAACAGACAGCAGAGCAAACAGGAACATCAGGAAGAGGTTATCGCGTAGACAACGCTGCAGTCAATTACCCACCGCGACGGAAGCATCATTTTCAAATACGTGTTTAAGTGTTTGGCGGTCCCATGCCGCACACGTGATTGGAGATCTTCAACATCTCGCCGCCAGAAAGCCCAAGACGCTTCGAATGCACGCCTGCTCGTAAACAAAAACGACTCCTTCTGGTCGGCGTGTAAGACTGAAGCCGCGATCTTGAGTGCTGCAGCGTGTTCTTGCCTGAGGCTGGGTGTCTTGGCAGCAACTTCAGAGTCGCGATAAGCGACGAAGAACAACTGACGCAAGTAAAAATCAAGACCGCGTGATTGAAGAACATCATCGTCGAGGTTGGAGCCACCGGGGCCAAACACAGCTAGCATCACCGTCTCGTGCACCCTTGTAGATGCGTATGGTGGGAAGAACTTGCGGTTTCGCAAGCACGACTTGATGTTCTGCAATACATTTGGACCCCAGTTGTGGCCGTCAAATTCAATCTTGACGAGGGGCGCCAACAAATCATGCCGCTCAGTCTCCTGATCACTGTCGGCTCCTCGGCAAAACCCGAAAAGGAGCCGGAAGAGCCATGGATGGTGCACCTCACAGTAGCGACGTGCGACGTGGTTCACATACTGCCCATAGTCTGCGTGTTTCGTGGTATCGAAAGCGTCCCAATCCTGAAGGCGTAGTTGCGGGCGACAACGCAATAAATATACAAGCCGCCTGCCCAGAGAGTGAGGATCGGACGTTCTGGAGACTTGCGACTCCTTGTCACAGAAGATATCGATGTTGGCATTACGTGCAGAAGCCAGCAGTTCATGTGGATCGGTTTGATTGGTAACACTCATCGCCCCAGTAATGTGACGGACTGCATTGTGACGTTCTTCGATGGGATTGGGAAGGAAGTCGTCGAGCAATTGGTAGAGCAAGCCGGTCACAGGCGGTTCGTCGGCAGCTGCCTGTTCGACCGGTGCTGCGCACGACAGAGACACGGGCAACTGGAACAAGACAATGGCCCGCCACACGAAAAAGAACTTTACAATGTCGCTTCGAGAACCGTCTCGTCCGGCCTGGTGCAGTCCGCCGAGCTTCCTGACTAAAAACTTCCTCGTCCAGTACGCGACCTGGGCCTCTGACACGTTCAGAACTTGGGTGGTTGAGTCTCTGCACAACAAGCAATGCTCGTGAATATCGTCGCAGTATTGTCGAAGGTGTACCAGTGTCTCAAGCGATTGCAGAGAGTGTGGCAAGTAACCGAATTGCTGCCATTGGACCTGGCGAGAAGTCGAACCACGACCGCCTTGCACTGCGACAGTGCCCTTCCGCCCAGATTGCCACGCAAAAGGCAGGCCCTTCGGGCTGCTCATAATGGCTGGAACTGGCTGCGCTCGACGCAGACTTCCTTTCCCCACACAAAGGTCAGGCGACAGCAAAACGGAAACAAAGGAAACAGCGAAACCAGCCAGCGGCTCAAAATCAGGGTGCGACAGAATGGGGTGTTGCACGCCTCATCATGCTGGAAATCAAAGCTGCGGTGGATTTACTATACTGTGAAACGCATCAGGTCGGTCACGAAGCGCGGAGTTGTGGTTGTTGTTGTTCGAACGAAGTTCGAAGTTTGGTGTAGTAAGTGGCAGTAGTTGTTGTCGGAGTCGTTGTGTCGTTGTCGTAGTCGTAGTTGTTATTGTGGTGGTTGCTGTTGTTGTTCGAAGCGTTGTTGTTGTCCTTGCTGTTGTCGTCACCTTCTTCTTCGTCGTCTTCGTCGTCGTCTTCGTCGTTTGTCGATCTTCGTTTGCGTCTTTGTATGTGTTTGCTTGTTCGTGACGTGCTTTGCATGCTTGTGTCTTGCGGCCCGGTCCGTCTTTGGATCTGTCTGCACCTGCCCACGTACTTGTTAGCTTCTTTGCATGCTTGCATGCATGTTGTTTCCTGCGCGTCACGACCTCGCGGCCACGGCTTCACGGCTTCACTGCTTCACTGCGAGGTTGAGTCGAGTCGAGTCGAGTCGAGTCGAGTCGAGTTGAGTTGAGTTGACTGTGAATGTTCGCGAGGCCAAGTCAACCCCACGAACGAACAACCAACAACAACCCCACAACAACAACCAACAACAACCAACAACAACCAACAACAACTCAACTCAACTCCACTCAACTCAATTCAACTCAATTCAACTCAACTCAACTCAACTCAAAGTCAACCAACCAAACAACAAACACTCAAACCAACAAACAAACCAACCAACCAACAAACTTCACAGCCTCACAGCTCACAGCTCACAGCCTCACAGCTCACCTCACAGTCCAACCAAAAAAAAAAGGTCAACTCTCTTTGCAGTGACTTCGTTCATGCATGCATGCACACACAGTGACTCCACAGTGAGTGAGTGAGTAATTGAGTGAGTAATTGAGTGAGTGATGACATGACCGCACCACCCTCCGCCCTCCGCCCTCCGCCACTGTGACTTTGTGACTTTGAACTCTCAGTGAGTGAGTGAGCTGAGTGATGGACTGACTGACTGACTGACTGACTGTGACCACAGTGAACTACTGGGAGTGAGTGAGTGAGTGAGTGAGTGAGTGAGGATGCCATAAAAGTGGGGCCGTGAGTGAGTGAGTGAGTGAGCGGGTTGATGGCTGGATGGGTTGGAAAGGGGAAAGGTGGTCTGGTCTATACGCTATACTGTACTTTTCTACGTTTCTATGTCACATAGAACAACTCACTACAAACATAGAATTACAGTTCGAAGTTCTGAAAAAAGAAAAAAGCGAAGGGCGAACGAAGGCCTTTCCGAATTCAAAATGAAGTCGTCGGTCACTCACTGTGGCCCGCCCACTCACCGTCACTCACTGTCACTCACTCACTCACCGTCACTCACTCATTGCTTGATTTTGAGTCGTTGATATAATCATGCGTTGCTCGGCGTAATTCCCTTGTAACTCCAAATCACGGCTTTATTGTATTTCTCCATCGTACGGTCACGCGGTCATTCGGTGATGTTAGGCATTTGGGTATAACAGTGCGTTCATGATCGCATGTCTCTATTGCGGAGATAACATGGCGTTACTGTTATTGATCAGCGGCGGTCAGTCAGTCAGTCGGCAGCCGGCGGCTGGCGGCTGGCGGCCGGCCGTTCACTGTTCATTTCACCGTTTGTCGTTTAGCGTTGTTTGGCGTGTTTATGGTCGTTTGGTCGTTTGCGCCGTTGTTGGTGTTGGTGGTGGTGACGTGGGGCGCTGTCCTATTTTGTCGAGGTCGACGGCCGACGTGGAACCGGCTCTGGAGTCGAAGTGTGGTGTGTCGCTCGTCGTAGTGTTGGTGGGAAGGTGGTGCTGCTCGTGCTGATGCTCGAGTTGTGTCCAGCTCACGTGGGTGCGTCCTTCATTGGCGTCAAGAATGGTCTCCAACGCGAAAGTTTGTTGACGTACGTGCGCCACCTCGGACATCGAGTGGCACCACCACCACACCGATGCAGGTCATACAGTTCTCCCTAGCGCGTACAGCGAAATGAAATTGAGAGATCCTGATGCTGCTGGTACTGCTGGTGCGTTCTGTTGGGCTGTGGCCCTTTGCTGAAGCGAAATCGCTCGCAGTGTACGCTCGCCGCGTGTTTGCAAACGTCACTACCAAATAGATGGCCGAGAATTTTTTTCGTCGTACTTTCGTACGACATCAATGTTCATGTAATTGTTGCCCACATGGCGGCCACCGGCTTGTGTGCGTCAAAATAGCGCCACAATTGACGACAAAATGAGCACCTCCGAGACGCAACAACAAGCTGCGGGACATGCTTCGGCGTTGAATGCCGGAGTTATCGAAGACGTGGTCGTTAAGTCGACGCATGAGTTGGCGACCCAAGCAAAAAATTCTGGGAACAGCAAATCGATCAACAACGCCAGCACCGAAAGCACCACTGCTGAACAGAAAAAATGTTCTCCGCAGCAACAACAGCCAAAGCCTCGTCGAATCCCAGCATGGAAGCGAAAAAAGTCACCAAGTCTTCGTGCTACCAAGAAGCGCTCGCGCGCCAATCTTGCCACTGCTCTGTCTGTGGCTGAAGCCACGGCTAAAATATTGGCAGCTCCTCGCATAGTAATATTCACTGGTGCAGGCATTTCCGTTTCCGCTGGATTGTCGACGTTCTCAACACCTGGTGGCTTGTACGACTCGGCAAAAGAAAAGTTCAATCTCAAAAATGGAATTGACGCTTTTGCGTTCAAGTTTCTTCAAACGAGTAGAGCCAACTGCCAACGTTTTCTGATGAGCATGTTGGAAGAAGTACAACACGCCACACCCACAACAACTCACGAAGGAATTGCCAAACTTCACCACACAGGCAAGCTCATGCGCCACTACACTTTGAACATCGACCGGCTGCACGAAATGGTCGGAATGGACACGTGGAACAGTGAAAATCTTCCTAACGGTAGCACTGTCATGATGCACGGCAACATATTCGAGGCCGTGTGCTCAGAAAACGGTCATGTGTACGAAGTTGGAGACCAGCTCCAATGGCGCTTGGCCAAAGGACGCGCCGTCAAATGCTCAAAAGATGGATGTGGAAGTATTTTACGACCGCGAGTAATGATGTACCAGGAAGAGGAGGACGAGATTATCAGCGACGATTACAGTGAACGACTTGAAGACGATCTGGAGAATGCAGATCTTATTCTCTGGGTTGGACTATCGTTTGAGCAAGCAGCAACGTTGAATTACTTCCGACAAGTATATCGGGAGCTCGCTGACAATTTAAACCAACGCAGAAGAGAGATGCAAGGGTTGCGCATCGGAGATGTCGGCCCTCAACTGCAGCAGCCTCTGCAAATCGTTGTCAACCCTAGTGACGTGACGCCAAACATCTACGCTGGCCTTTCTGGCGTTGAGAAATTGCGTCTCGCCAGTGTCACATGTAAGAGCGATGAGCTGTTTGGCGCTCTTCTCTATGCTTTAGATATCATGGAGGGAAAGCGGCCATTGCCTGGAACTACCCCACGGAGTGATGCGCTTCCCAAACCTGCAATCGATGCCCCAACTTCCGGTTCAACAAGTGGAGACTCTGGTAGTGTCACCAAAGTGAACGGAGGCGCACAGCCCGGAATTATCAACGCCATGTCACAGGCCCAACGTGAGAAGTTAATCCGCGACATTTCTACTGCTGCCGCCGCGGCCGTGGCGCCTGCTCCACCGGTCGTGGAGTCGAACGCCGACACAGTTAATTGGGCATGCTGTCACCTCTGTAACAAGTGGCGTATTGTTAACCGAGAGTATGGTGACGAGGAACAGTTTCAGTGCAGAGATGTGAAAAAAGACTGCACCATGCCTGAAGACGTTGAACCACTGTCAGAGGAGGAAAGTGACGAGGTGATGACGGCTGAAACCAATGAGGAAACGGCGTTGAATTGGGCTACGTGTACAGAGTGCAACAAAAGGCGCATCGTGTTACGCGCATATCGCAACGGCGAACGATTCAGCTGCATGCTGGTCAACAAGCATTGCGACCAGCCTGAAGATACAAACCCTGCGAGCGATAGTGCTGGTGGTGATGATGAACATGAAGACAAGCGCGCGAGAACATCTGCAGTTTCTTCCAGCTGCGGCGGCGGAGGTGATGCGGCGAGCACAGAACGCTCGTCGTCCTCTGATGAATCTGGAGCTGCCACTGAAGCTGCCGTAACTTCACACACAGCCCTGTCAACTAGTGACGAAGATGGCAAGCGATAGGGCAATGAGACGCCGGAAGCAGCCTGCAACAGATGTGAGCATTGTGACATCGTCGTGCGTGCGGATCGAGAACATCATGACCAGTGAATTCAAGTTCGCGGAGCGCGGTCGTAGAGTAGTGAGGTAGCACTTCAATAATAATTTATCTGCGAACTTTGACCCGACCTTGTACTGTGTACAACTTTTCTATAGATTTCTGTGTGGCAGTCGGGCACTACCGTCCAACCCGGCGCACAGATTTGAAAACAAAACAAAGAACCATGATTTGTCAGGCAAGAGCGATGCTCGATTTCCATTAATTGTTTTCGGTGAGGAGTTCGTAGGCAGCATTGATTTTGCTCATCCTTGAATTGGCTTGTTTCTCCTTCCCTGGATGTTTGTCTGGATGCCTGTATGTATGAT
>ENA-OWNT01001449-OWNT01001449.1-seawater-metagenome-genome-assembly--contig:-NODE-1449-length-29863-cov-6.420970_pt1 | contig 29863 bp, 27 predicted proteins | sample MGYA00238136_ERZ651165 | MGnify/ENA primary metagenome ERZ651165 (study PRJEB26861, sample SAMN08777766) | seawater metagenome | isolation source: coastal seawater | place: USA: Florida | collected...
TGCTTGCGTGCGTACTGATTTACCTGCATTACTTTCGTCTCTGCTATCTCAGCAGTGAAAATGCCACACACGGCTTTCCCTTGATAATGAACAGTCAGCATAAGTTGGTTGGCTTTCTCAGCATCCATATTGAAAAACTGCATGAGTACTTCAATGACAAAATCCATTGGCGTGTAGTCGTCATTGTTCAACAACACTTTGTACATGGGAGGCGGCTGCGGCTTTTGTCGCTGCGCGTCTTTCTGTTTTTCCTTGTCGATACTAATAGTGTTGTCTTTACTCATAACTTAATAATAGTGGTTTAATAGCATTTATGTGCACAAACTTTCGATTAAATTTATTCACATTGCCCTTGACATAATATGGTTAAAAAATCTACATTTTGATAGTGGCATTGGGTGTTACAGTATTTCAATACTCATTCCACTGTGCCTCTGGATCTATAATGGGGGCATAAACGTGCGAGTTCAAGGATTAAGAGGAAGTTGAAGTATGGCGATTGGCAAAGTTAAATGGTTTAACAACGCGAAGGGTTTTGGGTTCATCGTTCCTGAGGACGGTGGTGAAGATATTTTTGCCCATTATTCAACGATACAAATGGAAGGTTATCGCTCATTGAAAGCAGGCCAAGAAGTAACATTCGAGGTTCAGGAAGGTCCTAAAGGCCTTCACGCGGAAAATATAGGCTTTAAAGAAGAGCCTGAGCGTTAAAGTAAGATTTCTTGAAGCCTGACGTCCGTCGGGCTTTTTCTTGTAAGCTTATTACAACATAGGCGCATAGAAGTGCGCGTGAAAGGTTATTGAAAGTTAAAGGCTATTAAAACCATACCTGTGTTTTCACAATGTGCTTTAAAGCGCGTCCATCTCCAAAACCTTATCCCAATTTATCTCAATAACGTAAACATTCATCTCGCGAAAGGAAAGTGCGTTATAACCTGCGGCTTTGGCATTCACAAAAATAAACACTTTTGACCAAATTAAATATATAAAAAAACCCAGCAACATGTGCTGGGTTTTAACTAGACGTTTAACTTTTGTCTCTGAGAGCCTTACTAGGCTTCCAAAATTGCTTTCAGAGTCGAGCTTGGAGACATAGTTGCAAACAACTTGTCTTCATCTGGGTAGTAGTAACCGCCAATTTCTTGCGCACTGCCCTGCGTTGCATCAATCTCTTTTAGGATGTCATCAATTTTCGCAGACAGCTCTTCATGAACTGATTTAAACTGCGCCGCTAAGTCAGCATCTTCCGTTTGGTTAGCCACTTCTTCAGCCCAGTATAGGCCTAAGTAAACATGGCTACCACGGTTGTCTAGTTGACCCGCTTTACGAAGCGGAGACTTACCGTTGTTAAGTAGTTTTTCCGTTGCTTTATCAAGTGCAGTAGCAATAACTTTCGCTTTAGTGTTACTGTGCTTGATAGCGACATCTTCAAGCGATACTGCAAGCGCTAGGAACTCACCCAGTGAGTCCCAACGCAAGTGACCTTCTTCAACGAACTGTTGTACGTGTTTAGGTGCACTACCACCCGCACCAGTCTCATAAAGACCGCCGCCTGCCATCAATGGAACAATTGATAGCATTTTAGCACTGGTGCCCAGCTCTAGAATTGGGAATAAGTCAGTTAGGTAGTCACGAAGTACGTTACCTGTTACTGAAATAGTATCTAGGCCACGAATTGCACGCTCCATGCTGTAGCGAATAGCGCGTACAGGCGACATAATTTGAATGTCTAAGCCATTGGTATCGTGGTCTTGCAGGTACTTTTCAACTTTCTTGATAAGCTGCGCGTCGTGAGCACGTTCGTCATCAAGCCAGAATACTGCAGGCATGCCTGATTGACGTGAGCGAGTCACCGCTAGCTTAACCCAATCTTGAATAGGTGCATCTTTCACCTGACACATACGCCAGATATCGCCTTCTTCAACATCGTGAGAGATAAGAACGTTACCGTCTTGGTCAACGATTGATACCGTGCCGTCTGCTTCTAGCTCAAACGTTTTGTCGTGTGAACCGTACTCTTCCGCTTTTTGAGCCATTAGACCAACGTTAGGCACTGTCCCCATTGTTGTAGGATCGAATGCACCATGCGTCTTACAGAAGTTAATAACTTCTTGGTAAATTGTGGCGTAAGTACTTTCAGGGATAACCGCTTTCGTGTCGTGCGCCTTTCCATCTGGACCCCACATTTGACCAGAGTTACGGATCATTGCAGGCATAGACGCGTCTACAATTACGTCACTTGGTACGTGAAGGTTAGAGATACCTTTGTCAGAGTTAACCATCGCAATTGGCGGACGGTCTGCATAACACGCGTTGATGTCTTTTTGAATTTCAGAACGCTGGCTTTCAGGTAGGCTAGCGATTTTATCGTAAACGCTACCAAGACCATTGTTTGGATTTACACCAAGCTCTTCAAACAGGTCACCCCATTTGTTAAACAGATCTTTGTAGAACACTTTCACACAGTGACCGAATACGATTGGGTGAGACACCTTCATCATGGTCGCTTTTACGTGTAGTGAGAATAGAACGCCTGTGTTCTTCGCATCTTCAATTTGCTCTTCGAAGAACTCGCACAGCGCTTTTTTACTCATGAACATGCCGTCGATAACTTCGCCAGCAAGCAGGTCTACGCGAGGCTTAAGGGTCTTCTTGCTACCGTCTTTGCCAGTAAATTCAATGCTAACGTGGCCGTCTTTTTCTACTGTCACTGACTTCTCACCAGAGTAGAAGTCACCGCCGCGCATGTGCGCTACGTGTGAACGTGATGCTTGCGACCACTCACCCATTGAATGCGGATGTTTGCGCGCATAGTTTTTAACAGCAGTTGGTGCACGACGGTCAGAGTTACCTTCACGTAAAACAGGGTTTACTGCACTACCTAATACTTTACCGTAACGCTCACGAATTTCTTCATCTTCGGCAGTTTTTGGTGAATCAGGGAATGCAGGAACATTAAAGCCCTTGTCATTTAATTCTTTAATCGTTGCGCGAAGTTGAGGAATTGAGGCACTGATATTTGGAAGCTTGATGATGTTGGCATTTGGGTCTTGCGTCATTTCGCCCAATTCTGCAAGCGCATCAGGTACTCTTTGTTCTTCAGATAAAAATTCAGGGAAGTTTGCAAGTACGCGCGCAGCTAATGAGATATCGCTTAATTCAATATCGATATCTGCCGCAGAAGCAAACTTTTGAATAATAGGAAGGAAAGAATACGTCGCCAGCATTGGCGCTTCATCAGTCTTCGTGTAAATGATCTTAGACTTGGTCATTATATACCTCAATTTTGTCGACAGCGTGCTGTCGTTTTTAGTCCATTGGGTCGCAACAGCTCGCATTACCGTTGTAATGCGCCCAACGCTATTACGAAACGTAATTTTTGCTTTTTTGTAACGGTTTATGCTTCGTTTGCACATACCATTACGCAATTTGCTATTCTCGTCCCCGTGGTTATTGCGCTCCTTTCTATCGCCTGCCAGCCCATTATTACACTTGAAACTCATTCAAGCGGTACGCGGCTTCCCCACCGATAACTGCACAATAAACGCACGAATGCACAACCTGTTGTTGCCGGCTGCGTTCATTAGTATAGGGTCGAAAGTTTTAGTTACAAGTCATACCATTGTCTTAACATATAAGATCACAGATTTTGTCGACAAACTTCATAGAGATAGCTATCGAGTTGCGCTATTCAATTCACATTGCTCAACGTGATACCATGGCCAGGTTTTTTATTCGACGTAATGCGGAAATTCCATGTCAGCCAAAACCAAGGTGGTTTTATTCAATAAACCGTTCCAAGTCCTTTCTCAATTTACCGATGCCGACGGCCGAGAAACCCTCAAAGACTATATCGATATTCCGCAAGTCTATGCAGCAGGTCGACTAGACAGAGACTCAGAAGGTCTCCTTGTGCTAACAAACGATGGAAAGCTGCAGCACAAGCTTGCTAACCCTAAAGCAAAAACCAGTAAGACATATTGGGTTCAAGTTGAAGGTATTCCCGACGATGAAGCAATTAATGCGCTGAGAGATGGCGTTGAGTTGAAAGACGGAATGACAAGACCGGCTAAAGTAAAGCGAATGGAACCGCCAAATGTGTGGGAGCGAACACCACCTGTAAGGTTCAGACAATCTATACCTACAAGCTGGCTTTCGATTACCATTTCAGAAGGAAAAAACCGCCAAGTACGCCGTATGACTGCACATGTGGGTTATCCAACCTTACGGTTAATACGCTATCGGGTTGGGAACTGGACAATTGACGGTATCGAAAACGGTAAATATATCGAGTTTTAACGGTTATTATTTATGCCAGATAACATGTGAATTACTACACACAATCTGGTAAAATCCGCGTCCTCAAAAAGTGGCCCTGTTTCATTTGTTTTTGTCGTTTTGGTTTTAACGTCGTTATCAGTGCATAAACTTTCTTGCCCCACTGATTACATAGCGCGTAGTTGACCATAAAGATAAACCGCTTGAAAAACGTTTTTCGGCCCCTATTTTCTCTAGTCTTTAACATTAACTGAGTGTGCAATACGTAGTGAGTGATATTGAATCTAACGCAAGCAAAAAAGTGATCGTAGGAATGTCTGGCGGGGTCGACTCGTCTGTTTCAGCTTATCTGTTACAACAGCAGGGATATCAAGTTGAAGGTCTTTTCATGAAAAATTGGGAAGAAGACGACAACGACGAATACTGCGCTGCTGCTGAAGACTTAAAAGACGCACAAGACGTTGCTGATAAACTCGGCATTGAACTGCACACCATTAACTTCGCCGCGGAATACTGGGACAACGTTTTCGAATACTTCCTAGAAGAGTACAAAGCAGGCCGCACCCCAAACCCAGACATCATGTGCAACAAAGAAATCAAATTTAAAGCATTTCTTGAGTTTGCGGCGGAAGATTTAGGCGCAGACTATATTGCAACGGGCCACTACGTTAGACGCCGTGAAGTTGATGGCAAATGGCAAATGTTGCGCGGTTTAGACAACAACAAAGACCAAAGCTACTTCTTATATACGCTCGGTGAAGAGCATGTGGCGAAAACACTCTTCCCTGTTGGCGATATTGAAAAACCGCTAGTGCGTAAAATTGCAGAAGAGCAAGGGCTCATTACTCACGATAAAAAAGATTCAACAGGCATTTGTTTTATTGGTGAGCGTAAGTTTAAAGATTTCTTAGCACGTTACCTACCTGCACAGCCAGGCGTTATAGAAACGGCTGAGGGAGAAGAAATTGGTCAGCACGAGGGCTTGATGTACCACACGTTGGGTCAACGGAAAGGCCTTCATATTGGCGGGCTTGCAAAATACGGTGACGACCCATGGTATGTAGTCGATAAAGACGTAGCACGAAACGTACTTATTGTGGGCCAAGGTGCAGATCATCCTCGCCTTTACTCGAAAGGGCTTGTAGCTAAACAGCTGCATTGGGTAGATCGAAAAACCATTACAGAGCCTATGCGTGCCGTGGTAAAAACACGCTATCGTCAGGCAGATATTCCATGCACTATTACACCAACCGGAAACGACACCATTGAAGTGGTTTTTGACGAGCCTCAGAAAGCCGTTACGCCGGGCCAATCTGCTGTATTTTATATAGATGAAGTTTGCCTAGGTGGCGGCATTATTGAGAGTTACATTCGTTAATGTTAGACACAGATATCGAAAATAATCTTGCCCTTGCTGGGGTATGTCAAGCTGCAGCCTTGGTGCAGCAGCTTGCCAGACGTGGTAACGCAGACAGCGAAGCACTTGAAGCGAGCCTATCAAGCATATTGGTGACCGAAGCCGACACACCGCAACAGGTGTTTGGTAAATTGAATAATTTGAAATTGGGCTACACAACGCTGGCTACACAACTTTCAGATAAGCAAGCCACCAAAGACACTGAACTAACACGATATGTTGCAAGTATCCTTGGCCTTGAACGCAAGCTAGCTAAAAAACCAAAAGCTATGCAGGAGTTAGGAGAGCGCATCTCTCATGTACAGCGTCAACTTGCACATATTGATTTTCAAAGTCCACAAATTGTGTCGTCGCTTGCCAGTATTTACAGTGACATAATCAGCCCTCTTGCCCCGCGTATTCAGGTGGCGGGTAACCCAGATTATCTAAGCCAACCCGCTACGCAGCACAAAGTGCGTGCAATTCTGCTAGCGGGCGTTCGCGCTGCTGTAATGTGGCGTCAGATGGGTGGCAAAAGAAGAAATATTCTATTTAAACGCAAACACATTCTTAACAGTGCCGTTAAAGCACTACGATTAATAAACTAGTGAGGAGCTCAAGGTGGAACTGAGTCAGTTAACTGCAATTTCCCCTGTCGATGGTCGATATGCCGGTAAAAGCGTTGAATTACGCAGCATTTTCAGCGAATACGGCTTACTGAAATACCGTGTAGAAGTAGAAGTACGTTGGTTACAAATGCTTTCTACAAACCCACAAATTGAAGAAGTTCCTGCCTTTTCAGACACCTCCAATGCACTGCTTGATAGCATAGTTGCTGAGTTCAGCGTTGATGACGCAATGCGCATTAAAGAAATCGAACGCACAACGAATCACGATGTAAAAGCGGTTGAGTATTTTCTAAAAGAGAAAGTTGCCGACAACAGCGAATTATCTGCAGTTAACGAGTTTATTCATTTTGCTTGTACATCGGAAGACATCAACAACCTTTCTCACGGCCTTATGCTTCGCGAAGCCCGTGAAACAGTAATTCTTCCTTATTGCGATAAGCTTATCGAAGCACTAGTAGAACTGGCAAAACGCTATCAAAATGTGCCTATGATGGCGCGTACGCATGGGCAACCAGCGTCGCCTTCTACCATGGGCAAAGAAATGGCCAACGTGGCTGTTCGCTTGAAGCGCCAGCGCAGCCAAATTGCTAGTGTTGAGTTACTAGGTAAAATCAATGGTGCTGTAGGTAACTACAACGCTCACCTTTCTGCATACAAAGACGTTGACTGGCATGCTGTTTCAGAAAGCTTTGTAACCTCACTGGGCCTAACGTGGAACCCATTCACCACGCAAATTGAGCCCCATGATTATATTGCAGAAATGTTTGATGCTATTGCACGTTTTAACACAATACTTATCGACTTCGATCGTGACGTTTGGGGTTATATTGCACTAGGTCACTTTAAGCAGAAAACAGTGGCTGGCGAGATTGGTTCGTCTACTATGCCGCATAAAGTAAATCCTATCGACTTCGAAAACTCAGAAGGTAAACTAGGATTAGCTAACGCAATCTTCGACCATCTTGCCGCTAAACTACCGATTTCTCGTTGGCAACGCGACCTAACCGACTCAACAGTTCTTCGTAACTTAGGTGTAGGTGTTGGTTATGCAGTTATTGCTTATCAAGCAACGCTAAAAGGCATCAGCAAGCTTGAAGTAAACGAGCAAAGCTTACTTGATGAGCTAGACAATAACTGGGAGCTTCTTGCCGAGCCTATTCAAACCGTAATGCGTCGTTACGGTATTGAAAAACCATACGAAAAGCTTAAAGAGCTTACGCGTGGTAAGAAGGTTAATGCGGAAGTGATTGCTGAGTTCATTGACAACCTAGACATGCCAGAGCAGGCGAAAGCTGAACTTAAAGCACTAACGCCAGCAACCTATATTGGTGATGCAATTAGGCTTGTCGATCAGTTATAAGCCATTTTAAAAGGCTCTACACTAAAAAGCGCGGTTAAGGTAACCGCGCTTTTTTTATGCTCATGGAATGAGGTATGGCTTTTAAATCAAAATACGATGCGTTTTATCAAAGTGCGAATGACCAGCTGATCAAAGTCAGTCATACGGTTATCGTCTTTATTGATATTAGTAACTCTCAAAAAATTGTATACGTCTACGGACAGCGAAAAGCATACGCGATGGTTTATGACTTATTTCATCAACTTCAGGCGGTATGTTTATCATTTGGCCTGAGCGTTATAAAAACGAATGGCGATCAAATTGTATTAGCTAGTCAATCGCCTAACGGTGCGTCCGCATCAGTTCATGGTAGTAGTCAATCAGTACACGCGGCGTATGGCTTTGCGAGCACTGCACATCAAGCGGCTGTTGAAAAAAGCACAGACTATGGGTGTTCGATAAAACTTAGGGTTGGAATTGCACTCGGTGATGTATTCTTCTGTAAAGCAGTAACGGGGCGATCAAAAAGCGATGTTTGGGGTAATACAGTAAATAAAGCAGCTATGCTCGAACAATACACCTTACCCGGGAGCACTGCACTGTGTGCATCTGCCTTTGATGCCTTGCCTTCACCTTGCAAGAAATTCTGTAGCAACCATACTTTCGACACGAAGTGCGGCAAATTAGACGCTTTTATTGTCGTGAGACCCTTATCAAAAACGGAATTTATTAAACCAAGAAAGTTTAAGTTTCATCGTTACGTATATAGCAACAACGCGGCTATTACTCGTGAAGGTGGTGGAAATACGCGTTCCTTTCACTGATAATGCCGCGCATCAAAAAGATAACCACAAAATTGATGGCAACTATGAGCACCACGTTTCTAGAACATTTCGATAGCAACACATTCTTAGCTGAGTACTGGCAAAAAAAGCCCGTTGTGATTAAGCAGTTTTTTTCAAATTTTGCCGACCCAGTAGATGAAAACGACCTTGCAGGTCTAGCTCAAGAAGAAGACGTAGATTCACGTGTGGTTAGCAACATCAATGGGCAATGGGATGTTGCACAGGGCCCTATCGAAGATTTTGACAAAGTGTGCAAGGGTCAATGGACTTTACTGGTACAGGGTGTCGATAAGTACATAAAAGATGTTGCACCGATAATGGCGCCGTTTAACTTTATTCCTCACTGGCGGTTAGATGACTTAATGATAAGCTACGCCACGCAGGGTGCAGGCGTAGGTGCCCACATTGATCAGTACGACGTATTCTTGGTTCAAGGTAAAGGTAAACGTCGCTGGCGTGTTGGTAAGCCCGACAACTACAAAGAAATACACCCTCACCCTAAATTACGACAAATTGAAGGCTTCGAGCCAATAATCGACGTGATAGTTGAACCAGGTGATGTACTTTATGTACCTCCGGGCTGGCCTCATGATGGTGAAACCATTGAAGACAGCCTAACCTACTCGGTAGGCTATCGCGCACCGGATAATCTGCAACTCGCTGAAACACTTGCAATGATGTTAGACAGAGGCGAAGAACAAAATCGTTTTTCAGATCCAGACAGAGCAGCGCAACGAGCTCCGTTTTTGGTTGCACAAAACGATGTAGCAGCCCTTAAACTACAACTAATTAACGCAATCAATAGCGATGGGTTCACGTTAGCACTTTTAGAAGCAATGAGTGAGCAAGGTATCCCAGAGTTTCCATTGGAAAACGAAGTTACCTTAGAACAAGTATCCAACGAGTTTGCTGCCGGCATTCCTTTTACACCCGCTCCCGGCGTTCGCGCTATCATCACAGAAGGGAAACACGGGCTTCCCAGAGCACTTTTTGTAAACGGTACACAATTTAACTATTCGAAATCCGACAGTGATTGGTTCGAAGCGCTGGCATCAGGTGATGTAATTAATGCAACATCTTGTCAAGATGCCCCCTCTTTTACATTTTTAGAAACCTTAACTACACTCATTAATAATGGTTATTGGGAATGGTATGAGGAGTGATAAAGCAGCATGGCGTTTACTATCGAAAACGTCGATTGGGATAAGGACAAACATCGACTAAAAGCATTAAGGGAACACGTATTTGTGTTGGAGTGGCGAGTGCCAGAGGCTAACGAATTTGATAGTGAAGACTCGTCAGCTAGCCACGTCTTGATTGTTGCAGACAACAATGAACCTATTGCTACTGGCCGTTTAACCCAAGAAGGTGAGCTTGGTAGAATAGCGGTGAAGCGATGTCATCGAACCCTAACTGTTTATCGCGCGCTGTTCGCAGCACTGATTGATGCGGCGAAAGAAAAACATGTTCCTATGGTCAAAGTGGTATGTAACCTAGAAAGCGTGTCTTACCACCAATCGATAGGGTTTAAGCCTGACGGCCAAGTATTTATGGATGCTGGCGTGCCACGCCAAAGATTGATGTGTCCAGCAGAGCGCTTCCCTCTGCCTGACGTAACGCAAATACACTAACCACAGGGCGATGAGTTGTTCGCCCTGCTCGTTGCTGTATTGCTATGTGGTACTAACCCCAGAGTTGTGAGGCGTTTTGCATTGTAAATAAGCTTTCCGCGCGGTTCTCAAGCAGTTCCGCAAACTCAATCTGCTTTTCATCTGCGCCTTCTGCGTTTTTCAGATTTTCGGCTTTTAATTGCCATGTCATTGCAAAATGGCGTAGCGCTTCCTTTGCATCTGCTGCATTTTCAGAGGATGTAAAATCAGTAGGTAGATCGCCACTTATTACCCAAAATGTTTTGGCGTCCATGGAACGCACCTTCCAAACGGCTAGATACGGAAGTAAGTAGCGGCTTTCATCGGTTATTACCGTGTCGAAAAGTACACCGTTTTCAGCTAAATGCTTATTGGCTTTTTGAAACTGAACACGTACCCATTCTGCACGTTGTTCTTCTGAAATAGGTTGCTGTTGTTCTGCCATTGTTACTCTCTTTTAGTTATGAGGCATGTTCGGTTATATACTTTTTTGTACCACCAAACACTAATAGACCTGTTGTACTGTATTTCGACCAGGCTTTCCATACCAATACACGACATAACATAATTCTAAGCACCAACCGCTGATATTTTGGGCAGATTTAAGGCTTCCAAGATGACAAGAGACAAACATTTACATTTTTCTCATTGGCATTTGGATAAGAATACACCATTATCTATCGTGTGAAGACAATGTCATATTGATGAGAACAGCTAAACATGAAAATTTTGAGACTTACATTAGGCGCTCTACTTTTTATAAGCGGAATCGTTCTTACATTGCTTCCAGGTTCTATTTTGCTTGTTATCGGTGGGCTCATGTTGCTCAGCTATGACTGGCCTCGTGCACGTGGGTGGCTAAAGTACAGCCAAAGAACAATGAGTTCAGGCGCAAGAAGACTAGACCGTATTTTACTTCAACGAAAACTTCGTTAAGCCAATACGCTTTTCATACGTTAAGCTTCCTTCCATACCTACTAACGTTTTTCATCCCGTTACTTTTGCGCTTAGTCTTAAGCCTATACCCATACTAAGTTTGCGTGTTAACTTAAACATGCGAATGAGCAAATCTAATAATAAAAATCAGCCGCGCATACTCATTACAATTAAATTAATCAGGCAGTGTAATCGTTCAACTATGTTTTGCGTCGTTAACGCAGGCTTGGGTAAGGCATAGCGTTCGTTTACTTATGGAGACAAGACCATGATCACGTTTACCGTTAATGGTAATAAACACGAATTTACAGGCGATCCGTCAACGCCCGTACTGTGGTATCTACGCGACGAACTCAATTTAACTGGTCCTAAATTTGGTTGCGGCATGGCACAATGCGGCGCATGCACAGTACACATTGACGGTATGGCACAGCGTTCTTGCGTGCTTCCAATATCTGCTGTAGCAGGCCGTAAAGTAACTACTATTGAAGGGCTAAGCGACGACGGCAACCATCCGGTGCAAAAGGCGTGGGTAGAGCACAAAGTGCCTCAATGTGGTTTTTGTCAGTGCGGGCAAATTATGCAAGCTGCGAGTTTACTTGCTACCAACCCTACACCAAGCGATGACGAGATTGTCCAGAACATGTCTGGAAACATTTGCCGCTGTGGCACCTATCCTAGAATTCACAAAGCGATTAAAAGTGCGGCTAAATCAATGGCGACCACTGCTGGCGTGCAAATGTTCGATCCCAAAACTATGGGAGAAGAAGCATGAATAAATCCAGCTATTTCGATATGAATCGTCGCAGCTTTTTAAAGTCAACTGCAGCAGCGGGCGCTTTAGTGTTGGGTACTTATTTTGCTGGCGGCGCGCCAAGAGCAATGGCCGGCGTACTTACCAAGCCCGCTGAAGACGCAAAACGCGCCAACCTGTTTATTGCGCTTAGACCTGATGGAATGGTTGAGATCACCTGTCACCGTTCGGAGATGGGTCAACAAATTAGAACCGCCATTGCGCAAATTGTTGCCGATGAAATGGAAGCACAATGCGATAAGGTTATTGTTATCCAAGGTAAAGGCGACCCCAAATATGGCGATCAAAACACAGATGGTTCGCGTAGTATTCGTTTCAACATGCAGCGCTTGCGCGAAATGGGAGCGAGTGTTCGTTATATGATGCAGCATGCGGCAGCCAAACGCTGGGGCGTAGACAGTGACAGTTGTGTTGCAATGCAGCACAAAGTTACGCATACATCAGGCAAAACGGTTGCGTATAAAGACCTCATTGATGATGCCTTAAGCATTACTCCCCCAGAAGCAGCTAAACTGACGCTTAAATCACGTGACGAGTGGCGCTACATCAACACGGGTATGGCGCATATTGACTTACAAGATATTGTAACCGGGAAAGCGACCTTTGCTGCCGATGTTCGAGAGCCAAAAGCACTTGTTGCTATTATAGAACGACCTCCAGTGGTTGGCGGTAAGGTGAAGTCGTTCGATGCTACTGCAGTAAAAGCAATGCCAGGTGTAGTGGACGTAATTGAAATACCTGCGCCCAAAGGCGCCCCGCAATTTCAGCCTAAAGGCGGCGTAGCTGTAATTGCAAAGAATACGTGGTCAGCATGGCAAGGGCGCAAAGCACTTAACGTAAAGTGGGAAGACGGTAAAAATGCCGATTATAACTCTGACGCCTTTAAACAGTCGTTATTGAATACAGTTAACGCTCCCCAGACTCACGTTCGTGAAAAAGGTGACGCCATGAGCGTACTGGCATCTGCAAGTGACAAGCTGGTTGCCGACTACTACATGCCCCATCTAACGCAAGCGCCTATGGAACCACCTTGCGCCACAGCAATGTACTATAAAGACCGCGTAGATGTGTGGGCGGCTACACAGAACCCGCAAGCCGACATGGAAACAGTGGGTGCCATGATTGGTATGGAAAAAGAAAAGATTAATGTGCACGTGACCATGCTTGGCGGCGCGTTTGGGCGTAAATCTAAACCAGACTTTTCTGCTGAAGCGGCTTACCTATCAATGAAAACTGGAAAGCCGATTCGCGTTCAGTGGACGCGAGAAGATGATATTCAACACAGCTTCTATCATGCGGTATCGGCACAGCATGTTGAAGCTGCGCTAGATAGCGAAGGTAAAATTGACGCTTATCTTCATAGAACGGCTTTCTCCCCTATCGCATCTACTTTTCAAGAGGGCGCAAATGCGCCATTTAGTTTTGAGTTAGATTTGGGTTTCACCGATAACCCTATATTAACGCCGAACATGAAGCTGGAGCGCGGTGAAGCACCTGCAAAGGCACGCATAGGATGGATGCGTTCAGTTTCAAATATTTTTCACGCTTTCGCTGTGCAATCATTTATTAATGAAGCTGCACATAAAGCAGGAAAAGACAGCAAAGACTATTTGCTTGAAGTCATTGGCCCAGACCGGATTATTGATGTATCGAAACAAAATGCTGAGTACATGAATTACTGGGGTGATAAGGCCGTTTACCCACTAGACACAGGTCGCCTACGCCATGTAATTGAAAAAGTTGCTGATATGGCAGACTGGGGACGAACTATGCCGAAGGGACGAGGCTTAGGTATTGCAGCCCATAGAAGCTTCCTTACTTATGTTGCAACGGTTGTTGAAGTAGAGGTGTCTGACAACGGCGATTTAAACGTCATCAAATCTTGGGTAGCTATTGATGCCGGGACTGTTGTGAATACCGACACAGTGAAAAACCAAACACAGGGAGGCTCGGTATACGGCATAACAACGGCCATCAGTGAAGGCATTACGTTTGACAAAGGTCGCGTACAGCAAAGTAACTTCCACGATTACCGTGTTCCTCGTATGAGTGATTCACCTCTTGAAATAGAAGTTGAAGTGATAGAAAGCGACGCCCCACCAGCAGGTGTGGGAGAACCTGCTACGCCTGTGTATGCCCCCGCGTTATGCAACGCTATTTTTGCAGCGTGCGGCAAGCGTATTAGGCAACTGCCGATTGGAAATCAGCTTAAAGCTTAACGTAAAAAGGGCTAGCGATTGCTAGCCCTTTTTTTAATTGAATTTGTTCTAAGCGTTGTTACTCGTAAGCGCGCTCTAACCATAACAACTGCATTTTAAGCTCATCAATTTCTTTCTGTGCGTCAGCCAATTGCTCTGCCATTGTGCGCTGTTGCATTTTATATTCATCAGTTTGGTTCGCTATACCATTGCTTTCTGTATGTGCCATATCTTTTCAACCACGCTACTAAATTGTTATGGAAACTGTGTGTTAAAGCTGTCGAATTACAGGGCTGGCATTTCACAAGAAAACCAATCTGTAACCCATACTGAAATATTACACTTTTAATTACATAAAGTCACCTGATAATTGCTAACAAATTCATCAAAAACTCTTAGCAAAAAGAACAAGCATAGTAAAAACAAGGCCTACAGGTGCGAAGGCGGTTTGATTAGGGAAATTATACAGCACGCTATAAATGTAATTTAATTACAAAAGAAATGAAAAAAGAGACCTATTTAGGTCTCTTTTGAAAGTTTATAATGCGACGTAGAAACGTTTTTAAATTAGCCGTGCTTTTCAGCTAGGTATAACCACGTTTCAACAACCGTATCTGGGTTAAGCGAAACAGAGTCGATGCCCTCAGACACCAACCATGCAGCAAAGTCTTCATGGTCTGATGGACCTTGGCCACAGATACCAACGTATTTGCCACGTTTTTTAGCAGCTTGAATAGCAAGAGAAAGTAACGCTTTTACTGCGTCGTCACGTTCATCAAACAAGTGAGCTATCAGACCACTGTCTCGGTCTAGCCCCAACGTTAGCTGAGTAAGGTCATTCGAACCAATTGAGAACCCGTCGAAAATATCTAAGAATTGATCGGCAAGTAATGCGTTTGAAGGCAACTCACACATCATGATGATACGAAGACCGTTCTCACCTTTCTTAAGCCCCTGCTCTTCAAGAAGCTCGATAACTTTGCGACCTTCTTCAAGGGTACGCACAAATGGGATCATGATTTCAACGTTTGTTAAACCCATTTTGTTACGAACGCGCTTGATGGCTTCACACTCTAGTGCAAAACAATCGCGGAAATCTTCAGAAATGTAACGACTCGCACCACGGAAACCCAACATTGGGTTTTCTTCGTCCGGCTCGTACTGATATCCACCAACTAAGTTAAAGTATTCGTTCGACTTAAAGTCAGACATACGAACAATTACTTTTTCTGGTGAGAACGCAGCCCCGATAGTAGAAATACCCTCTACCAGTTTTTCAATGTAAAACTCGGTAGGCGAATCATAACCTGCGATCATATCGCTAATTTCTTCTTTCAACTCTTCAGGTTGGCTATCGAAATTCAGCAGTGCCTTAGGATGCACACCAATCATACGGTTGATAATGAATTCTAAACGAGCAAGGCCCACACCTGCGTTTGGCAAGCGAGCGAAGTCGAATGCGCGATCAGGGTTACCCACATTCATCATAACTTTAAGCGGTAAATCTGGCATTGAATCGATGCGTGATGTAACAACGTCGAATTCAAGCTCATCACCGTAAATGTAACCTGTGTCACCCTCTGCACAAGATACCGTAATTTTATCACCCGTCTTAATGGTATCTGTTGCGTTTCCACAACCCACTACCGCAGGAATACCAAGCTCTCGAGCAATGATAGCTGCGTGACAAGTACGGCCACCGCGGTTAGTAACAATCGCAGACGCCTTCTTCATGATTGGTTCCCAGTCAGGGTCGGTCATATCAGTAACCAATACATCGCCTGCTTGGATTTTGTCCATCTCTTCAATAGACTCAAGCACTTTAGCTACACCTGCGCCAATTTTATGCCCGATAGCACGACCTTCCACAACAATGTTGCTTTGGCCCTTTAACTGAAAACGCTCGATGCTTTGTGAATCTTCGCGGCTGCGTACCGTTTCTGGACGGGCTTGTACAATATAAAGCTTTCCGTCAACGCCGTCTTTCGCCCACTCAATGTCCATCGGACGCTTGTAGTGGTTTTCAATAATTTGTGCCTGCTTTGCCAGCTCCATCACTTCATCGTCTGACAGCGAGAAAGTTTTGCCATCTTGCGCATCGATATCAACAATCGATACTTGCTTACCGTGTGACTCGTCGTCCGAGTAAATCATCTTAGTAAGCTTGCTACCAAGATTACGACGAACTATGGCAGGAAGGCCTTTGTCCAGTGTAGGCTTATGTACGTAGAACTCGTCTGGGTTCACCGCACCCTGTACTACCATTTCACCAAGTCCGTATGAGCTTGTGATAAACACAACATCTTCAAAACCCGACTCGGTATCGATAGTGAACATTACGCCTGATGAAGCAATATCGCTTCGAACCATGCGCTGGATACCCGCTGAAAGTGCTACACCTTTATGGTCGTAACCTTGGTGCACACGATATGAAATGGCGCGGTCGTTAAACAGCGATGCGAATACGTGCTTAATTGCAACTAGTACTGCGTCATAGCCTTTAACATTTAGGAAGGTTTCTTGTTGCCCTGCAAACGACGCGTCTGGCATATCTTCCGCAGTGGCCGATGAACGTACTGCGAACGACGCTTCTTCACCCGCGTCGCCTTGAAGCGTAACGAATGCGTCTTTAATTGCATCTTCTAGTGCTGGCTGGAATGGTGTATCGATGATCCACTGACGAATGTTTTTGCCTGCTTCAGTAAGTGCATTAACATCATCAACATCCAGTGAATCTAAGACTTCGTGGATGCGCGCCTCTAGACCACTTTGCTCTAGAAACTCATTAAACGCTTCAGCGGTAGTAGCAAAACCACCCGGTACTTGTACGCCGGCGTTCGCCAGGTTCGAAATCATCTCGCCTAATGATGCGTTTTTGCCGCCAACGCGACCCACATCATGCATGCCCAGTTCTTGATACCACAGTACGTATTCTTGCACAGCCCAAGCCTCCAGCTTTTTTCTTGTGTAGGGTATGAGGTTAACTGCAGGGTAAATTTTATTGTTCTGCAGTTAATTTAAAATATTGTCGTAAAAGGCAAACTTACCTTTCAGCTTTGTCCATTACGCTTGACAGCCAATTATAGCTAAATGATAGCTAATTGCTGACATTCACAAGAACCGTATAGCTTTTCGACGAAATCATCTTAGAATGGGGGAAATCAGAATGTAAACTCTTAATTACTTTTGTAATTAAATTACAACAATGTTAAGGATATGTTGTGCGCACAGCTTTTTATATTTCAGATGGTACAGCCATTACAGCAGAGGTGTTTGGCCACGCCCTACTTTCACTTTTCCCCGTTTCTTTCAATCACAACACCATTCCTTTTGTTGAAACTGAGGAACAAGCTCACAGAGTTTTAGAGCAAATTTCTGAAAGTTTTCAAGACACAGGAGAAAGGCCGCTCGTTTTTTATACAATTGTGAATGTAGATATTCGCAAAATCATCTCAAAATCAGTGGGTATAAATTACAATTTCCTCGATCAATTTGTTGCACCGTTAGAAAAAGTGCTTGGTGTGCCCTCTAAACCTGAAAAACATCGCACTCACAGCATTCATGAAACAACTTATGATATTCGAATTGAGGCAGTGAATTACGCGCTTGCAAATGACGATGGCTCAAACCTTAAAGACTATGACGAGGCCGATATTATACTTACCGGTGTTTCTCGCTCTGGTAAAACGCCAACAAGCCTATACCTAGCATTACAATACGGTATTAAAGCGGCTAATTATCCTTTTACCGAGGAAGATATGGGCGACATGTTGAAGCTGCCTCCTGCGCTGCGCCGATTCAAACACAAACTTTTCGGTCTCACTATCGCGGCAGACCGTCTTCATCAAATTCGCTCAGAAAGACGAGCAAACAGTAAGTATGCTTCGCTTCCGCAGTGTCGTATGGAGCTTCGCGAAGTTGAGAATTTGTACCGCAAAGAAAAGATACCTTTTTTAAACAGTACCAAGTATTCAATTGAAGAAATATCGGCAAAGATACTAGCCGAGACCGGGCTGAAAAGAAGAAAGTATTAGTTTTGCGGACAATATTTTTAGCGTAGTTTGATTGGCCTGTTTCACAGGTAGGCCAATCCTTGATTGGTAATTGCTAACTTTATTTATCGTTTACAGTACTAACTCGTCAGCTAGCTTCCTGTAATATCGAATTTGCACTGCAGGTAATTCACTAAGTACTACTTTATTTAACCATTGCTTAGACTTAGCAGTATTATTTTGAAGCTTAGCCACTTCAGCAATTCTTAAACGAATAGCATTCACCTGCGCAACATCTTTCGCTTGCTCTGCACACTTTAAACCGTCTAAAAACGCTGCTTCAGCCATGATGAATTTCTGGCTTTCACGAAGCGCAACGCCATAATTACCGTGGGCTATTGCTTGCTGTTGCAAATCAGGCACCTTTTTAGCCCACAGCAGAGACTTTAGGCGATATTCAATGTGAAGCGCTAACGCATTGCGGCGATGCGCAACATGTCCAAGTTCGGCAAACATTTCACGATAAAATATTGGAGCATCGAAGTTCTCTTGCTCAAGTTCATTTGCAAAAGCCGAAGCTTCGTCAAACTTATCTAAAACCACCAATAGATTTAAGACACGAATGCCACTTTGTTGAGAAGGCATTGCAGCGTACTGTTGTTGAAAGCCCGACAAGGCCTTATTCAATGCCACTTTCGACTCGTCGGCTCTTTCGCTGGCTCTGAGCCATTTTCCTAAGAACAACTGTATCACAGGCTCGTATTCAGCAGGTACAGAGGCATTTCCGACCCATGGCCTTACTGCTGCATAAAGCTCATCATTTTTTTGCAGTTCAAATAATGACTCTAATCGCAGTTCTTCTAGCGCCCACCACTCAAGAGAACCCGCTTGATGTGATTGCTGCCGATGCACTGTCTCAGATAAACAAGTGAGAGGGTCAAGGTTACAAATATCTTTAATATCATCAGCCAAGGCGACTGACGAAAAGCAAATAAACACCAAGCTTACCCATTGCTTTTTAACCTTGTACACGAACATCCTTCTTTATTTGGCACTTCGAACAACAGTTAAGTATACGCTTATATCTAGCTTTCAGGCTATGCATGATTTACGCGTATTTCTTTTTAAATACTAAACCGATTATTAATTATGCCCAAGTGCAGTTTTTAGCGCATCTAAATTTTCTTCGAATGGTTTCCACTGTTGCATACCCGTCTTATAAATGGGCTGTCTTACTTGCTCTGAGCTGGGTGTTTTAATTACCCGCTTTGTTTTATGGAATTGTAAACACGCTTCTTCAAACTCAAGTTTGCAGAAAGCAAGAATGCGCTTCACTTGACCTTCCAAGTCATTAAGCACATCTTCGTGCTGCACGGTTAAAACTTGGCCGGGTAATACGCTGTGCCAATGAGCCATTAGTTTTTCGTAAGCTTTGTAATAACGGCCAATATCATCTAGCCCATAGCTAAACTCTTGACCCTCACCAAAAAGCTGCTTGTAGCCACTAAAGCAACAATCCATAGGATGTCGTCTTGCATCAATAATTTTTGCATTGGGTAATATTTTTTTAATTAGACCAACGTGAATAAAATTATTTGGCATTTTATCTATGAAAAATGGCGCACCTTTTCTGTAAGCCTTTGTTTGCTCTATATAACGTTGGCCAAGGGTTGATAAGGCATCATCCGCTAACGCATTTACGTTGAACGGATATGGTGTGTTCTGGTGACTTAACGATGAAGCAATACCCAGGATATCGTGAAGCTCCATGGTGCCGTCTACCTTCGAGTGCGACGCTAAGATTTGCTCTAACAGCGTTGAGCCTGCCCGAGGTAGTCCAACAATAAAGATAGGGTCTGGCGATGAATAGCCTGCCTCAGGATTAAAATCACTTTCAGAGAACGCTTTTTGTTGTGCTTCAAGCGCAGCCTCTGTGCGCGCTATGTCAAATTGAAGTGTGCGCTTTTTTAACGCATTGCCTTGTTCATAGTGAGAAAACGCGTACTCATATTCGCCGCTATCTTCAAACCCTTTGCCTAACGCAAAATGTAGATGTATTTTATCTTCAAGCTTTGTTTCCGGTTTAGTTACTTCATCTTGCATGCGTGATAACCACACACTGTCGAATTTGTATGTTTTGGTATTCGCCAAACTCCAATAAGCATCACCAAAGTCTGCTGCGAACTGGGTTGCTCGTTCATAGCTTGCAACAGCTTCAGCGGTATCGCCTTTAGCTTTGAGTGCGTGCCCTAGTGCAACCCAAACCGCTGGTCTGTCTTTATTGTCTTCAAGCAGTTCGCGATATATAGCCACCGCTTTATCGATATCCCCTACACCTACTAACGCATGAGCAAGTCCTACTTTCACGGTGAAACTGTCGGGCGATTGAGCTAACCGGCGCTGCGCCACTGCCGCTGCATCAGGGAATTTGCCTAGCTTAGACAATAAGCTTTGGTAGGCAGCACTTGCTCTGTCATTGTCAGGGTAAAGCTCACAACAACTTTCTAGTAAGAACTCAGCGTCGCTGTATACTTTTAGCTGAACACCAATTTCAGCTAACAGCATCATAGCTTCTGCGTGATGTTTATTCTCGATTAGAAAACGCCTACATATTTGCTCAGCTTTGTGCAGTTGCCCTTCGTGCATTAGGTCTGTTGCGCCTAAAAGCGGCTTGGGTAAACTTTGCAGGAAGGCAATCTGTTGTTGGCAAAGTGCCAACGCTTGGTGCTGCTTATCAGTTTTATACACTTTTTCTAGCTGCAGCCATGCGGACAATAGCGCCGGATTGAACCGCGTAGCCTGATAGAAGCTGTGTGCTGCTTTTTGCTTATTTGTATTTAAGTAACAATATCCCAACTCTTGATAAGCTCGAGCATAATCAGGGAAAAGCTGCAAAAGGTGGTTCAACACTTCAGTGGCGGCGGTAAAATTTTGTAAAAGTCGACATGCTACCGCCTTTAGATACAACAACTCTTTTTGTACATCTGCAGACAACGTACTGTTACCTTGGCCTGCCTTTTCAAGTAATTGCGTAGTTTCCACTATAACTGCCTGATGCTGAGACTGCATAAGCAACTTTTTAATGGATTGAAGCTGTTCTTGTTGATTCAAATTCATTTAGCGTTGTTCTAGATTATTTTAATAGATAGTCAAAGTGCGAAAAAAAACGGCAAACTCGATGAGTTCGCCGTTTTAATTTATTACTTCATTGTTTTACTTTCACACCTTACTTAGGCTATGCCTGCGTTAAATTCGCTAGCGCTAAGCAGTAAGGCAACTTAGTAGTAATCGTACGAGAAGCGCAAGCCAATAGTACGTGGTCTGTTAGTTACCACTTTTGGTGTAAATTGCTGAGTATCAATGTTTAATGTAGCGCGCTCGTCAAATACATTATCAATATATAGCTCAGCTTTCCACACATCGTTGGTTACACCAACAGCAAGGTTTGCAAGTACGTAAGACTCTTGTACGTATCTGCCACCTCTAAACACTTCACCGTTTGAATCGGTATACGTGACGCCTTCGTAAACTGATGCTTCTTCTTCAATTTTAAGACCCGAGGTACGCCCGTAAACCAATGCAGTAGCATCTTCCATTACGTAAGCATCCATGATCATGCCTGCGAAGCGGTCACCGGTATAAGAAACAGATCCGTTAACATAACCGCGCTTATCGCCCTCTAATTCGAAGAAGTATCGCGCATTAATGTTGCCTGAGAATTTCGCGCTATAAGGTAGTTCAGAACCAACCCCTGCCGCAATGCCTTCAAGCTCTTCATTAATACGTGTTAGCTCAGTGTCTAAGATACTAAATGCAGCGTTAATGACTAAGTCATCGGTTGCAAGCCAAGTCATATCAGCGTCGATACCTTTAATCTCGGCATCACCCACGTTGTCGGTAAATACCAAAAATGAGATATTGGTAGGGTCGAAGCGCGACGTTTGTAGCTCTTCAATCTCTGAATAGTAAGCCGTTGCATTAACGCGGAACTGCCCGTCAAAGAAATCACCTTTAAGGCCCAATTCATAGTTATCCAATGTATCGGTTGTTGAATAAACCGGAATTCGGAAGTTTTCAAATTTGCCCGACTGGTTTGTTGCCAAGCCACCACCTACGCGGTTTGTTACAGGTGGACGGAAACCTTCTGAGTAGTTTGCAAATAACAACACATCGTCATTTACTTTCCAGTCAATGGAGTATTTGAAGATAGTGTCGTCTACCGTTAGTACGCCATTATCATCAAGCAGGTCAACTTCTAGCTGCCCACTGTCGATTGCGGCGTTCACTGCAATAGGGTCTAGACCAACTGCTGCAAGTTCGTCAGGATCTAACGTACCAAACGCTCTTATTCGGCGAGTTACATCAACCGTTGACGTTGAACCTACATAAATATCGTCAATTTCATACCAACGAGCACCAATGCTTGCAGTGATAGTGTCAGTAATGTCGTACTCTAACTGACCGAACACGGCAATTTGCTCGATAGTATGTGTAATATCATTAATGAAGCTCACTTCTGATGGGAAAGGGCCGCCATCGCTGTTAATGCCTTCATTACCCACAAGCGTACGTTGAAGGTTATCAAAACCGAACGTAGTCATTTCCGTGTTAGCAATTTTAAACTGACCCACAGTAGCCACTTCCTGCTCGTCATAGAAAAGGCCAGCAGTAATGCGCCATGGTGTATCCATGGTAGTGTTGAAGCGTAATTCGTGAGTTGTACGCGTAGAAGACGTGTCTTCTTTGTAGAATTTAGTTGGGTCTAAACAACGCTCATCTGCAGCATTGTCCGGCGTATCATAGTGGTTACACACATAATACGCAGAAAACAAACCGCCGTTTGTGTAGCCGGTATAATCAGCCAAGGTATCAATTTCACGGTCTAGATAGCCACCAGTGTAAACTATGTCTAGCTTTTCTAAACGACCTTCAAGTGTCCACGTTGTTAAACCAAACTCATCTTTATTCTCGTCAGGCTGGAAACGTAACGCCGATGTTTCGCCATCAATGGTTGGGTCGTATGCAAATACACCTTCAGTATCTAGGGTTTGCTGCGTATGTTGAACAAGTAAATCCCAATCTTCATTGATGATGTAAGACAACCCGAAGCGTGCACCTGTGTAGGTTGCATCATTAAAATCTTCTTCAACCAGTGCATCATTTTGTGGCGAAACCACTGCCGCTTCAGATTTCGAACTAATATTTGGATTTGTAATGCGATTTGCATCCATTCCAACTGGATCAGCTAGCGGGCCGCCAGAAATACGGTCGATAACTACCGCGCTACCAATGTAGCCACCCTCACCCGGCACATTTCTAACGTTGTCTATCCAGCCACCTTGTTTATCGTTATAAGCCGCCACGCGAACCGCTAAGTCATCGCTTAGCGGCATGTTGAAATACGCTTCTACTGCGTTACTCATTTCACCGTCTTTGGTAAACGCGATATTGGTATCAAAACCGGCTGAGAATACATCATGCTGCGGCTTGTTCGTAATTAAGCGAATGGTACCTGCCTGAGAGCTTGCACCAAATAAGGTGCCTTGAGGTCCGGGCAACACTTCTACACGCTGAACGTCGGTAGCATAAACGTCCAGGTTACGACCCGCCATAGACACCGGCATTTCATCTAAGTAGAACGCTACTGATGGCTGCAATGCCTGAACGGAAGACAGCATGATATTTGACTGCGTAGTAGCAGCACCGCGGATATAGATTTCGTTTTGACCTGGGCCTGTACCTTGGAATACGACGTTAGGAAGAAACTCTACGTAATCTTGGAAGTTATCGATACCTAGGTTTTCCAACGCTTTACCGTTTAGTGCTGAAACAGCAACTGGCACATCTTGTATAGATTCTGTGCGTTTAGTTGCGGTTACTTCGATAGTTTCGAGTTTAGCTGGCGCTTCTGATTCTTGCGCAGCCAGTGAAGTAGATGCCAATGCAGCGACAATGGCACAACTAAGCTGTGTTTTTCGCATGGTTGTGTGTTTCCTTGATAAGGTTTTATTCTTCGGATTATGTTTACTTCGAACATATATCGAAAAGATCATATATAACGATACACCATCACATAATAATTTCTACTCAAACGGTTAATAATTATACTTTTGTCTTGCTTTAGCCAAATAAAATAACGCATTAACAATACAAAACAGGATTTTAAGCACAATAAACAACCAACCATTACGCTATTTTTAAATACTAATCTAATCATTTCATCTGATATTTATAATTAATGCGCCTTGCTGTATATTTGTGCGTATAAATTACTATTCTAAAGATGGCTTAAGGATTACTACTGCGTGATTGAGAAACAAAATTCATCACCACTTAACGCACCAGTGTTTTATACATCGTCTGCATTAATACTGCTTTTACTGATTTTTGCAGTTAGCGCGCCGCAGCTTGCCGACAGTTTGTTTAAGCAGCTTCAAAGCACAATTGTGACAAACGGTAGCTGGTTTTATGTGCTCACAGTGGCAATTATTGTTTTGTTTGTCATCTTTTTGGGCGTATCGCGTTATGGAGAGATTAAGCTAGGACCAGATCACGCAACGCCTGAATTTTCGTTTACTACTTGGCTTAGTATGCTGTTCGCTGCTGGTATGGGCATTGGACTTATGTTTTTTGGTGTTGCTGAACCCTTAATGCATTATCTCGCGCCGCCAACCGCCGAAGCTGGCAGCATAGATGCCGTACGAGAAGCAATGAAAACAACGTTTTTTCATTGGGGTGTTCACGCATGGGGAATATACGCCATAGTGGCACTCATACTCGCGTACTTCTCATATAGGCATAACCTTCCTCTCACTTTACGCTCGGCACTCTATCCGTTAATAGGCGATAGAATATATGGCTGGCTGGGCCATGTTGTTGATATTTTTGCTGTTACCAGCACCGTTTTTGGTGTCTCAACATCGTTGGGACTGGGCGCTGCGCAGGTCAACGCCGGGTTTAATTACCTTTTTGATTTACCCTCTAATACTACCGTTCAAATTATTATTATGGCTTGTGTTGTAGGCCTTGCGGTGGTGTCGGTTACAACAGGTCTTGAGAAGGGAATACGTCGTTTATCAGAAACCAATATGGTTTTAGCGGTTTTGCTACTTTTAATTGTGCTAGTGCTGGGCCCAACGGTTTTTCTTCTGCAAGCGTTTATGCAGAACACAGGCGCTTATTTGTCTGATATTGTACGAAATACCTTCAACCTTTTTGCTTACGAAAAAACAGATTGGATTGGTGGCTGGACCATTTTCTATTGGGGCTGGTGGTTAGCATGGGCGCCGTTTGTTGGTATCTTTATCGCGCGCATTTCATACGGACGCACAATTCGTGAATTCATACTTGGAGTATTGCTAATACCCAGTGCCTTCACTTTGTTTTGGATGACGGTGTTTGGTAACAGCGCTATTGATCAGGTTGTTACTCAAGGACAACAAGCGTTAGCGACCATGGTAAACGAAGACACAGCAGTAGCGCTCTTTGTATTTTTAGAGCAGTTCCCCTTCTCTTCTGTTCTGAGTTTTATTGCCGTACTTATGGTAGTTGTGTTCTTTGTCACTTCTTGCGACTCGGGTGCGATGGTTGTAGATATGCTTTGCTCACATGGAAAGAACGATACTCCGCTGTGGCAACGTGTTTATTGGGCCGTAGGAGTAGGCGTTGTAAGCTCTGTGTTGCTATATGCTGGAGGACTTGGTGCGTTACAAACCATGACCATAGCAGCAGCTTTACCTTTTGCCATCGTACTATTAATAGCGCTTTCGGGCTTACTTAAAGCGTTGCGTGTTGAAGCTTTTAAGCGAGAAAGCCTTCAAGTTCTTGCCGGTACGCCTCAGCACACCGATGCTGACAAAAACTGGAAAGAACGATTAGAGAATATCGTTACTTTCCCTGATGAAAAAGCAGTAAAGCGATATATAACAAAGGTCGTTGCGCCTTCGCTAAAAGAAGTAGGTAAAGAATTCGAGTTACAACAATTCTCTGTGTCAGTAGATGACAGTAACGACGCGTTGGTGCTGACAGTAAGTATGGGCAATGACCCTGACTTTATTTACGCGGTGTATGCTGTGCCGACTGAACAGCCTGAATTTGGCCCATGTGAAACACAAACGCTAGACGAGAACGAAAAGGCAACGTACTATCGCGCCGAAGTACACCTCAGTGAAGGTGGTCAGAATTATGATATTATGGGTTGGTCTAAAATATCGGTGATAAACGACGTGATAGACCACTATCACAAACACCAACATTTTATTCATTTGCTTAAGTAGCATTAACGCTACGCATTTGTTGGAAATAACATGCGAAAAGAAGAAGAATTATTAGTAGCACTACGACGTGTGATACGCGCGGTGGACCTACGCAGCAAGCAGTTAAGTAAACACGTGGGCCTTACGGGTCCGCAGCTTTTAGTAATGCAAAACATTGAAGAACGCCCAGGCATTATGGTGCGCGAGATTGCAGAAAACATAAATCTTAGCCCTGCCACCATTACCAACATTCTCGATCGATTAGAATTGAGAGATTTAGCAACACGTATTCGAAGCACGCAAGATAAACGTAAAGTGGGCGTGTTCCTTACTGAAAAAGGCAAAGAAGCCGTTGTTGATGCGCCTCGCCCACTACAAGAACATTTTGTAGAGCGCTTTTCTCAACTTAAAGAATGGGAACAAAGCCAAATGGTGGCCACAGTTCAACGTATCGCCAGTATGATGGATGCCGAAGATATTGATGCATCACCATTTCTGGAACTTGGTAGCATATCTGACAAATCTGTTTAATACAGATGTAAGCATGTTTCAAAGACAGTGACGCAAAACGTCATTATCGAACTACAGAATTGAAAAAGGCCACGTCAACGAGGCCTTTTTTATGACTTCGCTTTAAGCGGATTAGGCTTTCCGCCTGTTACTTTGTCAGCACGCCCTTCTTCCTTTGCTTTTTCAGCACGGCGTTTACGAATTTCTTTTGGATCGGCAATAAGCGGGCGATAAATTTCTATTCTATCACCATCAATTAACGTGTCGTTTAGTTTTACCACACGACTCCACACACCCACTTTCGTAGCTTTTAAATCGATATCTGGAAACTGTTCAAGAATATTAGACGCTTCAATGGCCTGTTGTACTGTTGTACCTTCTTTCAATGCCACATCTACAATGGTTTGCTTAGTGGGCAACGCATAGGCAACTTCAATATTAATAAGCTTGCTACTCATGCGTATACGCTCCTTGCGCGGTCGGTAAACGCTGCCACCATACTACTTGCTAAACTATTAAAGACCTTACCAAAAGCCATTTCAGCAAGCTTATTTGTAAATTCAAATTCCAAATTTAGCTCTATTTTGCATGCATCCTCTGACAAGGCTGAGAATGTCCAACCTCCAGATAGTGAGCGAAACGGACCATCAACCAACTGCATATCAATGCGCTGGCCAGTAACAAGCTTGTTGTGGGTAGTAAACCACTGCTTAATGCCTGCCTTTGAGACTAGTAACGACGCCTTCATACTTTCGGCCGATTCATCTAGTATTTTGCTGTCGGTGCAGCCGGGCAAAAATTCTGGGTATGAAGCAACATCATTCACTAAGTTAAACATGGCTTCTGCACTGTGAGCCACAAGTGCGCTTCTATGAATACTAGGCATTTATTACGCTATAATTCCAGGGTGAAAAATACTATGTCGAGCATTGTAACACAGAAAATTTACTGATCTGGTATTCGGTTTTACTCTTAATAACCCCACATTATGAATACACAACGCGTTATGTTAGCTAAAAGCACACTAGTGATTTTTGTGCAACACGCATAAAGACATTTCCTCACACAATCAGTATAATAGCGGCCATGAAAAAGAATAAAGCCAACAAAAACACCTCGGGAAATATCGCGCAGAACAAAAAAGCGCGTCATGATTATTTCTTAGAAGATAAATTCGAAGCAGGTTTAGAGCTTCAGGGGTGGGAAATTAAAAGTATTCGTGCCGGTAAAGTGAACATTACCGATGCGTACATTATTATTCAAAATGCAGAAGCCTATTTGGTTGGCTGCAGAATAAGCCCGCTAAACCAGGCGTCTACCCATGTTGTAGCAGCGCCTGAGCGCGCTAGAAAGCTATTGCTTAAAAAGCGCGAAATTGACCGTTTGATGGGTGCGCGTGACCGCCAAGGTTACTCTATTGTTGCCACGTCCATGTATTGGAAAAAGTGCTGGGTAAAATTGGAAATTCACCTTGCAAAAGGTAAACATGCACACGACAAGCGCGATACGCTTAAAGATAAAGACTGGCAGCGCCAGAAGGAAAGAATGATGAAACACAGCGTTTAACGCTGTGTTTTTTTATGTGCACCTAGTGTTTATTGACCAACGTCACGCTTAGTCATTTTTCTGCGATGGAGCGTATCTAATACAAGGCTCCAAAACGGCGATGGGTCGCGAAGTGTTGTTAAATTATTGCCTAGGCGACGTAGTTGCCTTCGAACCATAGACATATTCGCCAAACTGGCTAACGATTTATCACGCCAACTGCAATGTGGAATAGAGCCTGAATACGACCACTGTTGTTGCCATTTCTTTACTAAGTCTGGAGTAATTGCTAGCGCACTGGCTAACCCTACAAGCGCACATCCCTGTTGAATTACTCGCTCGGCTACTTCAGCACGCTTGATACCGCCTGTTGTCATAAGTGGTATGTCTGTTTTGCTCTCTAGCACTTTAGCGAATTCTAGAAAATACGCTTCGCTAGCAAGCGTGGTGTTGTCTTTCGTTTGGCCTTGCATAGCAGGCGCTTCGTAACTACCACCCGATAACTCGATAACATCAACGCCAAGCGCCTCAAGCCTGTTCACCACTTCGCACGTATCTTCAAAAGAAAATCCGTTTTTCTGAAAGTCAGCCGAATTTAGCTTTACCATTACAATAAAATTATTGGCGCAAACCGCACGAATTTGACTAACGATGTTTATAAGAAGGCGTGCGCGATTAATTATCGACCCACCCCACTCGTCTTGGCGCTGGTTGGTTAGAGGCGATAAAAATTGAGTAAGTAAATATCCATGCGCGGCATGAATTTCTATGCCGTCGAAACCTGCATTTTCAGCTTGCTTTGCAGTTTCAACAAAACGCTTACAAACATGATGAATATCTTGGCAGGTCATTTCACGCGGCTGTGCGAACAATTTAGAGTGTTTGCCCATATCGATAGGCACTGCAGAAGGCGCAATGGCTTTGCTTCGAATGGCTTTAAACACTTGTCGTCCAGGGTGATTAATTTGCATGATGGCAAGCGCACCGTTCGACTTCATAATCTTTGCCCATTTAACAAAGGGCGCGAGGTCGGTATTTTTATCTAACGCCACACCACCTGGTCCGGTCATGGCCTCTTTGTCTACCATCACGTTACCGGTGATAATCATCCCCAAATTGCCATGTGCCCAATACCTGTACAACGAGAATAACGACTCGCCAGGCACATTGCCCAAACTAGACATATTCTCTTCCATAGCAGCTTTAACTAGGCGGTTACGCACAGTTACGCCACACGGCAAGGTATACGGGGAATACAAAACAGAATCTGAAGACATTTACACTACAAGCCTTTTATTAACGCCTGCGTACTTTAATGGTTATTGCCCATAAATGCATCTTTTGAAAGCAAATTATAAAAGAAACGTTTAACGTGCTTGCAGTTATGTTATAATCCGTCTTCAATCTCGGGGCTGATTAGGATTCGACAGGATCTAGGAAGCCGGAGGTGCATGCAGAGGAGCGGTTGGCCTCTTAA
>ENA-OWNT01001452-OWNT01001452.1-seawater-metagenome-genome-assembly--contig:-NODE-1452-length-29837-cov-4.165323_pt1 | contig 29837 bp, 27 predicted proteins | sample MGYA00238136_ERZ651165 | MGnify/ENA primary metagenome ERZ651165 (study PRJEB26861, sample SAMN08777766) | seawater metagenome | isolation source: coastal seawater | place: USA: Florida | collected...
CCAGCTCCGCCGGCGGGGGCACCACGGAGCGCCGGGATGGGGCCAGCGGGCGCAGCGGGAAGCCCATGGGCGCCGGCGCCGACAAGGCGTCGGCGGCGAGGTCGGCCGGCAGATCGGCCCGCACGAAGGTGCCCCGGCTCGCCCGCCGCTCCAGCCATCCCTCGGCCTCGAGCTCGGCGTACACGTGCTCCACGGTGCCCCGGGCGAGGCCGAGCCGACCCGCCAGAGCCCGACTCCCCGGCAGCCGCTCACCGGGCACCAGGCACCCGCGGCGGAGGTCCGCGACCACGGCCTCGGCCAAGGCCCGCCCTCGCGGCCCCGGGCCGAGCATCGGCTGGTAGAGGCTTCGTGCCACCGGTCCACTCCACTTCGCAAGACTGGACCATCTCAACAGTCCGGAACCAGCCTACCTCAGCCCCAGGAGGTGCCGATGCGACGGACCGACAAGCGAGGCGACGACGAGCTGGCGTGGGGACTGCTGTCCCGAGCCCATGCGCTGTACCTGTCCACGACGGACCCGGCGGGAGAGCCCCTGCTCCGGCCCCTCCATGCCGTCGTCTGGGGGGACGGCGCCGAGCGCTGCCTGGCCTTCCACGGAGCTCCCGCCGGGGAGAAGACCACCGCGGTGGGTCGCCCCGCGGTGGCCATGGCCCACGAAGTGGTCGCCGACCTGCCCAGCACCTTTCGCCACCCCGAGAAGGCCTGTCCGGCCACTACGCTGTACCGCAGCGCCTCGGTCCACGGCGTGCTGGAGCCCGTCGACGACCTGCCCGCCCGGGCCGAGGTCCTCCAGCGCCTCATGGAGCGCTTCCAGCCCCGAGGCGGGTACCGCCCCATCACCCACGACGACCCGCTGTACGCCGCCTCGGTGCGCGGGATCGGCCTGTGGCGCTTGCGGCCGACCCGGGTGGCCGCCAAGGTCGCCCTGGCCCAGCACCACCGCCCCGAGGTCCGCCGTCGTCTCGTGCGCTGCCTGTGGGAGCGGGGGGATCCCGGCGATGTGCGTGCGGCCCAGGACATCGTCGACGCCGCGCCCCTCGAGCCCCCACCCGAGCTCCTGCAAGGCCCCCACGGCACCCGCCTCGTACTCGCGGCCGGCGACCGCCACGTGGCCCCCGTGGTCGCCCTCCTCCGCGACCAGTACTGGAACACCACCGTCGACGACGCGACCCTCGCTGCCGCCCAGCCTGCGTCCACGGTGTGGATGGTCCTGCTCCATGGGGACACCCTCGTCGCCACCGCGCGCGGGCTCAGCGACGGCCACAAGAGCAGCTACGTGATGGACGTGGCCGTGGACCCGACCTGGCGGGGCCGTGGGCTGGGTCGGTTCCTCGTCCAGCGCCTGGTGGACCACCCCCGACTCCGCGGCACCCGCGTCGACCTGCTCACCCGAGACGCTGGCCCATTCTACGAGGGGCTCGGGTTCCGGCCCATGCCGTGGAGCCAGCCTTGGCGCCATAGCCCTTGACGCCCCCACGGCGAGACACCACGTTCCTTGCAGGAGGGTCGTTGGGCTCGCTCATCAAGGACCAGGCCACCGCCCTCGTGGCCGACATCAAGCTGCGTGGCTCGCTGCTCGGCACCGGCCTGGCCGCCCTGTGGCTGGTGCACCTCGCCAACGTCGTGCTCCTCGGCAGCCTCAATGCCTGGGGCATCGTGCCGCGCAGCGTCAGCGGCCTGTGGGGCATCCTCTTCGCCCCCTTCCTCCACGGCGGCTTCAGCCATCTGCTGAACAACAGCATCGCCTTCGTCTGGCTCGGGCTGCTCACCATGCTCCGGGACCCCCGCGACCTCGTGCGGGTCGGGGTCATCGGCGGCGCCATCGCCGGCCTGGGCACGTGGCTCACCGGCGGGCCGGGCACGGTCCACATCGGCTTCTCCGGCGTGATCTTCGCCTACCTGGGCTTCCTGCTCACCCGCGGCTGGTTCGAGCGGAGCCTGGGGAGCGTCGCCGTGTCGGCCGTCTCCTTCCTCTGGTTCGGCTCGATGATCTGGGGCGTGCTGCCCACGGTGCCCGGCGTGTCCTGGCAGGGCCACCTGTTCGGCTTCCTGGGGGGCATCGTGGCCGCCCGGGCGCTCACGCCAGCGCCGAGCAAGGGCAGGAAGCGGTCGACCCGGAAGAAGAAGCGGCGGGGGTCGTAGCTATTCTTCGGGGCGGAGCAGCTTCTCGAACAGGGAGAGCGTCTCCATCTCGTGCTCGTCGACCACGCCGTCGGCGCCTACCAGCTGCAGGGCCGCGTTGAGGAAGATCTGCCGATGCTCCGGGGGGATGTCGGTGGGGTCGACATCCTCGGGGGGCGGCGGGCGCTTCAGCCACTCTTCGACCTGCGCCTTCTCTTCGTCGTCCAGCTGGAGCTGGTCGACCATCTTGCGGACGAAGGACTGCTCGGCGTCCTGGACTTCCAGATCGGCCCAAGCGAACGAGCAGACGAAGCGCATCAGGCGGAGGCGGTCGGCGGCCTCGAGGTCGAACAGCTGCATGGGAACCTCCGGGGCAGCGGAGCGACACCCTACAACATGGGGGACGCCGCTGCCCAGGGTTCCTCGCGACCGCGCCGCCACCGGCAGCGACGGCACACGACCGACAAACCTGCTACGTCTGATGCACATCCGAGGAGCCCGTTGGCACGCCGCCGCAAACCCCGACTCTTCTCCTTCGCCCGCGAGGTGGAGCTGTCGCACTACGACGACGTCGTCACCGACCCCACCGAGCGTCGCGCGCTCGAGACCGTGGTCGACGCCTTCGCCGCGATCTGCGCCGATCATGCCGTGGCCCCCGAGACGCTGATGCCCATCGCCCGGGCCTGCCGGCATCCATCGATGTTCGTGCGCGGGGCGGGCATCACGCGCCTCACGGTGCTGTGTCACTACTTCACCGAAGCCCACGACGTCATCGAGCAGCTCTGCCGCGACCACGACGACGACGTCCGCCTCTTCGCCACCGCCGCCCTGGCCAACACCCCCGAGGCCCTCGCCGTGCCGCTGCTCGAGCGCTGCCTCGGCGATGCCTCCTGGCGGGTGCGCAAGGCCGCCGCCCAGACCGGCCAGGCCACGGGCTGGGCCACCCTGCTCCCGGTGCTGATGGCCGCCCACGCACGGGAGTCCGACGCGCGCGTCAAGGTCGTGCTACAGCTGGCCATCGACCACCAACGTGCTGTCGGAGGATCCCCGTGAAGCTGCTCGTGCCCGTCGACGCCACGCCCGACGAGGCCTGGTGCGTCGTCGACCAAGCCACCCGCTTTGCCGGTGAGCTCACGAAGGCTCACGTCCGGCTGCTCATGGTCCACGACCCCACCGACCGCGCCGCCCACGACCTCATGTCGGAGCTCGCCGAGGGCGTGCTCAAGTGCGGCGCCGAGTGCACCTACCACCTGGTCGCCGGCAACCCGGGCGACCGCATCGTCGAAGAGGCCCACGAGGCCGACATCGTGGTCATGGGCACCCACGGCCGGCGCGGCCTGCAGCGGGCGCTGGTGGGCTCGGTCGCCGAGCACGTCATCCGCCACGCGCCCGTGCCCGTGATGGTGGTTCGACTGGTGGCCTAAGCCTAGGCTGGGCCTACCAGGTCTCCAGGCCGAAGGCGACCGCCGGCGACCCTGGCGACCAGTCCATCGAGGCCCCCACCCGCCACCGGGTGCCCTGCAGCCAGGTGAAGGCATGCACGGCGGCCCCACCGGTGAGATGCAGCCGGTCCGGCGCGTCGCCGAAGCGCTGCGGCTCGTTGTAGGCCCCCGCTCGCACCCGGAGGCGCCGCTGGAGGGTGTCGACCTCGCCGCCCCCGCGCACGACGACGCTCACGGGCGCCTCACCACCCGCGAACACCCCCACGGCCTCACCGGACGCACCGGTGACCTCCACATCGGTGAACAGCTGCAGGTAGCTCCCGTCCGGCGTGGGACGCACCCGGTCGGGCCACTCCTCTCGCGCACCGTTAGCGATGCCGAAGCCGTAGCCGAGGCCCACGCTCACCCGCCCAGGCAGGCGGGTGCTGTCCCAGGCGCGGCCCGACAGGGACTGCGTGCGCACCGGCGCCCGGCCGGTCAGCCCCACCCGTAGGGGGGAACGGTCCGGCGCCCACAGCCCACCGACGACCCCGCCGAGCCCGGCGCCCACGCCACCCTCGGGGGTCTGCCAGGTCACCAGCACCGGGGCGCCCCCCACCGACCAGGCACTCCCGCTCACCCCGGCCAGCGCCCCCCACTGGCTCGCCGTGTAGGCGCCATCCGGGCCGTTGTAGGCGTCCTGGCGCAGGTGAACGCCAGCGGCGAACCGGTTCATCTTCAGGTTCGAGCCCACCTGCCACTTGGTCCGCAGCGACGGGGCGGGGTCGTCCTCGCCGCCGAACAGCCGCGTGAGCACCGGATGCCGGGGGGCCTGAATGGTGGTGTCGGCGCCCCAGGCGTTGTCGTCTTCCGGGCGACGCACCCCCACGCTGGCGGGCTGGCGTAGCTGGCAGGTGGCCGACTCGGCCAGCGCCGCGCAGGCCCCGCCCATGCCGCGGACCCGAAAGCTGGAGAGCACATCCCCCTCGGGAAGCTCCACCGTGGCGGCCACCGCTGCCCCGAGCAACCACCACATCAGCGCCGCTCCACGCGCATCCGCACGGGGTCGACCGGCCGCAGGGTGACCGTGGGTTCGAGGCGCGGGGGGCGCCAGTCGGTGAGGCGCAGCCGGAGCCGCTGGGTGAGGACCACCAGCGCCAGCGTGGTCTCCAGCAGCGCGAAGTGGTTGCCGATGCACACCCGGGGGCCGCCTCCGAAGGGCAAGAAGGCCGCCCGGGGCAGCCGCTTGGCCAGCCCGTCGAGCCACCGCTCCGGCCGAAAGGCCCAGGGCGCGGGGTACCAGCGGGGGTCGTGGTGCACCACCCACTGGGGGATGAAGAGCTGGGTGCCCGGCGCGAAGCGCACGTCGCCGAGCCGCACCTCGTCCACGACCTCCCGACCGATGGCCCAGATGGGCCCGCGCAGCCGCAAGGACTCGTTCACCACCGCCCGGGTGTAGGGCAGCTCCGCCAGGCTCTCCACGGTCGGCGGACGACCGCCCAGCACGTCGTCGATCTCGGCCTGGAGACGTGCCAGGGCCGGGCCGCTCCGCCCCAGCAGATCGAAGGTCTGGGTGAGCGCGATGGCCGTGGTCTCGTGCCCGGCGGTGAAGAAGGTCACCACCTCGTCGCGAAGCTGCTCGGCCGCCATCGGGCGCCCGTCGTCGTCGCGGGCCGCCAACAGCCGACAGAGCACGTCGTCGCCATCGCCCCGGGCCTTCGCCTGGGTGACGAGCTCGGCCACCACCGCGTCGATCTCCTTCCGGGCCGCGGCGATGCGCCGACGCCCGGGGGTAGGGATGGCCGACGGCAGCACCCGGCGCAGCCCCTGCGACTCGCCCTGAAACTCCTCCAGGAACACGTGGAGGGGCCCGCTGATGTCGTAGCCCGGCGCCGGGTCGACCCCGAAGAGGCAGCGCAGCACGATGTCGCGGGACACATCGAGCATCTCGTGGTGCACGTCGACCGTGGCGCCATCGACCTGCTGGTCGGCCCAGGCGGTCGCCACCTCCACCATGGCCTGCCCGTAGGCATCCACGTGGCGGGCGGTGAAGCTCGGCGCCGCCAGCTTCCGCTGCCGCTTCCAGACGGCGCCCTCGGAGGTGACCAGCCCCTGCCCCAGCATGATGGCGAGCACCGCCGTCACCTCGTCCTTGATGAGGTGGGGGTGGGCGCGGAGCAAGACGTGGTCGATGTCGTCCGGGTTGGACAGCTGCACCACCTGGCGGCCGGCGAAGGGGTAGGCCACCCGATCGCCGTAGCGCCGCGCCATCGCCAGCAGAAACCCGAGGGGGTTCGCGGCGAACGACGGAAACACGCCAAGGACGGGCAGCCCGCGGGGGCCGGGGAGAGCATCAGCCATGGGCGGCAGCATACCCCCGCGCGCCCTCCCCGCGGACCGATCGGCCCGTACGGCGCCCATCCCTCCCGTCCGTCGGGTACAACGAGGCATGACCTGGCTCCTCCTCCTGCTCGCCTGCGGTGACGCCGACACCCAGCAAGGCCTCGCCGACCGCGACGGCGACGGCTTCCCCGCCAGCGAGGACTGCGACGACGACGACCGCCGCGTCCACCCCGGTGCCCCGGACGCCTGGTACGACGGCGTCGACAGCGACTGCGACGGGCGCGACGACTACGACCAAGACGAAGACGGCGCCCGCTGGACGGCCCACGGAGGCGGCGACTGCGACGACACCGATCCCACCATCGGTCCCGACCAGCCCGAGGTGCCCTACGACTTCGTCGACAACGACTGCGATCCGCTCACCCCGGAGAACGACCTCGACGGCGACGGCTCGGTCTTCCCCATCGACTGCGACGACCAAGACCCCACCATCGGCGAGGGCTTCCCGGAGCGCTTCGGCGACGGCGTCGACGAGGACTGCGACGGCCACGTCGACGGCACCTCCCTGCAGCCCTACCCCCTGCAGCTGTCCGGCCCGCACCACCTCCGCGCGATCACCGACCGCAATGGCGAGCCCATGGTCGTGCTCGCCGCCGACCAGGTGGTCGGGCACGCCGACGACGGCCGCACCGACGCCCAGGTCGGCCTCGCGCTCTGGCCCACCATGGGCGCCCCACCGCTGCAGGTCCACGGCGGCCTCGGGAGTGCCGAGCCCATCGGCGGCATCGACGTCGCCCTCGCCGGCGACGTCACATGGTTCGCCGTCTCCTACCGCACCGCCGCCACCGGCATCCGCCGGCTCGCCCTCCACCACTTCGAGGAGGTCGCCGGCACGATGGTGCGCTTCTACCTACGCACCCTCGACGCCGAGCCCGGGCCCGCCCCCCCCGTGGTCGAGCTCACCGTCGACCGGGGCGGAGAGCCGTGGGCCGCCATGGGCGACGAAGACCTCGTGGCCTGGCTTGGGGGCTCGGCAGCGGCGGGTGGGTCTGCCGAGGCCGACGCCTCCGTGGGCCTGGTCTTCGAGGACGCAGTCCCCCCCCTGCCCTTCACGAGCTGCGCCCCCACCGGCTGTACCGCCTGGGCCACCAGCGAGGTCGACGCGCCCCCCACCCCCCTCACCGACGGCCCGTCGGTCGACGGCACCGGGCGCACCTTGGTCGACGCGGGCGGCATGACCCTCCTCACCGACCGCAGCCTGGCGGCCATCGGCTGGGTCGACGACCAGCCCTACGTGCTCTTCCCCTCGTGGCCCCTGGTGCAGGCGTCGGGCTGGACCCACGCCGGAGTGCTCTACGCCGCGGGCATCACCACCGACGACCAGGTCGTCGTCACCTGGGGCAACCCGGACTTCGCCGCCATGAGCGAGACCGTCTTCACCGTGCCGGCCGACTGGGTTCCCCGCGAGGCGGTGATCTGGGTCGACGACGACCGAGTCTTCGTGGGGGTCGCCGCCACCTATGTGCTGGTGGAGGAGGAGCTCGAAGACCGCCTCTTCTATGGGGTGCTGGAGCGGGTCCGTCTCTGAGCGTCCCGCAGGGACAGGCCCGCGAAAGGGGCGCGAAAGGGCGTGGGAGAGGGGGCCTTGCCATAGTGAGGCTCCCCCAAGGAGGTTCCCATGTGGCGCTCGATGGTCGTTCTTCTTCCCGCTCTTCTCCTCGCCTGCGGCGACAAGGATGAGGAGGAGGCCACGTCGTCCTCCGCCGACTGTTCCGACCCCGGCTACAACCCCTTCGCCGGCACCTGTGTCGAGAACTTCCATGCCGACTGCTTCGACCCCCAGGGCGAGTGCACCGGCGAGTTCGACATGTCCAGCGGCGGCACGAACCTCGAGTGGGCCAACGGCGCCCAGGTCGACGTGTCCATCAACCCCGCCACCTTCGGCGCCACCACCCAGCTGATCAACTCCGACGGCACGGTGTGCGCCACGGGCGAGTCCGCCAACAACGTGGGCTCCTGCGCCTCCCAGACCGTCTACACCCGCGCCTCCGACGGCGCGACGCAGACCTGGTGCATCCAGCTGGATGGCTCCATGGAGGTCACCTGCTCCGACGGTGGCAGCGTCACGGTCACCTCCGACCAGCAGCAGGGCGCCAGCCAGTGCCAGTACGGCGGCGGCGAGGCCTGCACCATCGAGGGCCTCCCCGAGGCCTACTGAGGCGTTCGGGCTGTCAGAAGAGCGGCAGGCGGGGGGCCGAGGGCACCAGGGGCTTGAGGGCCCCCACCCGCTCCTTCATCACCGGCCACAGCTCGTCCACCATGGGGTGGTCGGGCCGGAACAGGTCGTTCTCCTCGCCAGGGTCGACCGACCGGTCGAAGAGCTGCACATCCCCGGTGCGCCACCACAGGTGCAGGGCGTGGTCTCCGCGACGCACCACCTGGATCACCCCCTGCCGGGCATCGACGGTGGCGAAGCGGGTGCGGTTCGGCAGGGCGCTCCCCAGCGGGACGCCGGTGACCTCGCTGGGTAGCTCCTCAGCGTAGAGCGACAGCAGCGTCGGCACCAGGTCGACCGCGTGGGTCGGCCCGGTCCAGCGCACGGGCTCCAGGAGGTCCTTGGCCCAGAAGAGCAAGACGCCGTCGTTCTCCTCGGGGTGGAGCGTGTGAGCGTGGGTCTGCAGACCGTGCTCGAAGAAGGCCTCGCCGTGGTCGGTCCAGAGCACCACGAGGGTGTCGTCGAGAGCGCCGGCCGCGTCGAGGGTGGCGAAGACCCCGGTGAGCTGCTCGTCGAGCCAGGCCACATCGCCGGCGTAGCGCACGCGCAGGTGGGCCTCGACCAGGGCCTTGGTCTCCGCGTCGAGCTCGTCGAAGTAGTCGTTGCCGTTGACGTCGTAGTGCACGTCACGGTCCGTGAGGTCGAAGGCGACCGGCGCGAGGTCGTCGAGGGCGTCCAGGAAGCGCACCGGCGGGTTGTAGGGGGCGTGGGGCTCGGTGACGTGCACGTGCAGGAACCACGGCCCATCGGCCTCGGCCACGATCTTGTCGTAGGCCGTGGGGATGGTCACCTCGGCGATGCCCGACACCTTGGTGGCCTCGTCGTAGCCGCGACCATTGCCCCAGGCCTCCGACAGCCAGGCGTTGTTGCTCTGCAGCCGCGTGGTGAAGCCCGCCTCCCCCATCCAGTGGGCGAGCATCGGCGTGCCCGCCGGGAGAGGGTCTTGGTCTTTGGTGAGCCGCGGCATGTAGCGGAGGTCTTCCGGGTAGCGCCCGGCGAGGGTGCAGGTGGTGGAGGCGAAGGTCCACGAGGAGCACTGCATGTGGTCGTCGAGGGAGACGCCCTCGGCCACCATGCGCTCGAAGAACGGGGTGGGGGTGTCCCCTCCGTAGGGGGACAGCGCGTCGCGACGCAGGGTGTCGATGCTGATCATCAGCACATTCGTGGGGGGTCGACCGCGACCGAACTGCAGGGGGGAGTCCCAGGCGGTGGCCACGGCGGTGTCGACCCACGTGTAGGGGCCCGGCGAGACCGCCTGGTCGCCGCACCCGAGCACCCCCAGCACCAGCAGGCCCGTGATCATGTCCCCAGGCTATCCCGGGCACAGCGGAGGGCGCGGCCTCCTCAGGGAAGCACACGCCCTCCAGACCACCACCGTCGTCGTCGTCGTCGCTCACGACGGCGCCACGATGGCGGTCACGACCCCGGCGCCTACCGTCCGCGAGCCCTCGCGTACGGCGAACCGGGAGCCCACCTCGAAGCCCGCGGGCTTGCCCAGCTGAACCACGAGCCGCGCGCGGTCCCCAGGGTTCACCCTCAGCCCCTCCTCGGCCACGGCGATGGTGCCGGTGACGTCGGTGGTGCCGAAGAAGAACTGGGGCGCGTAGCCCGTGCCGAAGCCCTTCTTGCGCCCGCCCTCCGCGGCCGTGAGCGTGTACAGCTCGGCCTCGAAGGCGACATGGCTCTCGATGGACCCCGGCGCCGCCAGCACCTGACCCCGGCGGATCTCGTCCCGCTTGACCCCCCGCAGAAGGATGCCCACATTCATGCCAGCCTCCCCTACGGGAATGTCGCGACGGAACATCTGCACGCCGGTGACCACCACCTGGCGAGGACGCGCCTCGCCGTCGGTCAGGCCCACGATCTCCACGGTGTCGCCCACGCGCACCTGCCCGCGGTCGATGCGACCGGTGGCCACGGTGCCCCGCCCCGAGATGGTGACCACGTCCTCCACGTTCATGCGGAACGGGGCGTCGGTGTCACGGACCGGGTCCGGGATGGCCGTGTCCAGGGCCGTCATCAGCTCGGCGATGCCGGCGAGCCACGGATCGTCCCACCGCCCGTCGGCGGCCGCCTGCAGCGCGCCGAGGGCCGAGCCGCGAACGAACACCACGTCCTCGTAGCCGGACTGGGCGAGGATCTCGGCGGCCTCGAGCTCCACGAGCTCCAGCAGCTCCTCGTCGTCGCACCGGTCGACCTTGTTGACGAAGACCACGATGTGCTCCACGCCCACCTGGGCGGCGAGCAGGACGTGCTCCTTGGTCTGCGGCTCCGGCCCCTGAGACCCATCGACCATGAGGATGGCGCCGTCCATCTGGGCGGCACCGGTGATCATGTTCTTGATGTAGTCGGCGTGGCCGGGACAATCGATGTGGGCGTAGTGGCGCTGCTCCGTCTCGTACTCCACGTGGCTGGTGTTGATGGTGATGCCGCGGGCCCGCTCCTCGGGGGCCTTGTCGATGGCCTCGAAGGCCATGGCCTGGCCGCCGAAGCGATGGGCCTGCACGGCCGTGATGGCCGCGGTGAGCGTGGTCTTGCCGTGGTCGACATGACCGATGGTCCCGACGTTGACGTGGAGCTTCTTCACAACGCACCTCCTGGCGCACGGAGCGCCGAACACACGGGCCCCCTCGAACCGGGAGACCATCCCCCGGCCGCCGACGACCCCACACAGTCCGCCGCGGCGGACAGACATAGAACACAGAAAAACACACCACCCCACCAGCGCGCATCGGACGACGTCGCGCGGGAGGTAGGGGTCCAAACGACAACGCCCCCTCGGGTCGGTGACCGGAGGGGGCGCTGCGCGGATGACTCGAAACGAGCTACATCAGCCGCCCCCTTCGGGTGCTGCTTCCAGCAAATCCAACGACGACACCACGCCGGACACACGCGCCTGTGCGCTCAGCACAGGGCGCACCACGGGAACGGTGTGGCGGAGGCCGCACGGGTGCTGGGGGTTGGCGGGGAGCGTGAACATGCCGACAGACTATGCAAGCCACACAGATTCGTCAAGCATCGGACGCGATCACTCGACCATCGGCGGGCACGCGGACTGGTCTTCCGAGCCGGGGTAGCCGCGGACCGTGAAGCCGTCGCAGGGCTGCCCCTCGTGGAAGCGCCCATAGACGAGCTGGGTTCCGTCGCGGCCCCACCACTGCGTGACACCGTCGAGGGCGCCCACCCGCCAGGACACCTCCCCCCGGCGGTCGCTGCTCCCCCAGTAGAAGGTCTCCTCCTTGCCGTGGAGCCAGCCGGACCGGTAGCCCGCCCGGCGCTGAGGCCGGCCGGTGCGGTCGTAGACGGCGAGGGTTCCGGCGAAGTGGCCGTTGTCATCGTGCTCGGCTTGGCAGGCCGTTGAAGAAGTCGGACCGAGCATTCTGAGGTCCATTCATTCGTGGGGACGTTGCATCGCAATCCTTGATTCCCGAGGAGGGAGCGTGCCGAGGCACGTGACCGACGAGGGAGTGGCCCCACGGATGAATGGGACCAGAAGGCGACGGGAGAGTTCTTCAACGTCCTGCCTAGGGGGGATGGAGACGCATCCCCGACGAATGTCCGGTCTGTGGGGGCCATCCCCGACCCATGTCCGGCCTGCGCCCTCCATCCCCGACGGATGTCCGCTGCCGGGAGCGAACCCGTCGTTTTGGGCCGGTCGAGCGGACATGAGACCGGGATGCTCCGTCGTGGCCGGACAATTTGGGGGGGATGGAGACGCATCCCCGACGAATGTCCGGTTCGTCCAGATGTGTGGCACCAATGGGTCCGCCCCGCGACCGCTATCTCCGACAGATCAGCAACTCCTGAATGGCCTCCTCGGCCGCCTCCTCCTCTCCCACCTGGTAGGCCACCTCGCGCAGCTCGGTGACGAACCAGTCCCAGCGCTCGTCGTCGGCCTGCTCGGCCCAGGTCTCGAGGGCCGTCCAGGCGTCGGCGAGGTTCCACTGCGCGAGGCCGAGGGTCTCGACGAGCCCTTCGATGGCGCGCGGGTCCTCGGGGGCGGCCTGCACATAGGTGGCCATGGTGATGACGGCGACCTGGGCCTCGTCGAGGGCGAGCATGGCGAGGTCGGTGGCGATCCGCACGGGCACCCAGTCGACAGCGAGCTCCTGGACGGCGGTGAGCAGGGCGTGGCCGAGGGCATGCCCGAGGCAGAGGGTTCGCTCGAGGGTCCACAGGTGCTCGGTGGCGACCACATCGGCGACGGAGGCCTCGCCCAGGGCGGCGAGCACGGCGGCCGCGTCCCCGGCGACGAGAGCCCGGGTGAGGGGATCGGTCGCCGGTGGCGGCTCGGTGGGGGCGGCGAGGTGGCTCTGCAGCCGCTCTCGCTCGGTGTCGTCCAGATCGAGCGCGGCGGTGAGCGGCGATAGGCGGCGCACGACCTCGGCCCGCACGGGGTCCAGGGACCGCCAGCCGAGTAGCTGCCGCAAGGTCGCACGGGGCATGTGCTGGGCGAACCACATCAGCGGCTGGGCATGGATGTCGGCCAGCGCCGGGTCGACGTCGCCGGTGTCCCCCCATCGGGGGGTGCCTGACTGGGCCCACGCTCGGAACACGGCGCTTCGGCCGGCCCGGGCCAGGTGGTCGGCGCGGAAGAGCCCGCCCATGTCGCCCAGGATGCCCAGCGCCTGGTGGGCGTCGGGTCCGGCAGCGGCGAGCATGGAGAGGGGGACGTCGTCGTCGGCGGTGCCGTCCATCGCCCCGAGGAGGGACTGCCAGGTGCGGCTCCAGGGGTCGTGGGGCGTCGTCACCTGGGCCCGCAGGGCCTCGCTGGCGTCGGTGTGGCCGCGGAGCACGAGGTCGACCGTCTGGGCGTCGTGGGCCAGCTTGTACAGCTTCTTGGGCTCCGTGGTCGTGGTGAGCAGCCAGCGGGCCTCGGACAGACCGCTGCGGCCCGCACGCTTGGGGAAGAGGGCGTGGGACCAGTCGGGCCGCTCTGGGAAGGCATAGGCGAGGGCGAAGCCGAGCCCCGGGACCTCGGCATGGGCCTGGCGGAGGTGGTCCGCGTGGACCTCCGCGGCGGCGTACACCTCGTCGGGTGCCAGGGCGAGCGCGTGCCGGACACGACGCCAGGGCCCGGGACTCCGGGCGAAGCCCCCGCCCGGTTGCTGGGCCCACGTGGTGTCGGACCACGGGAGGGCGGGCCAGTCGGCACAGGCCTGCAGGTAGACCACCAGGGCGTCGAGGGCAGCGATCGGGCCGGCCTCCAGGAGGACGTCCATCGCGGGCTGGCGGGCCGAGGGCCGGCGTACGTCCTCGTCCGCCGCGAGCAGGAACAGCGCGGTGCCCCAGGTCGCTGCGTCCGCGGGGCCGGGCTCCTGCAGGAGGGCGACCGCCTCCGGTACGTCGGCTGCTGCGTCGTGCAGGTAGGAGGCCAGGCGCTGCACGGATCCGGCGAGGGCACGGCGGGCCGCGTCGATGTCGCCGTCCCACGGGGGAGCGGGCCAGCGACGGAAGGGGTGGAGGCGTGCGAGGGCGTCTGGGGTGTCGGCGAGACGAGGGGGGCGGTCGTCTCCGGGCGCAGGGGTGATCTCCGACCAACCTGCGGCTTGCTGGGCTCGGATGCGCTGGTGGAGGGCCCAGATCATCGCCTCGGGGTCGGCGTGGCTGCGGGACCGGTGCCAGGGGCCGTCGTCGACCCGCTCGACCCAGTGCCGGGCGAGGTGAGCCACCTGCCAGGAGGCGTCGTCGCGACGGAAGATCCGGGGAAAGAGGCCGTCGGGCCAGGTGGCGATCATGGCTCACGCTACCCCGCGGCACTCGACCGGGCCGTGGTACCCTTGGCTGGGGCGGGAGTATCGATATGTGGCTTGCAGCGCTGGCCCTGGCGTGGGCCGACCCCCACCTGAACATCGTGGTGGAGGCTGGCATCGAGGTCCCTCTGGGAGATCGTGGTGCCGGGGTGCGCCTGGGGGCCGGCATGCCCTTCCTGGTCGGGAACCCCTGCACCTACTGGGAGCGCACCGACTGCCGGTCCTCGATGTTCTGGCCGGCGACGGGGCCGCGTCTCGGGGCGCGCTGGTCCGCGCGCGACAGCCTCACGGCGGAGCTCGGCGGGGCCGTGTCGGTGATGCACGCGGAGGTCTTCACCAACGGCTGGTTTCCGCTGTGGGAGCTGGAGGCGCGGGCGCACGCGGAGCTCGGTGCGCGGGGGGTGACCTTGGTCCTCGCCGGGATCGGCGGTCGAGCGCTGGCCTACCGTGACCGCACGACACCGGGCGGGTCCTATCGGACCTACGGGCCCGAGTTCCTGTCGCTGCGCGTCGGAGGGCAGTGGCGGCCGCTGGGTGCAGAGCGGGTCCCGACGTTGCTGTTCGCGGGCGCGATGCCGCTGGTGGCGAGCGACCTGGACTGAGTCGCGGGCGGTGGACCGGGATGATCGGCCGCGGTCAATCCGCGGTGAAGCGTTGGCCAGAGGCGTAACTCTCGTTAGAGTGACGCTCGACCTTCCGAGAGGACTCCACCCTTGTTCGCCCTCTTCCTCGCCGTCATGGGAAGCGCGCTCGCCGGCCAGGCCGACGTGAGCGGCTACTTCCGGGTCGCTGCCCGCCCCGACCTCCAGGGTGGTGCAGGGCGGCTCGGCTACTGGAACCTCTACGGGCGGCTGCTCAACGAAGGGTCCTACGGGATGCTCGAGCTGCGCTACGACGTGCTCGAGCGCTCTCCGGGCGACAAGCAGCCCTGGTCCCGCGTCCATGCCCGCATCGAGGGGGGCTCCATCAGCAACGCCGACCCCCTCCAGGGCAACCTCGGCGCGTTCCGCCTGTCCCAGATGTACGTGCTCTCGGGCAATGTGCTGATCGACAACGTCACCTGGCAGGTCGGCACCCTCGAGAGCTTCATGGGCGACCTCGGCCTGTACGACATGCGCCCTGCCACGGTGTTCTTCGACACGGTGGGCATCAGCGCCCGCTACGAGTCCCGCTACCTGGAGCTCCTCGTGGGCGCCGGCGACAGCGGCTTCAAGCGCTATGGCACCAGCTACAACGCACTCCCCACCGTGGGGGGCACCGCCCGGCTCCGGCTCATCGAGGGGCACCTCGAGCTCGGCGGCGGCGGCGAGGCGATGGTGGAGTCCGCGGTGTCGGGCAATGTCCACGCCCCCTACCAGACGCCGGGCATCGACTACGAAGACTGGATCCGCGGCGAGGTCGGCGAGCGCTACGTGGCCGAGTTCGGCGAGGAGCTGGTCGACTACTTCCCCGAGCCCGAGTCCCGCACCTCGGGCGCCCGCAAGGTCATCGGCTACCTGGGCTTCGGGGGCGCCGGCCCCCTCGTGTGGAACAACTTCTTCATGAGCTACGGCAACGAGCTGCCGCAGAAGTCCACCACCGAGCAGCTCCTGGGCCGGGAGCTGCGCCTCTATGTGCACGACTTCACCGACGAGCGCACCACGCTGATGATGGGCAACGAGCTGCAGCTGCGATTGTGGCCAGAGCGCCTCGACATGGTGCTCGGCGGGCTCTACGGCGATCAGCGTGACGGCGACAACGACATCGTCCCCTCCGACTTCGATCGCACCTTCATGTCCAGCGTGCTGCGGCTGCAGGCCTACCCCACGGAGACGGTGCACCTGTTGGTCGAGACCAGCCTCGCCCAGGAGGTGTCCCGCAACGGCAACGCCTACCGCGAGCACAGCGACAGCATCTTCGCCAACAACCGAGGCACGCCCGACACCCGCGGCCTGCAGTACGGCGACGCCGACACCCGCAACACCTTCCAGTTCAAGGCGGGCCCGGTGCTCCAACCCACGGGCCGGGGCATCTTCGCCCGCCCCTCCCTCCGGCTGCTGTACGGCACCCAGTACAGCAACCAGAACAACGCGTTCGGCAACTCCTTCGTGGAGAGCGTCGATCAGTACAACGACTTCGACAACGTGGAGCAGCACTGGCACCACGTTCTCGCCGCCGAGGCCGAGGTGTGGTTCTGATGCGCCCCGTCATCCCGCTGCTTCCCCTGCTCCCCCTGCTGGCGATGGGCTGCCTCAAGCCCACCCCCGCGCAGACCTCCGCCCAGCAGCAGCCCGTGCGGCTGGTCACGGCCCTGGGCTCCTACGAAGACCAGGCGGTCGACGACCTCCCCGACGACGTCATCGACCGGATCGGGCAAGAGCTGTCGTCCCGCAAGCTCACCCCGGAGCCGGTGGGGGTGTTCGCCAAGGCGTTCGGCCTGCGCCGCGGCATCGAGGAGCGACTCGGGGTGCTGGAGGAGGCGGGCATCGCCCAGCCGCTCCTGCTGGTCTCCTGCGACCCTCGCTACGACACCCAGGTCAACGGTCGCTTCCGCTGGTCGGTGGACTGCGACGTGGCCCTGGCCTCCCCGGAGCTCGACGGTGGCCCCATCGTGGCCGACCTCTCCGCCGCCGCCCACCCGGTGTACTACCACCAGCGCGAGGCGGCCGCGGTGAGCGAGGTCTCGGCCTTGCTGGCCCGCAAGGTGGGGAACGTGCTCGACCAGTGGCTCGCGATGCAGGGCTCGGGTGTGGCGGCTCCGGCACCGGTGGCGCCGCCCACCACGGCGCCCCGGCTCGGTCCGGCGCCGGTCCCTGCGCCCACGCTGAAGAAGCCGCCTGCCCAGCCGCCCGCCCAGCCAGTGCCGGAGCCGGAGCCGGAGCCGGAGCCGGAGCCCTCCATCGAGAAGGGCTAGTCCTCGAGGGCGGTCGCGCAGGGGTTGGGCACCGAGGTGGCCACGCCCTGTGCCACCTCGCGGCAGGCCGCTTCGGTGGCGAACCAGTGTTTCGCGTCGAGGTCCGGGTCGGTGAACCAGCGCCCCGCCAGGGCGGCCTGGGTGGCCTGCATCTGCGGCACGATGGGGTTGTCGGGGCAGGGGAGGGAGCAGTCCACCGGCTCCCCCGGCACCACCTGAACGGCCATGCCACGGCTGGCCCGGCCGGCGCGCACCACCTGCACGCCGCTGCCTACGTGGCAGGCGCGCACGGCCTCTCCGGCCCGGTTGCGGGCGTGGTCTTCCCCGGCCGTGCCGGGCAGGCAGGGGCGCTCGTGGCGCTCGGTGGTGCCCACCTGGGCCTTCGCGGGCCAGGCGCGTCGCCAGGTGGCTGCCTCGGCGCTGAGCTCCACGAGGCGGAAGGGAGCGACCACCAGGCCCACGCCGGGGAAGCCGCCCGCCACCCCCCCGCGCCCCCGTGCCACACCGGCCTCCTCCCAGGAGCAGGACGACTGCAGCGGGCTCCAGGTCGGCCCGAGCGTGCCCTCGAGGGTGCAGGAGACCTCGGTGCCCTCGACCTCGGCGGTGCACACCTGCAGCGACACGCGGGCGGGGTCGCCCTCCAGGTGGGCCACGGGCAGGCAGGCCCCCTCGTGCAGCGCCCAGGCCGCGTCGGCGGTGAGCAGCCCCTGCTGCCAGGCCTCCACCGGGGTGACCTCCTGCCAGCTGTCGGGCACGGAGGCGGCGGCGGGGGGCGCAGGGTCGGCCGCGAGGGCGAAGGAGAGCAGGGTGAGCATGCCCGCACTGTCGCACGCGGTGGGGTCGCCCGCAGGAGGGCCGGATAGCAGGGGTGCGGGGGACGACATGACCGACGTCGACGTGGTGGTGATCGGATCGGGGGCGGGCGGGCTCGCAGCGGCTGTGGGTCTGGCCAACGCAGGCAAGCGCGTGGCGGTGTTCGAGCAGCACGACCTGCCCGGTGGCTGGTGCCACAGCTTCGATCTGGAGGGCTACCGCTACAGCCCCGGCGTGCACTACCTGGGAGAGCTGGAGGAAGGGGGCAGCTTCCGGCGCCGCCTGGAGGGGCTCGGCCTGGGCGCCGACCTCAGCTTCTTCGAGCTCGACCCCGCAGGCTACGATCGGCTCTGGGTCGACGGCGTGGAGGTGAAGGCCGCCAAGGGCCGGGATGCCTACTGCGCGAACGTGGTGCAGGCCTTCCCGGGCGACGCCGACGCCATCCGCACGTTCTTCGATCGGATGAGCACCCTGGCGGGGGCCTTGGCCACCGGGCAGCTCCTCCGCAGCCCGCGACTCGCCTGGGAGGCCACCCGCCCCCTGGCCTCCCTGCTGGAGCCCATCGCCGACCCCCGCGCCCGGGCGGTGCTGTCGCTGCAGGGAGGCGACCACGGGATGCCGCCGTCCACCTGCCCGGCCGTGCTCCACGCAGGCCTGATGGCGCACTACTTCGATGGCGCCTGGGCGGTGAAGGGGGGCGCCCGGGCGCTGCCGAAGGCCTACATCAAGCAGCTGCGGCGGCAGGGGGGCACGATCCGGGTCCACACCCCGGTGCAGCGGATCCTGGTCGAAGGCGGTCGAGCCATCGGGGTGCGCCTGGCCGACGGCACCGAGGTCCGCGCCGACGCGGTAGTGAGCAACGCCGATCCGGGCGTCACCTTCGGCCAGCTCCTCGCCCCCGACCACGTGCCCGCCCGCTTCCGTCGCAAGCTCCGCACCTCGACCTGGTCGGCCTCGGCCATGTCGCTCTTCTTGGCTGGCGACGCCGACCCGGCCGCGCTCGGGCTCAACTCCGCCAATCTCTGGGCCCTGCGCACCCAGAACGTGGAGGACATGTACGCCTACGCCCGCCGGCCCGATCCGCTGGCGGTCGACGTGCCGGGCTTCTTCCTCACCTGCACCACCGCGAAGGACCAGCTGGTCCGTCGCGACGGCCACCAGACCTACGAGGTGTTCACCCTCATCAGCTACGACGCCTTCGCCCCCTGGGCCCACACCGCCTACGGCGAGCGCCCGGCGGAGTACGAGGCCTTCAAGGAGGCCATGGCCGAGCGCATGCTCGAGGCGGTGGACGCCGTGGTTCCGGGCTTCTCCGACCAGCTGGTGTTCCGCTCCGTGGGCACGCCGCTCACCAACCGGCACTACGTCGCCGCCCACCGCGGGTCGATGTACGGCACGGAGAAGCGGCTGGGCCAGCTGGGGCCGATGGCCTGGCCCCTCGCACCGATGCCCGGCCTGTTCTTGTGCGGCGCCTCCACCCTGAGCCACGGGGTCGCCGGCGCCACCGCCAGCGGCATCGCGGCAGCGGCCAAGGTGCTGGGGGCGCGCTCCCGCGACGTGCTCCGCCGCGATGTGCCCTCCATCACGCTGCATCCGGCCCGCGACTGACCATCTCCTCGGCCTCTGCACGGTCTCTGCACATCCGAAGGTGATGCTGGGACCATGGCACCCCCCCTCCTCGGCAGCTCCGCGCGCTGGGCCCGCGACTTCGCCTTCCTCGGCGGCGTGATGGGCTTCTCGGCGCCCTTCTTCGTGATCCTCGAGCCTGGCTTCGCCGTCGCGGCGGGCCTCGCGGGGGCCGTCACGGGCGCTCCCTTCGGCGTGGCCCTGGGCTGGTGGATGGAGCGCCTGCGCGGGACGGTGCCCCTGGTGCTGCTCGTGGCCGCCGCCGCCGTGGTCGGCGCGCTGTGGGGAGGCATGGCGGGCGCCTTCGGTGGCCTGACCACGGTCTCGATGGTGGGGGACGCGGTGGGCCTCGGCCTGCTGCTGGGCACCGTGTGCGGCGGGCTGACGGTCGGGACCGGGCTGGTGCCCTACCTCGTCCTCTCGGCCCGGGGCGCAGACACCCGGCCCCTGCTCGCGGTCGCGGCCCTGGTGTCTCCCGTGGTGGGCTGGCTCGGGCTCGTCCTGCTCGCGGGCGCCTGGGTGTTCGCCCTGCCCGGGGTGGCCGGGCTCGGGCTGGCCATGTGGTGGACCGAGCGGCGGGCGCACCGTCTGGCGGCCGGCGGTCGTCGCCTCCTTCGCTGAGGAGGGCGGTTACAGCAGGGCATGCTCACGCCCCTGTTCGTCGCGCTGCTCGGCTGTCCGTCCACCGACCCCGTCCCGGCGGGCCCGGTCCGCGACACGTCGCCGTCCACCGCCACGGCCGCCACGGGGCAGGCGTCCACCGCGTCCTCCGGGTCCACCGGCCTCACCGGGTCCACCGGCCTGCCCACCACCGCTCAGACCGGCGACACCGCCCCGCCGGAGCCCATCACCTCCGTCCCCACCGACGCCCCTCCGTGGACCTTCTCCTTCGGCGCGCCGGTGAGCCTGAGCGAGGCCGGGGGCCTCCGCGACTCCCACGCTGTCGGCGCGGGCCATGGCGTTGGCTGGCTGGTCGGGTGGACGGCGGAGATCCCCGGCGGTGGCACCAAGTCCACCGCCCTGCGCCTCCTCGGGCCCGACGGCAACCAGTGGGAGCTTCCGTCCCAGGTCCGCACCGATGGGCCGGCCATCGTGTCGGTCGGCAGCGAGGCCGCCGTGGCCTTCGGCGACATCGAGGGCCACCGCATGGGCACCCTGCAGGTCTCCGCCACCGGCCAGCTGGGCGACGTCTCCTGGGTCGATGGCTCGGCGGCGCCCAACCTTCCCTTCGCCGTCGACGCCGCCGCCACCTCCGATGGCTCCATGTGGTTGCTCTGGTCCGACGTGCTGTGGACCGTCGCCATGGAGGAGGAAGACTTCGCCGCCGCACCAGATGGCGCCTTCCGCCTCGCCTACGTGAACCCCAACGGCGCGTTCAGCGGGCCGGTCGACGTGCGCCACACCACGGCCCCCGGCGGCAAGCACCCCCCGGACATCGAGGTGCTCCCCAACGACGACGTGGTCTACGTCGTGACCGAGCGCGCCGCCCATGATCAGCCCGCGCAGCTGGCTCTCTACCGCCTGCGTGATGGCCATCGCGTGCCCCTCAGCACCCCCGGGGTCGATGGCAGCCGCTCCAACATGGCCGTCGATGCCCTGGGCCGCCTGGCGGTGGTGTGGCGGGAAGGCGCCGTGACCGAGCTGAAGACCTACCTGTCCCTTTTCGACAGCGATCTGAACCAGCTCGTGGGCCCCATGGAGCTGGAGCCCGGGTGGACCAGCGACCGCCCCACCGTGGTGGCCCACCCCGAGGGCTGGCTCCTGGCCTGGGAGAAGCCGCTCCCCATGGACAGCGACTGGACGGGTCATCGGGAGCTTCGCGTGCGGCTGCTCGCGGCGGATGGGCTGTCCTGGCGTACCCGCACCACGCTGTTTCCGTCCACCGACCGGCGGCGCCGTCCGGCCTTCGCTCACGGCCCGGGGGGCACGCTGCTGCTGTTCGAGCAGGGCCCCAACGACGACACCTTCGTTCGCTACCTGACCATCGACGTCGAGGCGCCCTGAGGGCTCAGCGGGGGGGGCGGTAGGTGCGCAGGGTGGTGCCGTCGAGCCAGGCGTCGACCACGTCGTCGGTGAGCACGGGCCCCACGATGCGGTAGTGGCTGACGAAGCCCGGGTCGGTGCGGGGGTCGCTGCAGGTGACGGCCCCCGGTGCGGTGTAGGCGCTGTGGCAGAACTCCACCGTGGCCTCCCGGTGGACCAGCATGCCCACGTGGTGGTCGAGGCCGACGATGTACAGGCCGTCGTCCTGGGCGAGGACCCAGTCCACGACCTGCTCGGCGGTGGCCCGGCGGAACCGCCGTAGGTCGGACTCGGGGCTGAAGGTCTTCACGATGTACTCGGAGGCCTGCTGCGCCATGAACACCCGCTCCACCTCGAGGCCGGCGTGGGCCAGGACCGTGGACACGAAGTAGCCGCAGGCGATGGTTCCTTCGCCGGGGGTCTGGGTGGTGCCGTAGAAGGCCCAGGGCGTGCCGAGCCAGTACGGGACGAGCTCGTCGCGGACCGCCTCCAGCAGCCGAGCGCGGGCACGGGGCCGGGCGCTGGCGCGGGGCTCGGCCGCCAAGCGTCGACGGTCGGCGGCCAGGGTGTCGACCCGCTGGGCGTAGGTGGGGCCGGGGTCCACCGCCGGAGGCGGTGGCTCCGGTGGAGGAGGCGGAAGCGGAGCGGGCCCGCAGGCCACGGCGAGGTGGAGGGCGAGGGGCAGGACGGGGCAGGGAGGCATGGTGGGTTGGACCCCGCGGGGCCGGACGGGTTCCCCGGTCCTCATGTTGCACGTTGCACGGGGGGAAACATCTGGCGTGACACGCTGGTGTGTGTCGCGATCGGCGGGTACCTCGGCGCCCATCCCGGAGGTCCCCATGCGTCTGTTCCCCCTCGCTGCTCTTGCTCTCCTCGTCGCCTGCGGTGGCTCGGACGCCGCGGACCCGACCGACACGGGCACTCCGACCGACACGCACTCCGACGGGGATGCGGACACGGACGCCGATGCCGACGCGGACGCGGACGCGGACACCGATGCGGACGCGGACGCCGACGCGGACGCGGACACCGACGCGGACACCGACGCCGATGCCGACGCGGACACCGATGCCGACACGGACACCGACGCCACCGCGGACACGGGGACCCCGATCACCCTCGGCGGCTGCATGGCCGGCGTGTCTCAGCGCCTGCCCACCCAGCAGCTCCCGGCCCTCGTCGAGGGACGCGACGGCGAGCTGGGCTTCGACGCGGTGAGCAGCTGCAGCGGTGGCGTGGCGGACGTGCAGTTCCCGGAGCACAACCTCCGCACTGCCCCGGATCTCGTGATGGTCGACGGCTGGGATCTGTCCGATGGCAGCTGGCTCGGCGAGTGGTCCGCCACCTTCGACGGTGTCGACACCTGGCAGGTCGCCACGCCGTCCCTCGGTACCTGCTCGGATGCGTGGATGTTCAGCGGCGTCGGCCGGGTGCAGGGGGTCAACGGCTACCCCACGGGCACCGAGGACACGACCGGTCAGCTCACGGTGTGGTCGGCCGGGATCGACACCAACAACGGCGTCACGGTGGGCACGGTGGAGGCCCCCGGCGCCGACGAGGTGTGGATGTGGGCGGTCTACCCCGACCTCGACGAGGCCTACGGCCCCTTCCCCCTCCCCAACACCTACCAGGACGACTACGACGTGGCGGTCGACCTCGCCGCCGCGGGCCTGCGGGGGGATGGCCTGGTGTTCGGCTTCGTGAGCTGCCAGGGTGGGCAGATCACCGCCGCTCACGGGCGCTGAGCTGCCCGCACGGTCAGTAGGTGCTCGTGGTGGTGAGCGGCAGGTCGCAGCGGACCTCGGTGTCGTCGAAGCCCGAGCAGCCGCCACCGATGGCGTCGGGGCAGAGCTCCGCCATCCAGTCGTCGGAGCAGGGCTCGGGGTCGTCGAAGCACATCTGATCGACCGTGTCGCAGGACGCGGGGAGCGGGGTGCAGGAGAGGGTCTCGGCGTCGCCATCGAAGACGGTGAGGCAGAACTCTCCTTCGTCGCAGGCGGCGTCGCCGCATGGGATCTCGTCGTCTTCGGCGATGTCTCCGCCGCAGGCGGCGAGGAGCAGCAGCGCGGTGGCGAGGCGCATGGGCCCTCCGGCGTCGGGAAGCCTGGGTGTACCATGGCGTCCCCCCGGAGAGACCATGTGGTGGACCGTGCTGTGGGCCCTGGCCCGACCCGCCGAGGCGGCACCGGATGCGCTGTACTTCGTGCTCGTCGACCGCTTCGCCGATGGTCGGCCGGACGCCGAGGGCACGGTGGACCGCACCGACCCCCAGGCCTGGCACGGGGGCGACCTGCGGGGCTTGATCGACCACCTCGACGAGGTGCCCGGCGGAGGGTTCTGGCTGTCCCCCATCCAGCAGGCGCGCACGGAGCCCGTGGGGGAGTGGGGGGCCTTCCACGGCTACTGGACCGCCGACCTGCGGAAGCCCGAGCCCCGGCTGGCCACCGAGGCCGAGGTGCGGGAGCTCGCCGCGGCCCTGCAGGACGACGGCAAGGAACTGTGGCTCGACCTGGTGACCAACCACGTGGGCTACGAGGCCGAGCTCACGACGCAGCACCCGGAGTGGTTCCACGGCAAGGGCGACGTGGTGGACTGGGCCGATCCGGTGCAGGCCGTCACCCACGACGTCCACGGCCTGCCCGACCTGAATCAGGATGTCGACGAGGTCTACGCCTACCTCCTCGAGGGGGCCACGCGCTGGATCCGGCTCGCCGAGCCCACGGGCTTTCGGGTCGACGCGGTGCGGCACCTTCCCGAGGGCTTCCTGGCCCGGTTCCGTGCTGATCTGCGCAAGGTCGACCCCGACATCCAGCTCCTCGGGGAGGTGTTCGACGGCTCGCCCACCCGGCTCGCCGCGCGGCAGGAGGTCGACCAGCTCGACCGGGTGTTCGACTTCCCCCTCCACTACGCACTGAAGGACGCCATCTGCGGCGACCAGCTCCCCAAGCTGGGGGCGGTGCTGGGGCAGGACCACGTCTACCGGGACCCGTCCTCCCTGGTCACCTTTCTCGACAACCACGACGTGGCACGGATCCGCTCGGCCTGCGGCGACGATCTGGACGCCGTGACCCGGGCCATGGCCCTGATGACGACCCTGCGCGGCACCCCCTGCATCACCTGGGGCACGGAGGCGGCGCTGGCGGGAGCGGAGGAGCCCGCCAACCGGGCCGACATGGTGTTCGACGATCAGCCCCTGCGCCCGGCCCTCGATGCACTCCTGGCGCTGCGGGAGGCGCACCATTCCTTGGGCCGCACGGCGCTCACCGAGGTGCTCGCGGTGGAGGAGCATCGCGTGGTGATCGGTCGCCAGGGGGATGGGGAGCAGGCGGTGCTGGTGGTCACGGGCGACGAAGGCACCACCTGGCCCCTCGAAGGGCTCGGCAGCGACTGCGTCGGCCATCGGGTCGCCGGCGTGGCGGGGCCGGAGGGGGTGGGCGTCGCCGGCGGGGCCCTGGTGGTGCCGCCAAACACGGTGGGCGTGGCGGTGTGCCAGGGGGTGCCGGGCCCGTCCTTCGCCCGATGGTTCTCGGTGGACCGGCCCCAGCGGACCGTGCGCATCGCGGTGCCCGAGGGGCACGTGCTCGTGGGCTCCACGGAGCGCCTGGGGGCCTGGGACCCGGCCAAGGGCCACCCGAGCGAGGGGGGCTTCGTCACCCTCAGCGTCCCGGCCGGCACCGTGCTGGACTACAAGTTCGTCGGGCGGGAGGGCGACCAGTGGCGCTGGCCCGACAGCGGGAACCGCGTGCACCGCGTGCCCTGAGCGCCCGCGTCCAGCGATGCAGTCGCTGACGTTTCCGCGACAGATTCGACAGGGGGCGGTGGCCTACAACCAGAGCATGTCGTTCCCGTCGCCCCCGCAGCTTCCCGTCGGTCGTGCCCTCGGCGACCTGGTGGTGGAGGGCTTGCTGGGGCGGGGCGGCGCCGGCGCGGTGTACCAGGTGGTGGACCGCCGCACCGAGGAGCGTCAGGCGCTGAAGATGGTGCACAGCACGCACCCCGAGCTGCGGGCTCGGCTCCAGCGAGAGGCCGATCTGCAGGCCTCGGTGCGCCATCGCCACGTGCTGCGCGTGCTCGGGGTCATCGACATCCATGGTCATCCGGGGGTGCGGATGGAGCTGGTGGAGGGGCCGTCCCTCGAGCGCTGGCTGGCCCATCGACGGCCGGACCTGGCCGAGGCCCTGGCCATCTTCCGCGCGGTCGCCCTCGGGGTCGGGGCGGCCCACAGCTGCGGCCTCGTCCATCGGGACCTCAAGCCGGGCAATGTGCTTCTCCGGGTGGAAGGGGCGGAGGTGGTGCCGGTCGTGGCGGACTTCGGCTTGGCCAAGTCGCTCCTGGCCGATCAGCGCCTCACGGCCTCCGGGTCCACCATGGGGACGCCGTCCTACATGGCCCCCGAGCAGTTCGTCGATGCCGGGGAGGTCGACCGCCGAGCCGACATCTGGTCCCTCGGGGTGATGCTCTACGAGCTCCTCGCGGGGGTGCGGCCCTTCCCCGAGGACGACGTGCTCACGCTGATGCGCGCCATCTCGTGCGGGGCGCACGGGGACCTCGCTGCGGTGGCGCCTTCGGTGCCCCAGCGCCTGGTGGAGGCCGTAGAGGGATGTCTCGAGGTGGACCCTCGCCTACGCTTCGCAGACGTGGGTGAGCTCCTGCGCTTCATCGATGGGGCGCCCGAGACCGCCTTCGTGGAGCTGGCGGAGGCGGTGGACCCGGCGGCCCCCGAGGCGTCGACCCGACGCACGGTGAGCATCTCGCTGGAGGCCCTCGCCGAGCTGGAGCGCCCGGCCATCCCTCGGCTGCAGGCGCAGGACCTACTCCCTCCTGACGACCGGTCGCTGCCCTGGTTCGGGGTGGGGGCCGCGGTGTTCCTGGGGCTCGGGGGCGCGGGCCTGGTCCTGCTGGTGCTGATGGCCCTGGCCTGGCTCGCCGCGGCCTAGAAATCGAGGATCGTCTGTAGTGACTCTGGCCGGAGTCACTACGTCCTGCTATAAGGGGGCCGCGAGGTTCCCGTGCGATCGATTCTGCTCCGTGACACTCCCGCCTTCCTGGCCCTGGCCGTGCTCGGTGCCTGTGGTTCCAAGATCACCGCTGGCACCACGACCGACAACGCCCCCCCCACGACGGACACGGCCGACGCCGACACCGACGCGGATGCCGACGCTGACGCGGACGCCGACGCGGATGCCGACGCCGACGCGGACGCCGACGCCGACGCGGATGCCGACACCGACGCGGATTCCGACGCCGACACCGACGCCGACGCCGACTACACGGGCAACACCATCACCATCGATGGCGACCTCTCCGACTTCGGCGAGTGGGAGCGCTTCGACAGCACCAGCGGCACCAGCAGCTGGGTGGCGTGGGATGCGTCCAACCTCTACGTCGCGGTGCAGCACCCCGACCTCGCCTACCCCTCGCCCTTCCACTGGGTGGTGGTCACCTTGGGCGATGGCGACCCGGCCAGCCACGAGGGCACCCTGCTGGGCTCCCAGCAGCCGGGCATCGCCTTCGATGCCACCCGCCAGCTCCGCTGGAAGGCCGACGACACCTACTCCGACCTCCAGGTCTGGTCGGGCTCCAGCTGGACGAGCACCAGCGACTGGATCGGCACCGATGGCTCCTCGGCCTTCCACGCCGGCGAGGTGGTGGAGTTCCTGCTGCCCCGTGCTGCCATGGGCATCACCGACCGTGCGCTGGTCCACGTGAACCTGGTCTACGAGGGCGCCGGCTACGAGTCCACCTACGCGGGCATCCCGAGCGCCTCCTTCATCGACGGGTACGATCCCGACTACACGGCCTGGTTCGACTTCGACCTGGCCGACGTGGTGGCCCCGGCCGACCACACCCCCCAGAGCGGGGCGGTCCCGGGCGACGCCGACACCGACACCGACACGGACTCGGACACGGATGCCGACACGGATGCCGACACCGACTCGGACACAGACAGCGACACCGACTCGGACACCGACACCGACACCGACACCGACACCGCTGACACCGGCATGCCCTGGATGGCGACCGTCACCGTCGACGGGGACCCCAGCGACTTCCCCGCCAGCTCGAGCTTCACCTCCTCGGCCGGCACCACCACCTATGTCGCGTGGGACGACACCCACCTGTACCTGGCGGTGTCCCACCCCGACGTGCAGAGCGGCGGCGCCCTCCACTGGATCAACGCCTACCTGGGCAACGACGCTGGCGGCGCCACGTCCGGCATCGGCCACGGCACCCAGGAGCCGGCGCTGCCCTTCGCCGCCGACCACATGGTGCGCGCCAAGGCCGACAGCTCCTACAACTCGCTCTCCACCTGGGATGGCAAGGCCTGGGGCAGCATCGATGGCTACCTCGATGGCCGCAGCGCCGAGTCGGGCGACACCCTCGAGATGGCGATTCCCTGGGCCGACCTCTCCCTGGGTCGGCAGTTCGGGCTGGTCGTCGTCATGCAGTACGAGGGCACTGGCTACGAGTCCACCTTTGCTGGCGTGCCTGCGTCCACCATCCTCGATGGCGCCTACGACCCCGACTACGCCACCTACCTCTGGTTCGACCGCGACAGCGCGTCGGGCCCGAGCCTGCACGCCGTCGAGCTCCCGTGAGGCTCCGCGGCGCCTGGCTGCTGCTCCTGGCGGCCTGCGGAGGGGCGACGGCCGACGACCCCACGGGCTCGGCGCCGCCGACCACCACCCATGACGCCGATGCCGACGCTGACGCGGATGCCGACGCCGACGCCGACGCGGATGCGGACTCGGACGCCGACACCGACACCGACCCGCTGCAGAGCGATGTCGCGCTGGTCGCGTCGATCCTCGATGGCTCCCTCCCTGCGGAGGAGGGCCTGCACCAGCTGGCCTGGTCCGGCGGTCTTCCTGTGCAGGACGTCGACGGGATCTGGTTCCTCCATGCCGGAGGGGGGGCCTCCTGGAGCCTGTCGGGGGACCTCAACGACTGGGCGCTGGAGCCCATGGCCGAGGCCCATGGGGTCTGGAGCGTGTTCGTGCCCGGGGTTCAGGCCGCCGACCTCGCGGGCAGTCGCTACAAGTTCGTCGACGCCGAAGGAACCTACGTCGCCGACCCTCTCGCCCGGTCCTACACCTACGATGACCTCGGCGAGATCAGCTTCGTCGCCCCTCCTGTCGACACCTGGCACCTGGAGCGGTGGCCCGGGCTGAGCGGGCAGGGCCTGGCCCCCCGCGACGTGCGGGTCTTCGTCCCCCCGGGGGAGGGGCCCTGGCCCGTGCTCTACGCCCACGATGGCCAGAACCTCTTCGACCCCTCGTCCATCTGGGGCGGCTGGCGCTTGCAGGATGCCCTCGAGCGCACGGGCCTCGACGACGACATCCTGGTGGTCGGCATCGACAACACGGCCGACCGCATGGTCGAGTACACCCACGTCGACGACCACGCGCTCGGCTACGACTGGATCGCCCGCGGCGACGACTACGCCGCCCTGGTGCACGACGACCTCCGGCCCCATGTCGAGGCGGTGTACGGCTCCACCGGTGTGGACGGCGTGCTGGGCAGCTCCCTCGGGGGGCTGATCAGCCTGCACATCGGCTGGTCCTACCCGGGGGAGTACGACTTCGTGGCGTCCCTGTCCGGCACCCTGGGCTGGGGTCGCTTCGACATGGCCAACGAGACCATGGAGGAGCGCTGGCTCGCCTCCCCGCCGCCAGGGGTGACCCTCTACGTGGACAGCGGGGGCTCCACCGGCCCCGACGGCGTCTGCCTCGATGTCGACGGCGACGGCTTCCCCGAGGACGACCCGGACTCGGCCGACAACTACTGCGAGACCCGCCAGTTCGCCGACGCCATGGCGGCCAGCGGCGCCTTCACGTGGGACGACACCCTCTTCCACTGGCATGCTCTCGATGCGCCGCACAACGAGGCCGCCTGGGCGGACCGGGTCGACCTCCCCCTTCAGCTCTTCGGAGACCTTCGCTGATGGCCACCCTGTCCTTCGACGCCCTGCAGAAGAGCTACGGCGACGTTCGCGTCCTGCACCGGGTCGACCTCGAGGTCGGTGACGGCGAGTACCTGATCCTGGTGGGGCCCTCGGGCTGCGGCAAGTCCACGCTGCTGCGCTGCATCGCGGGTCTCGAGGAGATCACCGGGGGGGAGCTGCGCATCGGCGGGAACCGGGTCAACGACAAGGCGCCCAAGGAGCGCGACGTCGCCATGGTCTTCCAGAGCTACGCGCTCTACCCCCACATGACGGTCGGCGAGAACATCAGCTTCCCCCTGCGCATCCAGAAGCGACCCCAGGCAGAGATCGACGCCGCGGTGGCCGAGGTGTCGGCGATGCTGGGCCTCGACCACCTCCTCGACCGCACCCCCGGCCAGCTCTCGGGCGGCCAGCGGCAGCGCGTGGCGATGGGGCGGGCCATCGTGCGCCGGCCCAGCGTGTTCCTCTTCGACGAGCCCCTGTCCAACCTCGACGCCAGCCTGCGTCACCAGATGCGGGTGGAGCTGAAGAAGCTCCATCGGCAGCTCGGGGCCACCATCGTGCACGTCACCCACGACCAGGTGGAGGCGCTCACCCTCGCCGACCGCATCCTGGTTCTCGACGG
>ENA-OWNT01001453-OWNT01001453.1-seawater-metagenome-genome-assembly--contig:-NODE-1453-length-29834-cov-6.158282_pt1 | contig 29834 bp, 24 predicted proteins | sample MGYA00238136_ERZ651165 | MGnify/ENA primary metagenome ERZ651165 (study PRJEB26861, sample SAMN08777766) | seawater metagenome | isolation source: coastal seawater | place: USA: Florida | collected...
GGTGGCGGGGGATGGCTCGACCTCGGCGGGCACATCCCGCGGCTCGACCTCGGAAGGTGGTGCGGGTGGGGGCTCGGCGGGCGCCGGGGGTGGGGAGCCCGCCGCCAGCTCGGGCGGGGAGATGGGGGGCACATCGGGGGACCGAGGGGTGATGGCCCACCATCCAGCGGCAAGCAGGAAGACCGCGGCTGCGCCGATGGCGATGGGCAGGCGGCGTGCGGGCGGGGGTGGTGGGACGTCGAGGTCGAAGGTGTCGTCGGCGGGCACCTGGGTGGGGGCAGACGCGAGGTCGGACAGCTCGGGCACCAGGGTGTGAAGCGGGGCCAGCGGCGCGGGGCTCGGGCGGGCTTCGGCCGACACGGAAAAGGGCTGGCCGTCGAGAACCGCGAGCAGTGTGGCGCAGTCGGGGATGCGCCGGTCGGGGTCGGCTTGCAGGCAGCCGAGAATGGCGGTGCGCACGGCATCGGGCAGGCTGGGAACGTGCTGTCGGGGGTCGGTGTACTGCTGAGAGCGCACCGCATCCAAGAGAGGCGCAAGGGCGGTCTGCTCGAAGGGCGGCCGACGGCAGGCGACCGCGTAGAGGATGCAGCCGAGGGCCCACACATCGGCCCGTTGGTCGACCGCGCGGGCATTGCCCCACTGCTCGGGCGCCATGTAGGCGGGCGTGCCCATGGTCGCCCGGGTGCGGGTGAGGGCGTCTCCCTGCATCGGGTCGAGCACCTTCACGATGCCGAAGTCGGCCACCTTGGCCACCCGGTCGCGCTGCCCGTCGCCGCTGAGCAACACGTTGGAGGGCTTGAGGTCGCGGTGGACGAAGCCCCGGGCGTGGGCCCACTGCATCCCCTCCACGGCTCCCCGGAAGATGGCGAGGGCATCGTCGAGGCCGCTGTATTCGTGGACCAGCCACTCGCCGAGGTCGCCGCCGTCGGCGTACTCGAGCAGCAGGGCGGGCAGCCCGTCGAGCTCGAAGACATCGTCGACCCGCAGCACATGGGTATGGCGGAGCTGCGCCTGGGCCTTTCCTTCTCGCAGCAGGCGCTCCAGCACGGTGTCCGAGCGTCGCTCCAGCACCTTGAGGGCATGCAGGCTGCCGAGCACCGTGTGGCGGACCCGATAGACCTGGGCCATGCCGCCCTGACCGATGAGGTGCTCCACCTCGTAGCGGCCGATGCGACGGCCCGACTCCAGAAGCCGACGGGCCCTGTCGGGAACGGGCCGGCTCACGGGTCTGCTTGGATGAAGGCGAGGCCTCCTGCGCCGACAGCCAGGCCGAGGCTGGTGGCGCTGCCGACCAGAAAGGCGTCGAGGCGCGCGGCTTGGGCGCGACGGGCGGCGTAGTTGTCCCATTCGACTGGCATCGCTGTGTAGGTGGCGTGGGCCGACCGGGCTGTGCCGTAGAAAACACCCGAGGCCAACAACAGACCGCCGGACAGGCTGGCCCACACCGGGTGGATGCGCCGGGGGACGGGCACCGGAGGCAGCGGAGCGTCGGGCAGAGCGTGTACGGAGAGCACCACCTCGTCGTGGGGGTCGAGCACCTGCACGAGGCTGGGCTGGCCGACGAAGCGGGTGGCAGCCGGCTGACCATCGACGTAGGCGCTGTGTCGGCGAGGGAGGGTCAGAGGGACGGGGGTGGCGGCCTGCCTGGCGGCGGCGGCGTAGGCTGCACCCAGATCGCTTCCATCCAGAGAGACCCCGGGCAGCAGGGGCGCGGTGCGGTCGATTCGGCGGGCGCTGGCGAATGGGGCGCTGGGGTCGTCGCCCGCGGAGAAGCGCTGCAGTCCGTCGATCCGGTGGAACCAACCCGCGGTGGCGACGGACGGGGGGCGGTCGAGACAGGGCACCAGCGCGTGGGCCCGTGCGACGTGCTCCGAGAAGGTGGGGTCCTGGGCGACCAGCGCGGCCTGGGCGTCGTCGAGCGCCGCCTGGAGCTGGTCTGGTGTGGACGCAGTGGGGCACGGACCGGCGTGTGCGAGTCCCAGGACCACGGTCATCCACAAGGCGCCTGTCACCTGTTGCCTCCGCTGCCTGCGGCGCTCTGTGCCTAACGAGCGCGGCGCAGGGTGGCCCTTGGCTCAGCTTGCAGTGGACGGCGTTTGCAGACCCGAGCTGAACCGCTCGAAGTCGGCGGCCTCCTGCAGGGGGGAGGTGGCGGTCGGAGGGGTCTGGGTATGCCAGCGCCGAAAGGTGGCCGCGAAGGCTGCGGGGGCCTGCGCGAAGTCGGCGGCTGCGGTGGCCGACCCTGCCAGTAGGCGCTCGAAGCGCAAGCGGGCCACGAGGCTGCGGCTGAGCTGGAGCTGCTGGGCGTCGAGGGCCTCGACCTGGGGGGCGAAGCGCGGGGGTGGGGCAGGTGCGGGGGCGCCCCGGAGGCTCTGTGCCAGCCAGTGCTCCAGGGCGAGGTGGTCGGGCGCTGAGGCGGTGGGCAGCGGCCGAGGTGTGTGGGCGATGGCGTCGCGGATCCGTGCTGTGCCCAGCAGGTCTCGGAGCCGCTGCAGGTCAGAGCTCACCTCCTCCGCGCCGCCATTGTCGAGGGTCCCTTCCATCCGCTCCAGGGTGAGCTGGCGCAGCCCAGGCAGGTGTGGCAGCCAGGCCTCCAACAAGTCGAACACAGCCTCGGGCACGGCATTGTCGTGGGAGTCCAGGCGCAACGGGGGCCCGGGGCACCAGGCAGGGTCGGTCCATCCACCCCCCGAGACGTGCACCTCCACCACCCGGTCGAGCGGCAAGCGGGCGAGCCAGGCGTCGGGGTCGAAGCCGAGGTTGAGGCTGTTGGTCCAGAGGTTGTGCAGGTCGAGCAGGATGCCGAGCCCGGGGGCATCGGTGGCCGCCCGATAGAAGTCGGGCTCGAGCGCGTGGTCGCCCCAGGACAGGGTCCAGGCGGAGGTCTCGATGAGGGCGAGGCCGGCAAGCTCCCGCAGCTGCAGCAGGCGCTGACGGACGAGGCCGGCCAAGGTGTCCGTGAGGGGCAGAGGCACCGGCAGGCGCACATCCTGGCCTGCGAGCCGGGTGGCCACGGCGTGGTCGGAGGTCCACTCGACCGGGTTCTGGCGCTGGTCGCGGTACATCGCCCTGCGCCAGGCGCGGTGGTGGGTGGCTTCCCCGGAATGAAAGGAGCCCAGGCCGAAGGCGACGGCATGTCCCACCCGCGGACGTGCTCCCTGCAGCTCGGCGAAGCGGTCGGCGTAGCTGTTGCGCTCGAAGTCGGCGCCTGGTGACCGCCAGGTGGTCTCGGGGGTGACGACGACGGCATCGACGGCAGCGATGGCCGGGGCCAGGAGGACGAGGTCGCGGGCCCGCGGCGGAAGCACCAGAGCGAGTCGGGTCACCGGAGCGTGCAGGTGCCGGTGCGGGGGTCGATGTCGAGCCGGTGGACGACCTCTCCGCCGTCCATCAGCAGCACCACCCCGCCGGGGTTGAGCGACCACCTCTGCGCGGGACCGGCGCAGGAGGTGTCCTCGGGCGCGCAGTGGTCGCCGATGCGGTAGCGGCCGGACGCATCGAGGGTGACGACACCGACGGGGCATTGGACCTGACCGACATAGAGGGGGAGGTGGTGGGGACGGCTGCGCAGCTGGGCGGTGCCACAGAGGTAGGGCTCGTGCGGGGACACCCCGGCTTGGTTCCAGGGAACGGTCGGGGGACTGTCCTGGGACGCCAGATCGGCGGTGCGAGGGGCGTCGAGCACGGGCCCGGCTTCCATGGGTTCCACCACCACGGGCCGGTCCACCATGACCGGGGACGGCTCCGCCTGGGCGACCGCCGGGGTCTGCGTCCGCACGTCCACCTGAACCCGCTCGGACACCTGCAGCTGCGCGGGCGGTGTCGAGGACTTCTGCACAGCGCGCGGCTCGGGCACTTCGTCCCCTGCGTCCACAAGTTCCACGGCGTCCACATCGAGGGCGGCACCCGACTGTACCCACGGCAGGTCGAGCAGCACATCCTCCCGGACCAGCCAGGCGGTCCCGTCCTCCCACACCACCTCGGCGCCCACCTCCTCGGCCAGTGCGGACACCGCCTCGGCGGTCCCATCGACCTTCACCACGTCCGCGCGCACATCCTCGTCGATGAGGGACAGCACCAGCTCCCCCTCTGCGCCCTGCACCTCCCACACCTCGCCGGCCCTGGGACGCAGGGCCTCGTCCACCTCGTCGGGGCCGAGGACGTGGACCGTCTCTCCCTCGACGACATCGATGGGCAGGGCATCCTCGAGCACGATGCCGGCGACTTCCAGCACCCAGCCCTCCGCTCGGGCATCGGCGTCGACCACCACGATGGCGGGTGGGGCATCGACCGCGAGCGCGGCCAGCAGCATCGAAGTCCACATGGGTCAGCTCCGGTGGAAGAAGTAGAGGAAGGTGCGCGACAGCTCGGGCACATGGCCCATGCCGCACATGTAGAGGCGCTCGCTCGGGGCATCGTGGACGACGGTGCCGCAGCCGGTGTTGCTGGCCCAGGCCGAGCCGGAGATGCGCTGGTCGACGGCACGGCGATGCAGCTGGTCGCGCAGGTCTTCGGCCAGCATCAGCCGGTCCAGCCCTGAGGCCTCCACCCACTCGCCCGCAAGCGCCGTCGAGGCATTGGCGCGCTCGCCCAGCTGGTCCACCCGGTGCTTCCAATGCGCCTCGCCTGGGCCGGTGGCCAGGTAGACCGCCTTGGACAGCGCCTCCACCTCCAGCGGAAGGCGCCGCCGCGACTCGGCCCAGCCCACCTGGCTGGACAAGAGCGCGCGCAGCTCGGCTTGAGGCGCGTCGGGGGCGATGTCGAGGTAGTCGTAGCGACGGGCCAGCTTGCGCAGCTCTCTTTCGCTGAGGCGCCAGTCGGCCTCGGGTGGCGCCTCGGGTCGCACGGGACGGACCAACGCCGGCACCGCGTCGGTCTCGATCAGCACGACGACGGGGTCGGGTCCGAGCTCGGCATGGGGCACCAGCGCGCTGATCTCGGCCACCGTGCCGCACACCAGCTCGGTGAAGGCCAGCGGCGCCAACAGCTCGGGCTTGCCGTGTACGAGCCACCCGCCCAGCAGCTTGCCGCGCGCCATGAACTCGACCTCGTCGTCGGGTACGACCAGCACCAGCAGAGCGCGTCCGTGGCGCACCGCCCGCCGATAGCCGTGCAGTAGAGCGGGGCCTTCCGGGGTGTCCTGCGCGTTGGCGAGGGCGCCGGGGCCGCTCAACATGGCGGCTGCCCCCCCGAGGGCCTGGATGAATCGACGGCGCTGCATCTCCACCTCCGGGCCGCCTGACATCGCGCTGACGGATGGGTTCCCTGCGACTTAGAGGACCTCCGCGGAACCGGAGACGACATGCGCTGTGTGCTGCCTGTGAACGCCCAGATGATTGCCCGGATGAGCGCCCCGTTGATCGCCCTGATGGGCTGTCTTCCCACCGACTCGGGCGACGACTCGAAGGCCGTGGTGGCCATCACCCAGACCTGCGACGGTCGGCCCGTGGACGACGCCACCGTGCTGTCGCACCAGCTCGCCTCGCTTGGCTACAGCGAGTTCGGCGACGGCTTCGAGTTCGACGAAAACGCCCACGAGGTGGTCACCGAGGCCACTCGCTGGGAGGCGCTCGTGGAGGCCTGGGGCGACGATGGCGGGCTGTCTCCAGACTTCGACAGCGACGTGGTGTTCGTGCATCCATGGGTGGACGGCGGCTGCGAGCCTGTCTTCGAATACCTGCTGCTCGACTACGATGGCAGCGTGCGCCTCTACGCCTGGCAGCAGGGACGCGACGGCGGCTGTGAGGCCTGGTTTCCGCAGCTCGACCTCATCCTGGCCAGCGGAGTGGCGGGCCAGGACGCGGCCTTTTGTGACTAGCCCATCGCCCAGGCCTGCTTGCGCGACCGCAGCTCGGCGAGTGCGGCCCCCCATCCCCGACGAAGGGCTCCTGGCTGGTCGAGGGTGCGGATGGGGGTGAGCACACCGTGGCAGGAAGGACAGGCGGAGGCCTCTGGCCGCACCTTGTGGTCGCAGTGGGGGCAGTCGACACGCACCATTCGGTCGTGGGCCCGCGCGACTCCGCGCACCGTGAAGGTGAGGGCGGCGAGCGCGAGTGCGAGCAGCGCCCCGACGGCGAGGGTGAGGCTCGGAAGCAGCGGCAGGAGGATGAGAACGCCCACTGCACCGCCGGTCTCGAGCCTGAGCCACACCTTGGCGAGGTCGAACTCGCGCAGGAACTCGAGCACCTGGGCGCGGGCCCAGATGAGGCTGGTGTTGATGCCAACAGCGCCGCCGACAGCCGCTGCGGTGACCATCGGCGAGCGCTCCGCAGTGACCACGGTGGCGAGGGTTGCGCCGGCCTGACCCGATGCGCCAGCGCCAGTCAGGTCGCCGAGGGCCATCGACTCGCCCTCGGGCAGGCCCAGAGAAGCGAACAGCAGGGGCGCGGCCAGTGCGCCGAAGGCACCGACCGCCTTGTCGAGGTGAAGCTCGGCCAGCAGCTCATCCACGTCGGGGTCGTGGCGGGCAGCGGTCTCCAGGGCGCCGAACAGCAGGCCGAGGATGACGGCGGACGGCGACACCATCCAGCCGAGTCCGTCGGGCAAGGCGGCCTGGCCAGACCACACCAGCAGCGCCGAGATGGCCTGGACCACCGCAAAGGTGAGGCCGGGGCGGGCGGCTGCGGTGATGGCCGGGGTGAGGGTCATCGCCATGAAGCGGACGAGCGCGAGGTCCATCTCAGCCTCCGAGCTGCAGGAGCCAGGCCGCCAGCTCGCTGACGGTGGGAATGTTGGCGGACGCGAGCAGGTGCAGGGAGCCGGCCGCTGCACCAAGGGTGCCCAGGGTGCTCACCAGCAGGGCCATCACGAGGGATCCAGGCAGGGCCCACTCGATCGGACGAAGCCCGATGCCGTCGGCCTCCCAGCGCAGCCTCTGCCGCACCACAGCGAGCCCGGTTTCGACGTAGGCGGCGGTGAGCACGAAGCCCACGACCGCGAGCACGACGGCGCTCACGCCGGGAAGGGGGGCCACGGCGACGTTGAGCAGCACACCGAGGGCGCCGAGGAAGGCCCCGAGCATCTTCACGGTGAAGCGCGTGGTCATGCGACGGGCGGGGGTGAGCCACTGCAGGGGACGGCGCAGCAGCACGACGTGGAGCACGAAGATGGCGGCGATTTGTACGAGCGACTGCGCGAGGGGCACCAGGCCGGCGGCAAAGCTCGCGACCGCGACGAGGCTGTAGCCGACCGCCCGCCAGCGCCACCGACCCTGTTCGAGGCGGGTGGGCAGGTCGTGGCGTCCGCGTGGGGCCAGAGCGGCGCCGCAGTGGTTGCAGTCGAGCTTGCGGAGGAGCTGCCGACGGTCGACCACCTCTGCACAGCGCCCACAGCGTCCGCGGACGAGGAGGGCGTCGTGGTGGGCGGCTGGAGCGTGCACGCGCGGTCCTGGGCTGGGTCGAGCGGCCGCTACGCGGAGCGCGTGCGGCTATTTCGAGGCCCGGGGACGCGAGGGAAGGGGGGGCATTCGACGCGGGGGCTTTCAGGTCCCTGACGCCTCAGCCCACCGACATGTACAGGTCGAGCAGTGCCGGCCGCGCCTTCTTCTGTACCTCGCGGATCGAGCGGTTGAGGGTGAGGCGCACATGGTCGGTGAGCACGGCACAAAGGGCGTTGACGTCGACCTCGCCCTTGGCGTTCACCCGGGCGGCGAGCGCCGCGGTGTGGATGTTGTGCAGGAACAGGCCGAGGCCGGCGGCCACGCTTCCGTGGGGCAGAAAGCGCTTGCCGAGCAGGTGGCTGCGGAGGAGCAGAGACACGTAGTCGCGGGCGGAGCGGTCGAGCGGGGGCACGCCGCGGGGCAGGGCGGACATGGCCCGGAAGACGTGGCCTCGGAGCTTCTTGGCGAAGGCGACCTCTGCTGCGTCGGCACTCGGCTCCGCCACGGCCTTGTCGAGCACCATCCGGTAGACCTGGAGCATGGCGCCGGTGGCCCGCAGGGCCTTGAGGCGGTCGGGGGTGGGGTCGTCGCGGCGCACGGCGGCCAGCATGCGCGCGCGCACGGCGGCGATGTGGGCGGCAGGCTGGCGGTCGTTGTCGAGGATGTCCTTTTTCACGGCATCTTCGAGATAGAGCCAGTCTTCGGCGGTGACCCCGAGGCCGGGCTGCAGGGCCACGGGCTGTCCTCCGAACTCCTGCACCGGGTAGGCGCGGGGCAGTGCGGCGACCTCGGCCGCATGGTCTTCGAGAGGCTGGCCGTCGACCGAGGCCTCGTGGAAGCCGCCGCAGCTCTCGCGCACGATGATGGCGAGGCCCCGGGGTTCCCGCACCACGGTGAAGGGGTACTCGCGGCAGAAGGCGGGCTTTTCGGCGGGTCCCATCTGTGCGTGTACGGTGCACATCTTGTCGTCGTCGAGAAACACGCAGTGGCCGTCGATCTTCTCCAGATACCAGCCCTCGGGGCCCGGACCGGGCAGGTGCTTCGCCCAGGGACGTCCGGCGCGGTCGGGCCAGAGCTTCTCGACGCCGTGGGCCTCGATGGCCTGCACGACTTCGGGCTCGACGGGACCCAGCACATGGTGGTGGCAGCACTTTCCGCAGCCTCGGCAGTCCCAGCGGGCGCCTTGGGGGACGAGGAAGGGTTCGGAGGTGGCAGAGATGGGACACCCGGCGTGTGGAGGGGCGTGGACCGTATCCTCCATCGCGGTCCCGGCGTGCTATGGCACGGGTGCTCTTTGCAGCACTGTTTGTCGAGGTGCCGCCTCAGGTCTGGATTCTCCAGGCTTGGGCGCGGAAACGGGAAGCCGGAGTGAGGTCCCATGCGGACCCCGCGAGCCGGCGCGGCCCCCGCCACTGTGACTGGCGACGCCCCTGCACATGCCACTGGATGGTCCCCACGGACCGCCGGGAAGGCGCAGGAAGCGGACGACCCAGCAGCCAGGAGACCGGCCTCGACGACACCCCACTCACACCTTCGGGGATGGAGGTCGACGAGATGAAGACGACGACACACGGCGCTCTTGCGCTGTTCCTGCTCACCTGCGCCTGCACCGACACCAAAGACGACGGCACCCGCGACGACACGGGTGAGGCGACCGGCCCGGGCGACACCGATGACACGGCCCTCGACTCGGGGGGCTCAGGCGACGACGGCGGCTCAGGCGACGACGGCGGCTCAGGCGACGACGGCGGCTCAGGCGACGATGGCGGCACCGATGATGGGGGGCCCGCCGAGCTGAGCTGTGAGGACGGCCGACCGGGCGATGGGCCGGATCCCTTTGCCGATGTGGTCGTGGGCTATGCGCCGGGCGAGGGTGCAGGTTTCGGTCAAGACGACCTGCCCGACATCGTCTTGGGCGCTCCTTGTGGGGCTGGGGACGCCGGCTCCCTCGACGTGGTCTCCCTCGGTCGCGAAGGGGTCATCGTGCTGGGCTTCGACGACATCGAAGTGGTGGACGGCGAGGGTCCAGACCTCATCGTCTTCGAGAACGCCTTCACCGCCTGGTATGAGACCGGCCGGGTGGCCGTGAGCGACGACGGCGAGACCTGGCATGAGTGGCCTTGCGACGCGACCAACCCCGATCACGGCTACCCCGGCTGCGCGGGGGTGGGTCTGGTGTGGTCCCACCCCAGCAACGACCTCGACCCCACCGACCCCACCGTGGCGGGCGGCGACGCCTTCGATCTCGCCGACCTCGGCCTGTCGTCGGCGCGCTTTGTGCGCATCACCGACTCGGGCCACAACAGCTACGGCGGTGAGGCCGGGGGCTTCGACCTCGACGCCATCGCCGTCGTCAATGGCGCGGAGCTGTAGGGACCGACACCGGCCGCCCCTCCGCGCACACCCGCTTCCAGCCGTCGTCGGACACCCCGCCACGGGTGACGAAGCGGGGGGGCCAGGCGCCGCGTAGGGGGGTGGTCTCCTGGTTGAGCACGTCGAGCAGGCCGTCGACCCACACCCGCACCACCTGTCCCTGCGGTCCTTCGACGTCGAAACAGTCGGCGGCTGGCAGCGAGCAGGGGGTGCGCGGCCAGCTCGCCACGCTCAGCAGGCCGCCCGCCGCCTGCACATCGCGGGACAGGCGCAGGGGTTGGGCGGTGGGCTCTCGCCAGAGTCCGGCCGTGCGTCGGTCGTCGAGGTGGTCCTGCAGCAGGGTGATCCGGTGGACCCACGACCGGAGCGGATGGTCGGGGGCCGGTCGCCACGGTCGCCACCGGAAGCCCCCTGGACCGGGCGCCTCGGTGCGGGCGTGGAGCAGTCCGCACACCGCATCGACACGGTCTCGTGCGGCCTCGGCGAGCGACAGCAGAGTGCGCAGGCCGGTGAGGGAGCGGGCGTCGGACAGGTAGACCGCGTCGGGAGCCAGCGGCAGCACGATGGGCTGCCCACCTGGCAGCAGGCGGTCGCCGGGCACCAGCAGGGCGCAGAGCTGGTCGGTGGGGTGCAGGTCGACGGAGAAGATGCCCGGGTGGCCGGCCACTGGGGTGATCTCTACATGCCCGGGCGGTCTTCCGGGGACCTGGAGCCAGCGGCGCTCGGGGGCGTGCATGGCCGCGCGCAGGCCGGCCGCGATGGGAAGGCCGAGCAGGCGCACCCGAGGTCCGGCGGGCACGACGCGGTCGCCGAGTCGCACCACCAGGTCGAGGGCGAGGCGGGGGCCCAGGGCGATGAAGGCCTCGCTGGCGACCACGGGATCTCGACCGACCCGCAGGGCGTCGGCCACGCGCTCCGCCCGGCTGCCCACCCGCACCTCCAGGCGACGGGCGAGCGTGGCCCAGTCGGGGGTGGCGGCGGCCAGGTCGATCTGGTCCTGCTGCCATTGTCGGTGCGGGTGCTGGCGCATGGCCGTGGGGTCTCGGATAGAGTCTGGCATCGCTCCTCCATAGCGTCCCACCCCGGCGACCGACCGAGGCCCCCTTGCCGCAGTCCACCGTCACCGTCCTCAATTGCGGCGGCACCATCAACATGTCGGGGAGTGCCGGCGCCCGCCCTGACGACATGGTCGCACGCAACCTCGGCCCGGTGCAGCGAGGCCTGCCGCGTCCGCTTCGCGTGGTGCTCTCGTCGCCCTTCACCCGTCCACCGGACAGCTCCAACATGGGCGCCGAGGCGTGGTGGGTCATCGTGCAGGCCATCCAGGCGGAGCTCGACCGGCGGGACGCGGCTCTCGAGGCGGCGGGGCTGTCTCGCGGGGCCGGCATCGTGGTCACCCACGGCACCGACACCATGGCCGTCACCAGCCTGCTCGTGGCGCTGGAGACCGCCCACCGGCGCCTGCGCGTGCCCATCGTGTTCACGGGGTCGCACGCCACACCCGACCAGCCCGGCTCCGACGCCATCCAGAACCTCACGCGGGCCATCGCACTGGCGGGTCCCGGCGACCTGGAGGTGCTGCCACCGGGCGTCTTCGTCGTCATCGGCCAGGACGTCCACCTCGCGAGCCGACTCACGAAGGTCGAGACCGCGCCCGACCGCAATGGCCGCTACTTCTCGTCCTTTCCAGCGGCGGTGGGACAGGTCACGGGTGGGGGCGCACGGCTGAAGCTCGACCGGGGCTTCCTCGATGGGCTGCAGAGCCACGCGCGTCCGCCGAGCCTTCGGTGCACCGGGCGCTTCGGGCATGTGGAGCACATCGTCGTGGATTGCTTCACGCCTCCAAGGGTGCTGGCCGACCTCTCTCGTCGCCTGACCCATCCGCCAGAGGGCCGCCGACCGGGCGTGGTGGTTCAGGGCAACTTCGTGGGTTCGCCCCACTTTGACGTCCACAAGGCCGTTCTCGTCGAGCTCGCCCAGTCGGGTGTCGCCGTCGCCATCGGCAGCCGCGCGGTCTTTGAGCACGTCGGCTCCCCCAGCCTGCCCATCGCCCTGCTCCACCGCAGCCTGTCCCACCCGGCTGCCCGCCTCAAGCTCACCTGGCTGCTGGGCACCGCGCTGTCGCTGCCCGACGTGCTGCGCCTGCTGTCGGTCGACCTGGTGGGGGAGATCTTCGAGACCGACGCCCTGCCCGAGTGGATCGCCTACGAGACCTACCCCGACCAGCGCCCCGGCACCGAGGTGGTCATCGTGGTGCCCGACCTCGACCGTCAGGTCATCGACGACGCCGCCGACCGCCTGGTGGCCCATCGCCGCGCCCGCAAGGACCTCCACCTCTATGGCTTCGGCCATGGGCACATCCCGGGTCCGAACGCCGCAGTGGCTGACCTCTTCGTCGACTGGGCCCACGCCCGCGGCCTGGAGGTCCCCGCCAGCCTGCGCGAGGCCGCCGACCTCTGGTCGCTCACCGAGGCCGTCACCGACCACCTCGCCGGATGCGACGTAGATGCGCTGCACGACTGGCTCCTCGGCCACTATAGACCGCAAGAGGCCGGCCTGCGCCATGCCGTCCACAACGCCCAGGCCCGGCGCCGTCGCCAGACTCTCCAGGCGCAGCTTCGCGACTGGCTCGAGCACTCGCTGTCCCTGTTCGAGCACGACACGCGCGTGAACCTGCGCGATGTCGACGGCCTCATCGCCCACACCGTCGACGCCGCGCGCTTTCGAGGCGGCGGACGGGGCCCGGAGCTCTCCCACCTGAGCGCGCCCGAGCTGCTGCGCACCGCCTTGTCGCTTGCGCCGGGTGCCATCGCCCGTCGCCTCATCAAGGACGCCGTGATGGCGGCCAGTCCGTTGCATGCCGCTGTCGGGCGCGCCACCGACCTCGGCGTGCGTGTGCATCCCCGCACCCAGGTCACGCGGGGCACGCCCGACCCCACCCGCTATGAGGCCGGCACTCTGCTGGTGGCGGTGGGTGCCGGAGGCCGCGGTCCACTCGCGCTCCCGTGGCGACAGCGGGCTCTGCTGCCGCGCTGAACCGTCCCAGACTCATGCTTTGGAGCCGCCATGGGCCTCGTGGCCGACATTCGCGCGCGTTGGACCCCCCTCGACGTCCCCCTGCTGCATTGGGAAGGGCGGCGCCTGAGCCGGGCACATCTGCTCGACCGGGCCCGTGCCGCCGCTGGACTGCTCGCCGAGCACGGCGTGGGGAAGGGGGATGTGGTGGGACTGCAGGCCGACCGTGGGCCCGACTTCCTGGCGGTCTTCCTGGGTGCCTTGGGGCGCGGGGCCACCGTGCTGCTGCTCAACGGCGCCTACACCGCGGCCGAGGTGCGCTTTCTCACCACCGATGCCCAGGCTGCTTTCGCCATCCTCCAGCCCGGCAGCGAGGTCGCCCTGCCCCACCTGCTGGCGGGGGAGCTGTCGGCCGCCCTCGACTCGGCGCCGCGACTGGCAATCGACGGAGACACCGGCGTGGACGCCATCTCCGCGGAGGCGGTGGCGGCCCTCTGCTACACCTCGGGCACCACGGGGCAGCCCAAGGGCGCGGTCATTCGCCACCGCAACATCGCGGGCACGGTGGAGGGCCTGCACACGGCCTGGGGCTGGTCGGATGCCGATGTGCTGGTGCATGCCTTGCCCCTCTTCCATATCCACGGCCTGTTCGTGGCCATGCTCGGCGCGCTGTGGGCCGGTGCCCAGGTGGTGCTGCTGCCGCGTTTTTCCGCCACCGGTCTGCTGTCCGCCATCCACGAGCACGGGGGCACGGTGTTCATGGGTGTCCCCACCTTCTACCACCGGCTCCTGGCCGTCCCATCTCCGCCGGCGACCCCCACGATGCGCCTGTGGACGTCGGGCTCCGCTCCTCTGCCGGCCCCGGTCTGGGCGTCCTTCCGCGACACCTACGGCGCCGAGATCCTCGAACGCTACGGCATGACCGAGGTAGGCATCGTGCTGTCCAACCCCCTCGACGGCGACCGCGTGCCGGGCACCGTGGGCTTTGTGTTGCCGGGCGTGCAGGCCTGCGTCACCGATCGGAACACGGGCGTGGCGGTGGATGCAGGCACGGTGGGCGAGCTGCGCATCCACAGCCCGGGACTGGTGAGCCACTACCTGGGCCGTCCCGAGAAGACCGCTGAGGCCATCGTGCTCGACGAGGAGGGCCGGGCTTGGATGCGCACCGGAGACCTCGCCTCCTGCGACGCCGGCGGGCGCTTCTCCATCGTGGGCCGCATGGGCGACATGGTCATCACGGGTGGCCTCAACGTCTACCCGCGGGAGGTGGAGACCGTGCTGCTCGACCACCCGCAGGTCACCGAGGTGGCCGTGGTGGGGGTGCCCGACGCCGACTGGGGTGAGCGGGTGGTGGCCTTGGTGGTGGCCACCGCGGAGGATGCCGATGGAGACGCCATCCTCGCGCATGCCCGGGCGTCGCTGGCCGGCTTCAAGGTGCCCAAGGAAGTGCGCTTCGCCGGTCGGCTTCCCCGCAACAGCATGGGCAAGGTGCAAAAGCACCGCATCCGCTCTGCGTGGACGGCGGGAGGCGCCCCATGACCGAGCTGGAGCTGACCACCAATGTCGGCCTGGAGTCCTTCGTGCTGGCCGAGTGGCTGGAGCGTGGAGCGGACTTGCCCGGCTGCGATGCCAGCCTCACCCCGGGGCGTGCTGCCGGACGCGTCCGCATTCTGGCCGACGCCAGCCAGGACGACGTCGTGGCGCGTGCTCTGCAGATGCGCACCGTGCACCATGTGCTGCGCATGGTCGACGAGTTCGAGCTGTCCTTGGAGTCCCCTCTCGACGACATCCGCCGCCGCCTCGCCCAGGTCGACCTCCCCGAGCTCACCGCTGCCGCCGAGGACACCTCCTTCCGCGTCACCTCCGAGCGCACCGGCGAACACGACTTCACCAGCGTCGACGTGCAGAAAGCCGCCGGCGCCGGCATTCTCGACATGGTCACCCGTCCCGTCACCATGAAGGGCTTCGACGTGGAGGTGCGCTGCGATGTGCGCCACACGCGCGTGAAGGTGTCGGTGCAGCTCACCCGGCGGTCGCTGGCCAAGCGCCATGAGCGTCCCTTCCGGCCGCGCATCGCCCTCAAGGCCAACGTCGCCTGGGCCATGCTCGGCATCGCCCGTCCCGCCGAGATGGCGCCTCCCAAGGCCGTTCTCGACCCCTGTTGCGGCTCGGGCACCGTGCTGCTCGAAGCGGCCGACCGGTGGCCCGACTGCGTGCTGCTGGGGAGCGACACCAGCGAGATGTGCATCGAGGGCACGCGGGACAACTTCGCTGAGGGACCCCACCGCGACCGTCTTCTGGTCGACCAGGCCGATGCCCGCGCCCTCGATGTGGCCTGGGCGGGCCAGCCGGTCGACACTGTGGTGTCCAACCTCCCCTTCGGCCGAAAGCTCGGTCAGCGCATCCACCACTACTGGTTTGCTGTCGACCTGCTCGGGGCCATCGCCCGGGCCACCCAGCCCGGGGCCCGGGTCGTGCTCCTCACCGACCGGCGCCGGGAGCTGAACACGGCGGTGGGCCAGACCGACTGCTTCACTGTGCGCTTCGTGCGCATCATCGACATGGGGGGCATCCACCCCGGTATCTTCCTGCTCGACCGGCTGGATGCGCCTGCGCCGGAGCCTCGGGTGCGGCCCGAGGGGGTCTTGCCTCACACCGTACGCCCCGCCCCGGGGACTGACTCGTGAGAAGAAAGGGGCGGCAGTGGCACTGCAGCAGTCAGCGGCCCCGACGCGGCGTTCTTCCCACCAATCGGGACTCAGGGCTCGGGTAGCGCCAGCGGAATCCGCACCCGGAAGACCGTGCCGCGCTCGGGCCAGCTGTCGAAGTCGATGGTGCCGTCGAAGCCTTCGATGATGGACTTGCTGATGGACAGGCCGATGCCCATGCCCTCGTCGGTGCGCTTGGTGGTGAACTCGTGCTGGAACACCTTGACCGCGGTGTCGACGCCGATGCCCGAGCCATTGTCGGCGACGGAGATTTCGGCCATTCCGTCGATCTCCCGCAGGGTCACCCGCACCCGGCCCTTGGCGTGTCGGATGGACTGCGCGGCGTTGCGCACGAGGTTGATGAGCACGCGGCGCAGCCGACGGCGGTGGGCGACGACGGTGGGTTCGGCCTCCACATGCACCTGCAGCTGCACCCTTTGGTGGACGACGCTGGGGTCCCAGCGCGAGTAGCGGCAGACGCTGCGTACGACGGAGGCGACGCTGACGGGCTGGAGGACGTGGGAGGCGGGCTCGCCGCTCGTGGCGTAGGCGTAGAGGTTGTCGGCGAGGTCGAGGGCCGTGTTGCCGGCTTCGAGAACGTCGTCCACGACGCTGTTCACCTCGGAGTCCTCGGGGTACTTCTCCTGGATGATGCCCACGGCCTGCACGGGGCCCAGCGTGTTGCGGAGCTCGTGCACCATGGTGCGGGCGAACACGCGCAGGGTGGCGAGCTGCTCCTGCTGGATGAGCTCTTCTTGCAGTTCCTCGCGCTCCCGCTGGGCGTCGAGCAGCTGGGTGCGGGCGTCTTCGAGCTCCGCGATGGCGCGCTCTCGCTGGGCGGCCATCCACTGGTTCTGCAGGGCGGCGCCGATGAGGGTGGCGGCCACGGTGACGAGGTCGAGATCGAGCTCGGCGAAGCTGTGGGCGGGGTTGATGGATGACACCTCGACCACGCCGATGACGTCGTTTTCGACGAGCATGGGCACACACATCAGCGCCCGGGCGGCGGTGAAGATGACCGACTCGGCGTTCCCGATGCGGTTGTCTGCGCGGGGGTCGTTGGTGATGAGACCGGCCTCTCGGGCCACGGCCGCTCGGGCGAAGGTGGTGCTGGTGAGGCTGACGTCGACGTCGCTGGAGGTGCCCTTGTGGTCTCGGCAGTGAATGGGCTCGAACTCGTGTTGGCCGTCGTCATTGGGGTGACAGCGGGCGATCACGAGCTGGTGGCAGCGCAGGTGACGCAGCAGGATGTCGGCCACCTGGTCGAGCACGGCCCCGTCTCGCCAGGCCTGCTGCAGGGTGCGGCTGACCTCGAAGAGCACCACGAGATGGAGGGCCCGGCGGCGCATCTCGCGGGGGTCGCCCATGCCGTCGTCGGTGGTGGACTCGAAGCCATAGGCCGTGAGGAAGGCATCGGCCGACAAGGTGCCGAGGCGCGGGTAGATGGAGTCTTCGACGGGCTTGGCGAAGCGCTCGGGCACCAGCACGGGGGTCTCGGCGCTGGGCTCGATGGCGTCGCGCGGAATGTGGACCCGCAGGCTCACGCTTCCGATCCGGACGATGTCGCGGTGGTGCAGGCGGCCCCGGTTGAGGCGGATGCCGTTGACCCAGGTGCCGTTCTGGCTCGGGAAGTCGCGGATGAAGATGCCGGTGCGCTCGCGGGTGACCACGGCGTGGGAGCGGCTGATGCGGGGGTCGTTGAAGGTGAGGTCGCAGTCGACCCCCCGGCCCATCAACAGCTGCTTGTTGATCATCACCACTTCGCCCGCACGCCTGCCGTCGCGAACGATGAGCGCGGGCTTGGTGATGCCCATGTCGGTGGCGGAGGTGTCGAAGTCGACCGACATGCCTGCCCTGCGAAGAAGTGACCGGATCGGGGGACCTGCGCGCGGTCCATGACCTCCGGAGCATACTTCGTGCGCCGCGGCTTTGTCGGCAGGCAGGCTCAGAACTGAATGGCCGAAATGTGGCAAATGGAGGGGGATTTGGGGCCCGGTTCCCGGGCTCGGTGACCACCGCGGGCTGGTCTGCGGGCCTAGGGCGTGGGGGTGGCGATGTGTGCGGTGGTGCCGCCAGCCTTCCACACCACGAGCTCGGGCGCTCCGTCACCAGTGAGATCGTGCACGAACACCGTGTCTTCGCCGGGCGGTACGGGCACGTCGGCGGTGGCCCATGGGGTGTCGGAGATGCCCTCCAGGCTGCCGGCGTAGACGGTGAGGGGGCCGTCTGCCACCTGGTAGACCATGTCCGAGATGCCGTCGCCGGTCATGTCGTCGGCGAACTCCACATGCACGGTCTCATGGTCTTCGATGGGCAGCACGAGGGGGTGCAGCAGCACGGACTCCGAGGCGAAGGCGCCGTCTTCGAAGCGGTGCAGAGTGACGTCCACCTGCATCTTTCGGGCGACGAGCGCGCGGGCCATGTTGCTCAAGGTGATGTCGACCTGGGGGACCACGAGGTCCTTGTCGCCGTCGCTGTCGACGTCCTCCAGGACCACCTCCACCGCGAGGGCCTCCGTGGCGATGGACCGCGGCTCGGAAAAGGCGGTGCCCGTCCCCTTCATGAACAGCAGCTCGGCGGTGGCTCCCATCCAGCTGCCTTCGAGCACGGCGCGGTGCACCACGAGGTCGGCCTTGGCGTCGCCATCGACATCTTCGAGCCACACCCCTTCCACCGGACGGCGGTCGGCGTCGTGGGGCAGAGTGGGGTCCTCCCAGGGGTCGATGTCGACCGGAAGGGAGATGGAGATGGGCTCGGCCGGGGCGGTGCCGGCTTGACCCCGCCACACCCGGAGGCTGTTTCCGTTGACGAGAACAATGTCGTCGACGCCGTCTCCGTCGATGTCGGCCACCTTGGTGCGGGGCCAGCGGACCGACAGGGAGACCTGCTGACCGCCGTGGTCGTCGGTGGTGGACAGCAGGCCCGTCTGACCGGCGCGCAGAGGGTAGGACGTGCGGCTGGCGAGGTCGACGAGCACCAGTCCGCCGCGCCCTTCGGTCGAATAGGCGAGCAGTTCGGGCGAGCCGTCGTGGTCGAGGTCGGTGAGCAGGTCGGCTTGACGGGGAGTGGAAGGTCCCATCCACGCCAATGCGGTGGGGAGGGCGAGCCGCTTGGTGGCGGGCGTGAGGAGGTCCGACGCGCCCTTGGGACCGAGCAGCCACAGGCCCGGTCCGGCGTCCCACAGATAGGGCGTGCGGCCGAGGGGATGGCTGGCGAGCACGGAAGGCACACCGTCGGGCGCGACGTCGACGACGGTGAGGGTGATGGCGTCGGGGCGCCGGCCGGCGTGGTGGGCGCTCACGAGGAGCAGCTCATCGACACCGTCGGCGTCGGCGTCGGCGGCCCGCACCTCGACGACGTCGGCGGGAAGGTCGATGGCGTGGACGAGCAGGGGCATGACGACTCCGCACCGCGGAGGCTGGCGGCTCGGCGGACGTCGTCCCGATAATGGTTTTGCCCGTGGGGTCAGGCCGCTGATGCCGCCTTCTTGGGGGCCCGCTTTCTGGCTTCGAAGATCTGCTCCGCGCTGACCTCGGTGAACTCCTGGATGAGCTCGCCTTCGCTGGGCACGGCGCGTCGCTGGGTGCGCAGCAGGAACTCCAGCTCCTCATTGGTGAGCAGGCGCATCACGATGGCCATCTCGCCGAATCGCAGGGCGGGTTCGGTGTCGGCCTGGGACTGGAGAACGCTCATCACCTCTTTGACGGTGAGCAGACCCTTTTCGACTGCGAGGCGTCCGATCGGGGTGCGCCGCGAGATGCGGGCGCTCAGCACCTTCATCGCGCTCTCGGCGTCGATGAGTCCTTCGTTGTACAGGTGAACGGTCAATTCCACGGCGACCCCCGATGCGACTGGCCGGCACCGCTTGTGCCAGGCCTTCCCCCCCGGGGAACGGACCTGGGGACCTGCACTTGACTCGAAAGGGCTGCACGGAGGCGCGTCGGATCGTGGGGATGGGTGCAGCCGGGCGGGTCGTTTCCCGCGGGGGAGGGTGCGCAGCGGGCCTCAGGGGGTGAGGGCCCGGCTGAGTCCGAGTCCCACCACCAGCCGGCCGACGGCGTCTTCTTCAGTGGCCATAGGCATGGCCCGTACCTCGGCGGTCCAGGACAGTGTGCTGCCGTGGGGGGCCCAGCCCAGTTGGGCGCCGGGCGCGAAGGTTCTGCGCCAGTCGATGTTCTCGGGGACCTCGCCGGTGGTGAGCTCCCAGGCGAAGGGGGCGCCGGCGTCGACCATGGGAAGCCGGAGGTCCCACTGGTGGCGGCCGTTGCGGATGCGCTTCTGCCACGCCAGGGCGGCGACGGGCCAGGCCGCGGTGCCGGACTGTCCGCCGGTCACGGTCGCTCCCACGCCGAGTCCGAGCACGCCGACGAAGCCAGAACCGGTGCTGTTGTCTATGGTGGACGGTGCGTCGGGGTCGGCGAGGTGGGCGAGGGCGCCGATGCGGGCCATGTCGGCGCGTGTGAGGGCGGGCAGGCCCTGTCGAAGCGCGGGGTCGTCTGCGAGGGTGAGGGCGGCATCGGCGGTGCCGGCCACATCGCCCCGGGCGGTGCGCACCAGCAGGTCGGGCAGGCGTCCCACGAGTCGGTCGAGGTCGGCCCGGCGGCGAGAGCGGGCCTCCAGGTCGGCGCCGGACTGGTCGGGTACGAGCGCCGACGCGCTCAGCAGTGCGCCCATGGTCTGGTCGTAGAGGGCTGCCAGGGCGGGAATCGAGGCCTGGGGACTGCGTCGGAGCGCCTCCCACTCGGGGGCCACGCCGGCGCGCACATCGTCGAGGGCCTGGGCCACATCTGCGAGCCAGCCGAGGTCGGCCGCTCCGATCTTGGGGTGGTGGGTGCCGGTCCAGGGGGCTCGCAGGCCGCCGGGGAGGTTGTCGGTCCAGGCGAGGTTGGAGGCCAGGGCGAGGGCTGTCACCCCCACCTGGGGACCTCCCGGGGCGGGGTCGGGTGCCGACGCGGCCACCAAAGAGGCCATGTAGAGGGTGCTTCCGAGGGGCGCGTAGGCGTGGGTGGCGTCCTGCACGAAGCCCATGGACTCGCCGGTGGCCAGCACGGGCGGTCGCTGCCGGGCCCAGGCGGCCAGGGAGGCGGTGGGGTCGGCACCGGACACCATGGCTTCCAGCATGCCGCCGAGTGCTGCGAGCACGGTGGCGGAGTCGACGGTGAGCCAGGAGCGTTGGTCGACCGGAAGCGCGGCCTGCTGGGCCAGCACCCGCTCGCCCATGCGGCGGGGCAAGGCGATGAGGTCGTCGCGGGCGGCTGCGCCAAGGATGGGACCCGAGCCGGCGGCGGGCCAGTCGTAGCCGCCGGCTGCTGCAGGCCGCTCCATTCGCCGACAGGTGCCCGCGGTGAGTCCGGTCGGGGCCTCCAGGCAGGCCTCGAGGATGGTCTCCACCGCGCGGCTGTCGTCTCCGCCTCCAGCCCGTGGCGTGCGGTCGCTGCCCGGGCGTCCGCGGGTGAGGCCGACCGAACGCTCGGGCTGCGGTGGAATGGGCAGGTCGGCCAGCTGCAGGTTGCCGGCGCCGGTCCCCACCGACACCTCGAGGGAGGGCCCCAGCTCCACCTTTCCGGGCATGCCCACCACGTTCACGTCCACCGGCATGATGACCCGGGTCGCGGCTCCGGCGGCGTCGAGCACCTCCACGGCGAGGTCGAAGCGCCACCAGCCGCGGTCGGGCCGCAGGGCGCCGAGATCGACGGTGCGGGCGATGTCCTCCACCTTGTGGGGCACAGTCGGCTGGTAGACCGGCGGCAGCCAGGTGACCTCGGGCGGGGGAGAGCCAGGAATGGGGCGAATCGCCTGCTCTCGCCAGCCCACGCGAATCTCGACCGCGCCGGAGGCGGCTGGCACCGCGACCTGGAGCTGAGGGCCGCTGCGGGAGGCGGCCACCTGGAAGCTGCAGTCGCTCACCATGCGGGCGGCGCTGGCCGCGCGGGCATCGGCGGCGGCGTGGATGGTGGCGGCGTGGGGCACCGGCGTGGCGGTGGTGGGCAGCTTGTCGCCTTCGCCGACGGCCGTGCAGGCGGAGAGGAGTCCCGGCAGGCCCCGCAGCGCGAGCTGGTGGTCGAGGGGGCAGGCGAGGGCGGTGTCCCGCAGAGGTCCGGCCCCGGCGCAGGCGAGCACCACATCCGCGGTCCCGACCACCCTGCCGCGGCTGCGGGCGTGGGGGTCGAAGCGGAAGAAGCTCTCTTCGGAGGCGGGCCTTCCATCGTCGACAGCGGAGCCGGTGTGGGCCATGTCGACCCGTCGGGCTTCGAGTGGAGCGGTGTCGAGCGGGGTGTCGGTGTCCTGGGCGGCTGCCCACAGCGGCAGGAGGACTACTGGCCACATGGCGCACCGGGTGCCGCGGTGGCCTCTCCCTCGTCCTCGGTGATGTAGCCGAGAGTCTCGAGCAGAGCGAGCTCCTCATCGGTCATCTCGATGGAGCCGGTGTTGACCGTCCCCATGAAGCGGATGGGGCAGCCATCGCCGGGCCGCTCGCCGCCAATCGCCTTCCAGGGTCCGTAGCCGGTGTCGCCCACCTTCACGGTCACCTGGGCATCGTAGGGCAGCACGATGAAGCGGTCGCCGGGCGACACCTTGAGTGACTTGCTTCGGCGACCGTCGCGCAGGATGCGTCCGCTCGTCTCCACCACGGCGGCCTGCTGGGCTTCCCACGGTTGGCCCAGGTCGTCGGAGATCACGCGCTTGAGGCGGTCGACATCATCGGGACGCGCCTTCGCCAGGTCGGTGGCCTCCTTGGGGTCGGCGTGGGGGTCGAACAGCTCGGCCTTGCCGGAGTTGAGGTTCCACTCCATGCGCAGGCCGTCGGCGTAGACGCCGAGGCGGTTGGTCTTGAAGCGGGTGGTCTCGGAGGCGAACACCCGCGCGGGCAGGGTCTCTCCGGTCATGGACGCGCTCAGGTCGATGCCATCGGGACCGGGCATCGGTGGGGCGCCGTCGACCCAGGACAGCACGGTGGGGGCGATGTCCTGGGTGCCTGCCACGCCTGTGACCACGCCCTTCGGCAGTCCACCGCCCGACATGATGAGCGGTACATGGAGCTGCTCGCTGTACAGCGTGTGGGCGTGTCCCCAGGACCCCCGCTCGCCGAACTCCTCACCGTGGTCGGAGGTGATGATGAAGCGCACCTGCCGGCCAGCCTTCTCAGCGGCATCCGAAATACGCTTGAACTGGTCGTCGACGTAGCGGATGGCCTCGTCGTACTGGGCCCGCTGGTGCTCGAACTGCTCCTCGCTGACCTTGTGCTTCTTGAAGTGGTGGTAGTTCTTGTACTTTCGGTCGCCCTTTTCGGGGGCACGGTCGAAGAGGGTGCCGTAGTCGCCGGGGGGGTCGTACTCGTAGTGCACGTCGTAGCTGTGCAGGAACAGGAAGACCGGCTCGCCCTTGGGCTGCTTGGACCACCACCGCAGCGCATTGTCCACCACATGTTCGGCCAGCACCTCGCCCCGCAGGTTGGCCTTCTCCGTGTCGATGCCGTGGTCGTCGAACTCGTCGAAGCCGCGCTGGAAGTTGAACTTCTCGGAGACGTAGAGCGTGGCCACGAAGCCGCCGGTCTTGTAGCCGGCCGCCTGGAGCAGCTCGGGCAGCACCGGCGTGGAGTCGGGCAGCACATGCTTGTCTTCCACCACCATGTGGGTCTTGGGCAGCTGGCCCGAGAGCATGGTGGTGTGGGAGGGCAGGGTCCAGGGGGAGGCGCTGCGGGCGAACTCGAAGCGGGTGCCCTCGGCGGCGAGCTGGTCGAACCAGGGGCTCGTCTTGCGGTGGTGGCCGTAGGACTGCAGGTGGTCGGCCCGCAGGGTGTCGATGCTGATGAGCACGATGTCGGGACGCCCCGGGTCGCCCTCTGGGAGGGGACCGATGGAGCCCTTCCAGCATCCGGAGACCGTCAGGCCCAGGGTGGCCAGAATGCCAGCGCTACAGTTCTTCCAAGGCGACACGCGCCCTCCACGGACCGGGCGGTCCATCTACCAGCTTCGCCACCACGGCCATCCGGCGGGCAGGTACCACAGCACCAGGGGCAACAGGATGCAGAGTCCGACCACCACGAGCACAAGGCGCCATGGCTGCGACCGGGCGAGGGTCCACGCCGCCTTCGGGTCGGCCAGCAGGCCGGCGGCGTAGATCATGAGGAGCGGCTCGAGGGGCACCCGGTAGCGAGACAGGCCCGCCAGCGCCGCGATGGCCGCACAGTGATACACGAGAATGCCCGAGAACAGGACACTCTGGGAGCCTCTGCCCCGCATGGCCAGCCCGACCGCCCCGAGCACGATGGTGAGCAGGGAGTGCAGGCAGCCCACCAGGATGATGAGCTCATCGACCAGCTGGGGCATGCCCTGGTAGCGGCCCCAACGCAGGTGCCGGGTGAGCAGCGAGTGGGGGTTGAGCAGCTGTGCCACGCGCATGGGCATGCGGCGCACGAACTCCTCAGGATTGGCCTTGATCCACTCGAAGCCCTTTTCGGTCTGGCAGGTGTCGCGGGCGTAGGCGTCCTTGCGGCCCCCGCAGGTCTTCTTGGCGTCGCGCCCCTTCTTCTTCGTGCGTGCGAAGGCGCGCCGGGCGAGGGTGCCGTTGCCGTAGTCGAAGGTGATGGGGTCGAAGTCGTTGTTGCCGAGCCACATCATCTGGCCCATGGTGCGGTCGCTCACCACGGTGCCACCGAACTTGTTGGTGGCGTACATCGAGTAGGGCGCCACGGTGCAGGCTGCGACGGTGGTGATGAGAACCACCTGGGCCCACGCACGCGGCTTCTTCCAGCGGCCCCAGAGCACGCTGAACAGCCAGATGGGCAGCATGTAGGTGGCCACGCCCCGAAACAGGATGCAGATGCCTTCGATGAAGCCGGCGCACACGGTCTTCACCCAGCCCTTCTTGAGGGTCTCTCCCTCCGCATCGACCTCCTCGCGGGAGCGCAGGAGCAGGAGCAGGCCGGCCAGCAGGATGGTGCCATAGAGCACCTCCGACCACAGGCGGATGCTGAAGAAGGCCATGTGGGGGGACAAGGCGTACAGCCAGGCCGCGATGCGAGGCACCTTGAGGTTCTTCGGGAAGGCCTGCTTCGCGAGGAGGTAGACGAGCACACAGCAGCCGATGCTCACCGGCACCTGCATCACCTTGATGCCGCTGGCCCAGCCGGTGAGGGCCTCGAAGATGCCCATCAAGAAGGGATAGCCGGGCGCCCAGATCCAGCCCGCCGAGCCGGTCATGCCCTCGCCTTCCGCGAAGCGCTCGGCCAGGCGGATGTAGGTGCACTCGTCGCGCAGGCAGGAGTCCATCGACCACACGAGGCCGGGGATGGCCCGCACCGCGAGCGCGACGAGCAGAGCCCAGCGCAGCACGCGGTCCTCGCGCCAGGTCGGCGGGGGGGCTTCCGGAATTTCGGCGGGCTCGGTGGACATGGCCGGGCCCCTATTGGAGTGCGCCCGGCGACACCAGAGGGTGGTCGTGCAAGGCGGGTGCAAGGGGACCTTCGGGAGCCTCGCAAGCGCGTCTCCCTCCGGGCTCCGGGAGCCTCGCAAGCGCGTCTCCCTCCGCGCTGCGTGAGCCTCGCAAGCGAGTCTCCCTCCGCAGGCTTCAGGCCGTGAAGCGCATCTCGACGACGGCCAGCTCGGGAGGAAAGTCGAGCGAGGGCGTGCGGGCCGTGGCCGATGCGGAACGTGGGTGGGTGAACCGCCCCCCCGGCTTGCTGGCCGGCCGCCCGCCTGAACGTCTGCTGAACTCCCGCCGGCACCTGCTCATCGACTACGGTGGGCCTCGGACACCCGACCCACCGGGTGCAGGGGAGACCGGATGCGAGCAAACCCTCGAAGCCTGCTGCTCGTGGCCGCGGTGGCCTTGCTGCCCGCCTGTGACCGCGTGCTCGACGAGGCCGTCACCGCCGTCGCGACCCCGCCCCTCGATGCCCCCACCCTCGTCGCCCCCTCCGCCGAGGCAGTGGTGGCCTTCCGGACCGCCTTCGAGGGGGCCGCTCAGGCCGGGGATGCCGATGCCCTGGGCGCTCTGTTCGACTGGCGGACCTTGGCGATGCGGGCCCTTCAGGGACTGCCGGTGCCCGAGAGCATGCTCCAGGGCTTCGAGGTGGGGGCTGCCGAGGCGGCGAGGCGCTCGGGTGTGGTGGCCTCCTTCGCGCCGGTGGGCGAGGGCACTGCGAGCCTGCGCTACCTGGGCACCGAGTCCCGCGACGGGCACACCTGGCACACCTGGCGCTTTCTGCACGACGAGGGCGGCTTCGACCACATCTCGTTGCTGCTGGCGACCGACGAAGCGGGGGTGGTCCGGGTGGTCGACACGCACCAGCTGACCACCGGCGAGCCCATGGCCCAGGTCGTGCGCCGCATGGTGCTGCCTGCGGTGGCGCGCGACGCGGGGTCGGTGGTCGAGCGGGTCTCGGGGCGCACCGGCGCCTACTTCAAGCAGCTCGAGAAGATCAAGGCGGCGCAGCTGGTGAGTGTGGCGGGGCGTCCAGCCGAGGCGCTGGCGGTGCTGGACACCCTGTCGCCCGAGCTGGCCACGGAGCGCTGGGTGCTCATCCAGAAGGTCCACTTCGCCGGCATGGTCTCTGACGAGGCCTATGCCGCCGCCATCGAGGACCTCCGCACCCACCACCCGGGGCACCCCACCACCGGCCTGCACCTCATCGACGGCTACACCATGGCCGGCCGCCATGACGACGCCCTCGCGGCCGTCGACACCGTGCAGGCCGGGGCGCTGCCCGACGCCCACTTCGACGTGGTGCGGTCGAGCCTCCAGCTGCTCGCCGGGCGCCATTCCGAAGCGGAGGCCTCTGCGGTGCGCGCCATCGTGGCAGAACCCACCCTCATGATGGCCCACTGGGGCCTGGTCTCGGTGCGGCTGGCCACGGGCGACCACACGGGCGTGACCGATGCCCTGCTGGGGCTGCACGGGCAGTTCGGCGTCGAATTCGACTTCACCGGCATTCCCGAGTTCGATGCCTACGTTGGCACCCCGGAGCACCTTCGTCTGCTGGAGTCGATGCGCGGTGGCCCCTGACCCTCGTGTGGAGGACCTGGCCGGCGCCCGAAGATGCCCCCGTCCCACCCGTGCAATAGACCGCCAGATCGGAGGTCGGATTGATGGCGGCGAGGTGGTTGCAGGCGATGGCGGTGCTGGTGTGCGCCGGTGGGTGTGCCACCGACACCGCCCCCACCGTGCGGATCTTCGCCGCAGCATCGACCACCCGGGCTCTGCGCGAGGCCCTCGAGCTGCACGAAGCCGAAGGCGGCCCCTCCGTCCAGGCCATCGTGGGCGCGAGCTCGTCGCTGGCCCTTCAGATCGAACAAGGGGCCCCGGCCGACCTGTTCCTCTCCGCCAACCCCGCCTGGATGGACCACCTCGAACAAGGCGGGCACCTCGCTGTCGACAGCCGGGTCGACCTGCTGGCCAACCAGCTCGTGCTCGTGGCGCCCATCGATGCGTCCGTCACCCTCGCGCTGTCGCCGGGAGTCGACCTCGTGGGGGCGCTTCAGGGGGGGCGCCTCGCAGTCGGTGATCCCGACCATGTGCCCGCCGGCCAGTATGCGCGAGATGCGCTGCGCGAGCTCGGTGTGTGGGACTTCGCCCGGCCTCACCTGGCCCCGGCCGCCGATGTGCGGGCGGCGCTGGCGTTGGTGGAGCAGGGCGAGGCCCCCCTCGGGGTGGTCTATGCCACCGACGCCATCGCCTCCGAGAACGTCCGCGTGGTCGCCCGCTTCGCGCCCCAGACCATCACCTATCCCCTCGCGGCCATCGCCCACGGGACCGACCCGGGGCCTGCGGAGCGCACCCGGCGATTCCTCCAGAGTGACGCAGCGCAAGCTGTTTTCGCCAACCACGGTTTTTCGTCCCCGTGAGCCTCACCCCCATCGAGCTCGAAGCCCTGGCGCTGTCGGTGCGGGTGGCAGGCCTGTCTGTGGTGGTGAGCCTTCCCGCGGGCATCGTGGTGGCCTGGGTGCTCGCCCGCATGGAGTTTCGCGGCAAGTCGCTGGTGGACGGCCTCGTGCACCTGCCGCTCGTGCTTCCGCCTGTCGTCGTGGGCTACCTGCTGTTGCGCGCCTTCGGACGCGCCGGCCCCCTCGGCGGGCTGCTCGACGCCCTCGGCATGCCGCTCGCCTTTTCGTGGCGGGGGGCGGTGGTGGCCGCGGCAGTGGTGGCCTTTCCGTTGATGGTGCGGGCCATCCGGCTGTCGATCGAGGCCATCGACACCGGGCTCGAGCAAGCCGCTGCCACCCTCGGCGCGAGCCCGTGGCGGGTGTTCACCAGCATCACCCTGCCGCTCATGGCACCCGGGGTGCTCGCCGGCGCCATGCTCGCCTTCGCCCGCGCGCTGTCCGAGTTCGGCGCCACCATCACCTTTGTCGCCAGCATCCCCGGCGAGACCCGCACCCTCCCTCTGGCGCTCTACGCGCTCACCCAGGTACCGGGCCAGGAGGCCGCCGCCGCCCGCCTCTGCCTGCTCAGCGTCGTGGTCGCCTTTGTCACCCTGCTGGCGAGCGAGTGGCTGGCCCGGCGCCTCCGCGCGAAGATGGGGGCCTGAGTGCTCGCGGTCGACGTCCAGCGCAGGCTCGGCGACTTCCGGCTCGAGGCCCGCTTCGAGAGTGCCCGGAGCAGCGGCATCATCGGCCTCACCGGGGTGTCGGGCGCCGGCAAGTCCTCGCTGCTGCGGTGCGTGGCGGGCCTGGAGCGTCCACAGGCCGGGCGCGTCGTGGTGGAGGGGCGGGTCCTCTTCGATGGTGCTGTGGGCATCGACGTTCCGGTCCACAAGCGCAGGGTGGGGGTGGTCTTCCAGGACAGCCGGCTGTTCCCCCACCTCGACGTCCGGGCCAACCTGCTCTACGGTCGTCCCCGGGGCCAGGTGCCGACGGTGGCCTTCGACGATGTGGTCGACCTGCTGGGGATCTCGCCGCTCCTCATGCGCCGCCCGGCCGCGTTGTCCGGCGGCGAGCGACAGCGGGTGGCCATCGGCCGCGCCTTGTTGTCCAGCCCTGAGCTGCTGTTGCTGGATGAACCCCTCGCCAGCCTGGATGCCAGCCGTCGACGAGAGCTGCTGGCCTTCCTTGCCGAGCTCCCGGCCCGCTTCAGCCTTCCGATGGTCTACGTGACCCACAGCCTCGATGAGCTGCTGCAGCTCGCCGACGAGCTGGTCGTGATGGAAGCGGGTCGGGTGGTGGCCCACGGGGAGGTGTCCGCGGTGGTGGCGGCCCTCGGCGTGGCCCGTGAGGCGGACACCGTGGTGGAAGGCGAGGTCGAGCAGGCGGGAGGACGGCCCTCGGTGAGGGTGGGGGGTGTGCGCCTGCAGGTACTGGGTCTCGATGCCCTCGCCGACGGTGCCCGCGTGCGGTTGCGGATCCCCGCCGACGACGTGTTGCTTGTGCTCGGCGACCTGCCCCGCACCTCGGTGCGCAACCGGCTGCCGGCCACCGTGGTGCAGCTCACGCCGGTGAAGCGCGGCATCGTGGTGAGCCTGGCGGTGGCGGGGGCAGCGGGCCTTGTGCTGCGGGCACGGGTGTCGCCGGCGAGTGTGGCCGACCTCGCCTTGTGCCCCGGCCTCAAGCTCACAGCGATGGTGAAGGCCGCGGCCATCCGAGTGCCGGGCCTCGGACGAAGCTGAGCGGCGACGTGGACACCGTGGGCGAGAGGTGGTGAACTGGCGGTCCGCACTCCGCGACCGGGGCTCCTTGGAGTCCGCGAGGCCCGCATGTCCGCACCCCGCGATGGCGACGCGCCAATGCCCGACCGACCGCCGCTGCCCCGCCGCTTCAACCTCATCCGGTCCTTTGCGCTGGCGGACTTCATCACGCTCGCGAACGCCGCGGCGGGCACGGGCAGCATCTTTCTGTGCCTGGCGTATGTGGCGGCAGACCACGACCCCACCCAGCTCTGGCTCGCCTTCGGCCTGCTGCCCCTGGCCTTCATCTTCGATGCGGCGGACGGTGCGGTGGCCCGCTGGCGACGTCGCTCGAGCCCCTACGGGGGCGACCTCGACAGCCTGGCCGATATCGTCAGCTTTGGCGTCGCACCGGCCGTTCTCGCGTTCACGCTGGGGATGCGGGGCCTGTGGGACGCCCTGGTGCTCATCTACTTCGTGACCTGCGGCATCGGCCGCCTGGCGCGCTTCAACGTCACCTCGGAGCAGCTCGCCGACGCCAGCACGGGGAAGGTCAAGTACTTCGAGGGCACACCGATTCCCACCAGCCTGGCGCTCGTGCTGGTGCTGTTCGTGGCCTGGCGGATGGGGGCGGTGGGCGATGCCTTGTGGGGCGGCGTGGTGTCGCTCGGTCCGGGCACCCTGCATCCGATCGTGGGCCTGTATGCCCTCAGTGGCAGCTTGATGATCAGCGAGCGCATCCGCATTCCCAAGCCCTGAG
>ENA-OWNT01001454-OWNT01001454.1-seawater-metagenome-genome-assembly--contig:-NODE-1454-length-29805-cov-5.533470_pt1 | contig 29805 bp, 17 predicted proteins | sample MGYA00238136_ERZ651165 | MGnify/ENA primary metagenome ERZ651165 (study PRJEB26861, sample SAMN08777766) | seawater metagenome | isolation source: coastal seawater | place: USA: Florida | collected...
CGACCCGGATCATCGGGCGCCCTCCCTCGTGCGGCGCATGCGCTAAGCGCGCCTCGGGGGGGCGTCAAGGGGTCATTGGCACTGGAAGGTCGTCGTGTCGTTCGGGTTGACCGGATCGGACTCGGGCATGGCCGCGAATGCCTCGCAGTGGTCGTCGGGGCCATCCTGGTCGGTGTCGGCGTGGATCGGTGAGGTTCCCAGGGCGAACTCGTCGAAGCCGTAGAGGTTGTCGCCGTCCTCGTCGGAGCTGATGGTTCCCTGGTCGGTCGTGAGGTCGCCGTACCAGAAGAACTCCCAGCCGTCGTACAGACCGTCGCCCGTTCCGGCACCCTCCGTGTCGTCGTACCACGTGAGGGCGTCGCCCTCGGGGCCGCCAGCGTGGCCGATGATGTCGGCCACGTCGCCCGCACCGAAGATGTTGCCCGCTCCGTTCCACAGCGGGCCGAACTCCCGTGGACGGAGCAGCCAGCGATCACTTGGGATCTCGGGGTGGAAGGTGAAGAACTCGGGGTCGCCGGTGTAGCACACCGCGGGCGCCACCAGCGCGCAGTCGTCGGTGAGGCTGCTGCTGTGCTGGTACCAGTTCTCCAGTGGGTTGTTGGGGAACGCGTTGGTGACGGGGCCGTCGATGTCGTCGTCCTGCGCACGGAACACGGAGTACTGAACCTCGACCGTGCCGCTCGTCTGCGCGATGCCCGCGAAGCCGTTGCCGACGAACGTGCTGTAGTCCACCTCCACCGAGCTTCCATTGCGGACGTTGATCCCCGGTCCGTCGTTGTCGGCGAACAGGCCGTTCTCGACCGTGACATCCGCGGTGTTGGTGCGGATCTCGATGGCGCCCTCGAGGTTGGTCGACACGTCGAGGCCGCCGTTCCTGAGCATCGTCAGCCGGGTGAAGTCGACGGTGCCGTTGGTCTCCACCCAGATGCCGCCGGCGTTGTCGACGAGCTTCACATCTTCGAACGAAGCGTCCGCGCCCAGGTTGACGAGCACCGTGGGTTGGCGGTCATCGGCGGTGTGGTCGTGGAACGTCGTCTGCTTGAGCACCATCTGTCCGCCCGAGACCGTGATCCCCGACGACTTCACGTTGGTTCCGCTGATGGCGTTGTCGGTGAAGCTCGTGTTCTCGATGGTGAGTGACGAGCCATTGATCGCGTGGACTGCGCCGTTGTCGGTGTTCGTGCTCCCGGTGATCTCGCTGTCGTACAAGGCCACCGTGGAGCCATCGACCAGCACCGCCGAGCCGCTGCTCGCCGTGGTGTCTTCGAAGACGCAGTTCGTGCACTGTACGTCGGAGCCGTTCGACACACTCATGCCCTGGTAGGCGCCGGAGAACTGATCGACCTCGATGTCGATGGCGTCGAGGACTGCGCCGTTCGTCACGACGAGGCCGTAGCCGTCGTCGGTCTCGGGCTCGAGGTTCTCGATCGTGGTGCCGGGGGGCGTGCCGTCGGCGAGGATGGCCGTGGTGGACCCACCGACGATGCGAATGGGGAACGGCCCGATGCCGGCGATGTGCACGACCTTGTCGCTCGGAAGCACGAACTCGCTGAAGGTGCCCTCGCCGTCCTCCACCGCGATGAAGGCGTCGTCGCACACGGTGTCGATGGCCGTCTGAATGTCGGTGAAGTCGGGATTGCCGAAGCCTGTGGTGACGTACACCGACTGGCCGGGGAACAGGATGGCCGCGCTGTCGTTGCAGTCGCCGCCGTCGATCCCGGCGATGTCGCCCACCCAGTCGTCGCACTCGACGAAGTTGTCGCCGTCGTCGTCGACCTCGAGGTCGGGATCGATGAACCCGTCGCAGTCGGTGTCGATTCCGTCGCACAGCTCAGCGAACAGGTTGCTGCGCTGCGGGTCGCTGTCGTCGCAGTCGGTGCAGGCCCCTTCGCCATCGCCGTCGTTGTCGCTCTCCTCGGGAGGCACCTGCCCGTCGCAGTCGTTGTCGAGTCCGTCGCAGACCTCGGTGGCGCCAGGGGAGAAGCTGGCGAGCGTGTCGTCGCAGTCGCCGAGCTCGCGCGCCCAGGGCAGGGGACTGTCGGGCGGCTGGGTGCACGACGCCACCACGTCGGTGAACGCACCGACGTAGCCGTCGGCGTCTTCGTCCGGGTAGAACCACAGCGTCTCGCCGTTGCTGGCATCGTCGTTGTCGTCGCACTCGCTCGGGTCGCAGGCGAGGAAGCCGTCGCCGTCGGTGTCGTCCTCGAGGAAGTCGTCGGTGGGATCGCAGTTGTTGTCGATGCCGTCGCAGACCTCGGACAGCAGGGGCGAGCGCTCGGCGTCGCCGTCGTCGCAGTCCACGTCGACGGCACCGTCGAACAGCACGAAGCCGACGGGCACGGTCGCGTCGGGGCAGACCTCGTCGACGATCTGGTTGCTACGGGCGCCGTCGCGATCGAGGTCGAGGTGCACGTCGACGGAGCTGCCCTGGAACATCACGTTGCCGTCGTCGGCATCGACGGCCCCGTCGCAGTCGTTGTCGAGGTCGTCGCAGATCTCGTCGGCGTAGGGGTGTACCGCGCCGTTGCCGTCGTCGCAGTCCCCGAAGTCGCGCGCATCGAACCACGGCACGGCCAGCGGGTCGCAGGAGAAGCGGCGCTCGAGGTCGGAGCGTAGGTATTGAACGTCGATGTAGCCGTCGCCGTCGTCGTCGATGTTCACCAGATCGTTCGTGGCGAGCACCCAGTAGTCGGTGTGGTCGAGCGTCCCGTCGGACAGCAAGACCGTGGCGTCGCCCAGGTCGTCGAGCACGCCATCGCAGTTCTCGTCGTCGCTGTTGCCACACACCTCGAAGGGCAACCCGGGACGGATGTTGATGGAGCTGTCGTCGCAGTCGGTGTTGTCGAGCACGTGCGTAGGCGGCTGCGTGCAGAAGGGGTCCCCGCCGTTCTCGTCGCCGAAGCCGTCTCCGTCACTGTCCGCGTAGTAGGTCGTCGCCATGCCCGGGTCGATCAGGCTGTCGCAGTTGTCGTCGATGCCGTTGCAGACCTCGGTCGCGCCGGGGTTGATGGCTGCGTTCGTGTCGTCGCAGTCACCGCCGCAGGTGGTGTAGCCGTCGCCGTCCTGGTCGAAGTCCTCGTCGATGGACCCGTCGCAGTCGTCGTCGATCCCGTTGCAGATGTCCGGGCAGTCCGGGTTCGCGCCGGGGTTGTTGTCGTCGCAGTCGCCGCCGCAGGTCGTCCAGCCGTCGTTGTCCTGGTCGAAGCCCTCGTCGACGGTGCCGTCGCAGTCGTTGTCCACGCCGTCGCAGACCTCGGTCGCGCCGGGGTTGATCGCCGCGTCGGTGTCGTCGCAGTCCCCGTTGCAGGTCGTGTAGCCGTCGCCGTCCTGGTCGAAGTCCTCGTCGATGGACCCGTCGCAGTCGTCGTCCACGCCGTTGCACACGTCCGGGCAGTCCGGGTTCGTGTTCGGGTTGTTGTCGTCGCAGTCGCCGCCGCAGCTCGTCCAGCCGTCACCGTCGACGTCGAAGCCCTCGTCGATGCTTCCGTCGCCGTCGTTGTCGAGGCCGTCGCAGATCTCGGTGCCGCAGGTCTCGATCAGCGTCCAGTTGTAGTCGCCGGTGCCGTTGGTGGCCCAGGAGCCGGAGTTCGGCTGCGAGACGGTGATCCAGTTCAGCCAGCCAGACGCGCCGGGGCCGGCGTTCTTGCCGTTGGCGCCGTCGCCGACCTGGAAGTTCGGGCCGCGGGGGGAGACGTTGACCACGCCGCCGGCGTAGTCGCCCGTGCCGGTCAGCTGCGCGCTGAAGGAGGTGTAGTAGTACCAGCTGCTCGGATCGACCGGCCCACCGTTGCTGGTGTAGGCGCTGGAGATGAGCTCGAGCTTCGGGGACCCGGCGCCCGCGACCGTGGTGCGACCCGTGAACGTGCCGGAGATGTCGAACGTCTTGTTCGGATCGTTCGTCTTGCGGAGCGTGCCGGTGATCGTCGCCGTGCCGGCGGTCGCGTCCTCTTCGAACGTGCCGTCGGGATCGAAGATGAAGTTGCCGAGGCCGAACAGCCAGACGGCCACACCGTCGGCGTACTGACCGTACTGGTCGGACTGGGCCGCCTGCACGGCGTCGAAGCCCTCGTCGACCTCGCCGTCACCGTCGTTGTCGAGGCCGTCGCAGACCTCCTCGGTTCCGCCGACACAGAGCACGAGGTTGTCCAGGGCGCCCGACCCGTAGATGTCGTACATGATGTGGTCGACACCGCAGACCTGGAAGGTCGACGTCACCACGCCGTTGTCGCCGACGCCGGGGATGTTGATCCACTCGATCTGGCTGCCGTTCGCGTCGTACGCGATGAGATCGGGGTTGGCCGTGCCGTCACCACCGTCGACGTTCGTGACGCTGAAGATGCACGTCGGCGCGTCGAAGAAGTACTCGAACCACGCGCCGCTGGCGTCGTCGTCCGGAACGTCGATGAGGCCGTCGCCGTTGGCGTCGACGAAGTTCTCGGCGGAGATGAGCAGGTTTCCGAGGGGGAGCGTGTTCGAGGCGCCGCCGGAGCCGACTCCGGGACCGCCGTAGGCCTGGTTGGGGGTACCAAGATCCCAGTCACCGCCGGTGGGATTCGAGGAGTCGAAGGCGATCCCCAGGCCCGTCGTGCTCATGTTCTGGCTGTTCCAGACCACGAGGTCGGCGCCCCACGCGGAGTACGCGCTCGTCAGGTCCTGACCGGCGACAATCGGATTGCCGGCCGCGTCGGTCTCGTAGTCGAAGACCATCGGACACTGTGCGGGTGCTGCCTGGCCGAACGCCAAGGCTGGAATACAGAGAGCCGCGGCGGATGCGCCGGCAGCAAACAGGGTCGAGATGCGGTGGGCCATGTGCTCCATTCCCTCGGTACCTGGGCAGGTCTCTGATTCCGCTGACAGCTCCTCATTCCCCCGAGTCGCTGTCGGTACTGCTCCCTCGCCAAGTGCCCTTTTTCGTCAATTTCACGTTAACAAAGTCCCGTCTGAGTCGACGAGGTCTTTTTCGTAGTGCTCGAATGTAGAGGGTCACCGACCCCAGAATGTCCCCGGTTACACGTCAATTGTCTCGGAATGTCCCCACCCCGGAGACAACGCCGTCGTGGCCTTATCGGTCGAGTTCCGGAACAGTCGAGAAAGTCGACTCGGGTCCTGTGTCCCAATGCGGTCGAGCTCACCCCTTTCTTTCGGAAGGGTCCGACCCGTGATCGCCGTGTTCGCTCCGGGTGAGCATCCGGCGTTGTGGCTGCAAGGAGGCAGCCATGCCCGAGACGACCACGGCCGTTCCCGCCACCACGCCGCCAACTCCGAAGGCCGAACCGCGCCGCCGTTGGAGACGCCTGGCGCTCTACGCATCTCTGGTGGCGCTGACCTGCGTGGCGACCTGGTTCCGGCTCCCCATGCGTGGCGCTCCTGGCGCCCCGCCGTCCGACCTGCTCTCCCAGGCCGTCGCTTCGCTCCCTGCAACGTGGCAGGCAGACCTGGACCGCCTGACGGATGAGCAGGAAGAGGCGCGTGGCTTCAAAGCCCGGTATCGAAGCCAGATCGCGACGACCGACTCCGCGATCGCGCGCCGCAAGGCCTGGGTCCAGGCGTCGGAGGCCGTCGTGCGCGCTCTGGAGCTCGACGAGGCCGTGGCCACGGACGCCTCCGCGGACGTCCTTGGGGCCCGCCTGAAGGCGGCGCGAAGTGAGCTCGAGTCCCACCAGTTCGAGCTGACGGTGCTGCGGCGCCAGCGGGACTGGGAGCGCGCGCTCCGGGACTGGCACCGGGCCCGCGCCACCCGGGCCCGAGCCTCGCTCCGCGCCTACCAGTGGATGGCGGTGAACGAAGCGCGCGCCGGCACCGGGGAGGTCGAGATGGACCGGCTCGAGGCGGTGGTCCGTCGCCTGGAGGCCAAGGAGGGAGCGGCGCTCCAGGACAGCGAGCAGGCCCGGGAGGCCTGGCGGGAGGCCCAGCGCGCGCGGCAGGCCCAGGGCGCGCCGGACGGGGTCAGTGGGACCGTCGCCGGCGGAGCGCGCTGATCGGGAGCAAGAGCACGAGCCCGTACCGCAGCGTCGAGCCGTCCCAGGTCGCGTCGCAGCCTGCCGAGGGTTCGGGAGCCGTGGCGGAGTCGTCGTCGTCCCCGTCCCCGCCGCAGTCGGGATCGTCGGCAGCCACGAGTCCGTCGCAGTCCTCGTCAAAGGCGCTGCGGCAGTCCTCGGGCTGGTCCGGGCCGATCGCCGCCGACTGATCGAAGCAGTCGCGACCCCCGCACGGCTCGGCGATCCAGCCGTCCGCGTCGGCGTCCAGGTCGTCGAACAGCCCCGAGCAGTCCTCATCCACGGCGTTCCCGCAGACCTCCTCGGAGAGGCTGGAGACGGCCGCGTCGTTGTCGTCACAGTCACCGCCGCACGGCGGCGCCTGATCACCGTCCGCGTCGGCGTCGGTGCAGTGATCGTCCGCTCGGACGGGCGCGGCCAGGAGCAGCGCGAGACCGACAACCGCAGGAGCCAGCAACCTCACAGCCCGACCTCCAGCCCGGCCATGACCTGGAGGGTGGCGTGCGGCCGCACCTCCGCGCCAGGGCGGATCGCGCCCACGAGCCCCTGCGCAGAGCCCCCGAGGAGCAGGGTCAGCCCACCATTCAACGCGAGCCCGATCCAGACTTCGGGTCCCGTGGACAGCAGGAGCCGACCCTGCTCGGCCGGTGTCCGCAAGCCTGCGACACCGGTGGGCGGGACGAGGGTCGCCCGGACCTGCCAGAGCAACCGGGGGCGGAAGCGCCGGAGCTGGCCCGACCATCCGACGGACGCGCCCAACCAGAACACGCCGCGCCCCTTGCGCACGAGGCCCTCCAGGCTGGTGCGCGTGGGTGCGACGCCGAGCCCCAGGACCCCCTGGATGGAGAAGCCGCGGGCCGCGCCGCGCGCCTGCCGCCAGGCCGTCGCGGACTCGATCGACAGATGACCGGGACCCCAGATCGTCGTGAGCGCGCCTCCGGGCTGGGCGGTCCAGCCGGCGCGGATGGACTGGAGGACGCGGGGCTGTCGGAGCATCACGCGCAAGTCCGCGAGCCCGATGAGAGCTCCCTTCCGAATGTCGGCGTAGCCGTCGAGGCGCAGCGCACCCTCTCCGTCCCGGACCTCGATGTGGTGGGGCCCGGGATCCAGGACCACCGCGCCCGGAAAGACGCCGCGCGCGCGACCATCCACGACCAGGCTGCTTCCATGAAGCGGTGAGCTGGACGGCCCGTAGTCGAAGACCACGGCGCGGTCACGGCCGAGGCGAGCCGCCGGGTCCCCAGCGAGGATCATGTCGCCGTCCCCGACGACGCGAATGGTCGCCTCGGGCACCTGGACGTTCTCGCTCCGCTCGAGCACCTGACGCCGGGCCCAGTCGTGGGCCTCCCAGGCGCTCAGGACGCCGTCACCGTCGAGATCGGCGTCCTTGCGGCCCCACTCCATCGCCTGGAGCAACGCGTGCGTGTACAGGCCATGTCCGAGACCGTCGTCTTCGAAGGCGGGGCGCCCGATGGACGTGGCGAAGAGGTGGGCCTCGCCCGGCGACAGCGCGGAGGGGTCCGCCGCGGGGATCGTGGCCACGAGCTGGTCGATCTGTTCGACGAGGCCCGGGTCCACCGCGGACTTGCCACGCCCGTTGAAGCAGGCGTCGACGATCAACGCCTTGCGGCGGGCAGGCAGACGCGAGAAGTGCCGGCGAACGGCCTGCAGATCGATGGCGGACGCGGTGAGGTCCGCCGCGACGGCGTCCGAAGGCACCAGGAACGGGACGCCCTTTCCGCCATCCCGCGTGAGGGAGCCGTGGCCGGAGAAGTAGAAGACGAAGATGTCGTCGGGCAGGAGTTCCCGGGAGACACGCGCGAGCGCGCGCAGGATCACGTCCCGCCGCGTGGACTCCGGGCCAGACAGGAGCGTGACCCGGTCGAAGCCCCCGACGGCCTCGGCCCCGAGGACGGCGGCGATCGCCTTGGCATCGGCCTCCGCGTGCAGGAGGGGCGTGAACGCAGGATCGTCGTACGCATCGACCCCCACCACCAGGGCGACCCGGCGGGGCGCAGTCGCCGACTGGAGGGCCGACTCGGTGCTGCGGGCGACCTGGACTCCGCGCGCGCGCAGCCGATCCGAGCGCGCCGTGCAGCCGACGAGGGCACACACCAGGAGCAACAGGCCGCAACGACCGAGGACGGTCATCGACTCCTCGTGGGGGGCGGGACGATCACGACCCCATGGTGATCGGCGGACAGGGGAACGTCGACCCCGTGCATCAGAACAGCACCCCCACCCGGAGGAACGGCCAGATCTGGCTGCGCTGGAGCTCCGCCGGCTGGAGCACGACGTCGACTCCGAGCTCGATGCTCAGCCCGACGGGCAGAGTGATGGACGCGCCGACCTCCGCGTACGGGAAGAACGGGACGGGCGTGTTGCCCTGCATCACGCGATCCTCGGGGCGACCAATGATCTCTCCGACGATGCCGCCGCCGAGCAGGAACGTCCCGGCCGTGCGCAGCGGCAGCCAGCGCGCGCCCGCCCACCAGCTGTGAGTCGTCACGCGGGAGAGGCCCCATCCGCCCATGATCGAGAGGCCCCAGAAGGGGTTGAGCTGAACCTGGATCCCGGGGGACAGGAGGGGCCCGGGGGATTCCTTGACCTTGACCCCCCATCCAAACGCCGTGCCTCCCAGCGCGAGAGACACACCGAAGGGGCGGCCATCGCGGGCGCGCTTGAAGATCGAGCGGTTGCGGCGGGTCTCGGCCCGGTTCGCCTTCCCCCGCGGGAGGTCGGTGGCGTCGGACTCGTTCGAGGCGGCCGGCGGAGCCGCGGCGACGACGGTCTGCGCCGGCGCGGCCTGCACGACCACCTGCGGCGGCGCGGCGCCGACGTTCACATGCAGCTCGGACCAGTACACCTCGACCGAGCGTCCGTCGCTGGGCAGGGCCGAGCCGAGGACCCCGGACAGGTCGGGCGGTCCCGTGCGGCGGCCCGGGGGGGCGTCGTCAGCGGGCGGCTCGGCCGTCACGACGGGCATGACCGCGTGCGGCGTGGAGACCGGAGCGGGAGCCACGACGGTGGCCGGGGCAGTCGCGGCGGGGACAGCGGCTGCCGGCGCGGGCGCTTCTGCGGTCGGGGCCGGTGGCGCAGGCTCGGGGGAGTCCTCCGCGGCGTCGATCGCCTCGATCTCCGCCCGGGCTCCGGCCGCGGCGGCCTCGCTCACAGCGGCGCGCTCGGTCCAACGCGCGACCTCCTCGGAGCGTCGAGCGGTCTGCTCCTCGAGCCTGCGGGCCCGAGCGTGCTGGCGCTTGCGGACCTTCGCGGCGCGCTCGTCGCGGACACGCTGGGCCTTCGCGTCCCGGGCCGCCTTGCGCGCGGCCCGCTCCGCCTCCACGGCCGCAGCCGCTTGCGCCTCGGCGCGCTCGAGGCGCATCCGCGCCGCGGCGACCTGCGCGTCCTCCACCGGCTCGGCGGGGTCCGACGTCTCGTCCGCCGGGACGTCGGCCGGAGCCTCGGGCGCCTCGTCGTCGGGCGTTTCGTCGGGCGTCTCTTCGGCGGCGCCGGGCCCCTCTTCGGACCCAGACGACTCGGCGCCGGCCTCCTCATCGGCAGGCTCGTCCTGCGCGCGGACCGCGCTCGGCGCGATCAGGATCACGATCAGCAGACTCGTTCGCAGCATGAGGGTGTTCATCGGGTGCCTCCGACCGCGTGCAGCTCACGCTGCAGGCGGGCAATGCTCGACTCGTGCTCAGCGCATCGGTCGCGCAGGTTTGCGATCGTCAACTCCAGCTCGGCGCGCTCGTCGCGGGCGACCTGGAGACGTGCGTCGAGGTCTCCGAGAGCGGCGCGCCGCCCTTCGTGAGCCCGGAGCACGGCGGTGCCCAGCTCATCCGCCCGACGGCCGAGCTCCGCGGCCCGCTCGGACTGCTCCCGGCGCAGCTGGTTGAGCTCGTCAACCTGCCGCACCAGCGTCGCCCGCGACTCCTCGGCGACGGTCAGGGCGCTCCGCAGGTCTCGGGCTTCGAGCTCCCCGGCGCGCACCACCAGCTCCAGCTCCCGCTCCAGGGCCGCGATCCGCTCTGCGCGCTCGACGCTGGTCTGGGCGCGCTCGGTCGCCGTGGCCGTCGCCACCGCCAGATCACGGCGAGACTGCTCCAGCTCCCCCTGCGCGCGGGCGGCTTCGAGCCGCACCTCCTCGAGCCGCGACTGGGCCTCGGACTGCGTGGTCGCGAGGGTCTCCCCCGCCTCCGCGCTGGCGGCGGCGAGATCGGCCTCGAGCATCTCGACGCGGGTCACCGAGGAGGCGAGCGCCTCGCGTGTCCTGGCCAGGGACTCATGGAGCGTCTGAAGCTCCGCCGCGCTCGTCGCGGCAGACGCCAGGTGCGTGGCCTCTGCGGCCTCGGCGGCCCGGGCCAGGGCGTCCCGCTCGCTCGCGGCCGCGTCGCGCGCGGCCTGGAGCTCGGCGATGCGGCCCGCGGCCGTCTCCGCTGCGGCTTCCGCATCCTGCTTCAGTCCTTCGGTGGTTCGGAGCTGCGTCTCGGCCCGGGACTGCGCCGCAGCCTCGGCCTCCCCCCGGGCGGACCGCTCGGCCTGCAGCCCCGCATCGAGCTCCGCGGCCCGCGCGTCAGCCGCCCGGGCGCGCTCCTGGCTCGCCGCCAGCGCCGCCCGGCTGTCCTCCAGCTCCGCCTCCGTGGAGCGCTGGGCCTCCGCCTCGGTCAAGCGGAGCTCCTGGAGGCGGTCCAGCGCCTCCTCGTACTCGACGCGCGCGGCCTCCACGCGGGCGTCTCCGTCGGACGCGAGGCTCGCCCGGAGCTCGGACACCTCCTCCTCGTGCGCCCGCTTCGCGGCGGCCAGCGCCTCACTCGCCTGGCGCGCAGCCTCCGTGGCGCTGCGGCCCGTGGCCTCGGCCGCGGCGCGCGCCTCGCCCTGCTCCGACGCAGAGAGCTCCACGGCCCGGGTTCGCTCCTGCTCGACCTGGAGCGCGCGACGCGCCTCCGCGAGGTCGCCCTCCAGCGCCTCGACGCGGGCTCGGATCACGGTCGCCTCGACCTCCGTGAACCGCTTGAGCTCGGCGACGGCGGCCTCGCGCCGCTCCCGGTCGGCGTCGAGCTGGGTCTCCAGCAGAGCGATCCGACGGCTGCGCTCGTCCAACTGCTCCGTCAGATCCTCGACCTGACCGCTCTGGGCGAGGAGCTGAGTCTCGAGGGCGAGCACCGTCTCGGTGTCCACCGCGTTGGTCAGGAGCGCGTCCCGCTCCAGCTGCGCGGCGGCGAGGCGCTCCCGCTGGACTGCGGCGTCCCGACGGGCAGCAGCCGCCCGCTCGTCGGCCAGGAGCGCCCGGGCGGTGGCCTCATCACGCTGGGCCGACATCTCCGCCGCGCGGCGCTGCGCTTCCTCGGCCGCTGCATGCGCGACCGACAGCTCGGCGTCGCGCGTGTCGTCCGCAACGGGGCGGGGGGCAGCCGTCACCGCCGAGGGGCGGGACGCGCGGTCGACGGCTTCTTCGAGAGAACGGATCCGGATGGCGGCCTCCCGGGCCTCCGCCCGCAGCCGACTCGCCTCGGCCCGCGCCGACTCCTCATCGCCCGCGCCTGCCTCCAGGTCCGCGAGCCGACGGGCGAGCGAGGCGCGCGCATCGTCCGCGGCCGCGCGCTCCCGTTCTGCCTTGGTCAGCGCCTCCTGGGCCGCGATGCTCGCGTCGTGGGACGCCGACGCCTTCGACCGGGCGGCGTCCAGCTCGGCCGCGAGGGTCCGCGCCCGGTCCTCTCCCGCCGTCTTCTCCTCCGAGGCTCGCGCCGTGGCGGCAGCAAGGGCCTCCTCGTTCCGCTTCCGCTGCTCGGTGAAGCGGTCCCTCGCCTCCTCCAGCTGCTCGTCGCTGGCGGTCAGCCGAGCCTCACTCGCCGCGAGCGCCAGCTCGAGCTCACCGATCCGCTCCTCCTGCGTCGCGATCAGGACCTCGGGTGCGTCGCCGGGCTCGGCCGCCTCCGCGGCTGCGCGCGCGGTCCGCTCCGTCGCCTCGGCGTTGGCCACCTTGACGAGCTTCTTCTGCTCCTCCATCCCGGCCCGCCCCGCGGCGGTGTTCGCCTTGCCCAGCGCGACGTCGACGTCCGGGGTGTTGGGGACGAGAACCCGGAACACCTGCCACTCCACGACCTCGTGATCGGCCTCGCGAGCCTTCGCCGACGCCTTCGCTGCGTCGAGCACCGCCGTCGCCACGTCGATGCGGCTCCGCGCGGCGTCGAGCTGCGCCGACCTCCAAGTGAGCAGCCGCTCCTGCCGTGTGACCTCCACGGCGAGCTGCTCCATCCGCGCCTGGTCACCCGTCTTCTGCGCGGCCTTCGACTCGGCACTCAGCGCGTCCTGATCCGCCTTCGCCGCCGTCAGTCGAGCTCGCGCCGCCGCGGCCGCCTGCCGCGCCGCGGCGAGACGGGACGTCGCGAGGACCACCGCATCTTCAGCCGCAGTGACCTTGCCGGCGCTGGCGTCGAGCGCCGCCGCCTCGGCGCCCCGGGCGCGCACCAGCGTCTCATCCACCTGCTGCGGAGATGGCGGCCGCGCGAGCGCCGGCTGCGCCACGAGCAGCACGGTGAGCCAGACTCCCAGGATGTGGAGCCGCGTCATCGGATCGCCTCGGGCAGCGAGCACCCGGGCCCGAAGTCCGTCGTGTCGTAGGTCGTCTTCACGGCGCGAGATCGCTCCCCGATCGTTAGCTCCACCTCGAGCGACGCGCGACCGCTGCGAAGCGGCGAGCAGTAGCTCAGCAGGTAGTGGGAGTCCGCGCGGCTCGCGGCCAGCTCGACAGTGTCTTCGGCCGTGCTGCCCGCCACGTCGTCGAGCGAGTCGGTCCAGAGCACGTGGGTGGGCGCCAGGTCCGACAGCGCATCCGCCATGGTCTGATCGCCGACGGACAGCACGAACCGCCCGTGGGCGGAGCCGCGCATGGCGCTCGTGACCTTGGACGCAGTGACACGTCCCGAGCGGTCCACGTCGGTGGCGATGACGATCAGCTGCCCGACTCCCACGAGCGGGCTCGCGGGGGTGGAGGCCGTCTGCGCGTCGAGCTGCTCGAGCCCGGCGACGAGGGCGCCGTGCAGGTTGGAGCTGCCGTCCACCTGATCCTCCGCCGTGAAGTCGTCCAGCGCGGCGGACAGGGCGACCGGATCGTCCGTGAAGACGCTGATCTCGCGCAGGTACGTGGCGCCATCGAACATGTGCACGCCGACGAACTCGCCCCGCTCGGCGAGGCTGGTCGCGATCAGGCGTGCGCCCTCCCGCACCGCCTCGAAGGTCTCCTCGTCGATCGTGGTGGTCTGGCTGACGTCCACGAGGAGCAGCGACCACGTGGGCATCGCGTCCGCGACCCGCCGCACGACCCAGGTGTCGGGATCACTCACCTCGACGCCCTCTTCGACCAGGCGCAGCTGGCTCGCGTCCAGCGAGTCGAACGGAGCGTCGGAGCAGGTGACCTCGAAGAGCAGGTCCACCCGGCCAGGCGCGCGCGCCATCTCATCGACGCGGGTCGGCTGCGGGCAGGGGTTCGTGCAACCGCCAAGGGCAGCGGCGGCGAGGACGGTCGGGATCAGGAGCTTGTTCATCAGGATCTCCTTCACAGGGAGTCGACGAGGTCCGGGAGGACCTGCAGATCGGGCAGCATCACCACCTCGATGCGGCGGTTGAGGGCACGGCCATCGGGGGTGTCGTTGGAGGCGCGGGGCTGGTGTTCGCCGTACCCGCTGCCGGAGACGGACGTGGGCGCGACGCCGGCGTCCACGAGGACATGGACGACCGACAGGCTGCGCGCGGACGACAGCTCCCAGTTGGACGGGAACCGGGCGGTCTTGATGGGCACGTCGTCGGTGTGCCCCTCCACCTGGAAGACGCGGTCGTCGAGGTCCGCCAGCGCCTTGCCGACCTCGGCGACCGTCTCAATCCCCTCGCGGCTCAGTTCGGCGGACCCGGACCCGAACAGGACGTCCTGCTTCAGTCCGATCACGAGGCGGCCGCGCTCGATGCGCACGCTGAGCTTTCCCGCGTCGATCATGCTCTGCAGCTGCTGCTGCACCCGAGCGAAGATCGCGTCCCGTGCGGCGGCGGCCGCCTGACGCTTGCGTGCTTCCTCCAGCGCGCTGCGCGCCTCGGCGAGGAGCTGCGCCGTGCGGTCACGGTCCACCGCGAGGGCTTCGAGGTCCGCGCCGCTCGCCCTCAACTGCTTGCGCAGCGCGGACGACTCGGCGGCCAGCTCGTCACGCTCCCGCGCGAGCTCCTGCCGGATCTGCTCGAGGTCGTCGCGCTCCGCCTCGGTGCGAGCGAGATCGTGCGCGGACGCCGCCAGCTCCGCCTCGAGGCGGCCGAGCTCGGCCTCCAGGGCCGCGATCCGCTCCTCCTGGGACGCGACCCGCGACTGCGACTCGGTGAGGCTCTGCACAGCGGCTTCGTACAGCGACTTCTTGACGCAGCCGGCCGACGGGAGGCTCATCAAGAGCACCACGGCCGGAATCCAGAGAGCGCGCATCGACTACTCCTCAACCAGCGCGACGTTGCTCGTCGACGCGGCGCGGTTGCCCGCCGACAGCGTGTCCACCGCAGGGGTCAGGCCTTCGGCCAGCGTCCACGCCTCGCGCCAGTCGGCGTGCTGCGTGTCTCGCTTCAGGCGCTCCCGGGCCTCCTGAGCGCCGGTCTTGCCGAGGCGCGTCTGGGTCTTCCCGATCTCGAGGTCGACTCTGGGGGAATCCTCGACGTGCGCCTTGAAGGTCTGCAGCCGGGCCACTTCGACGCCCAGGACGGCGTGGTCGACGTTGACCTTCGCCCAGGCGACCCGGGCGGTCTCGTACTGGACGCGCTTCCGGGCGGCTGCGACGCGCGCCTGCGTCCAGGCGTGGGCCTGGTCCGCCTGGACGGCCTCCACCGCGAGCGCCTCGACGGCGGCGCCGTCATCTTGCTTGCTGGCGACCGCGCTGGCCGCGCGCAGCGCCGTGATCCGTGCGGTGACCGAAGCCTCCCACGCGCGGGCCTCCTTCTCTTCCAGGCGTGCGACCTCCAGGTCGAAGGTCGCGGCCGACTGGTCGGTCAGCGCCACGGTGTGCGTGTCGGCCGCGGCGGACATGAGCGAGCGCTGGCCGGACGTCAGAGCAGCCACGCCGTCGTCGACCTCAGCCGAGCTGGGCCCCTTGGCCGCGAGGGCGGGATTGGGAGCCGCAGCAAGGAGCAGAGCGGCCATGGACAGGGTCAGGATCGTGCGGTTCATCAGTCGTCCTCCACCGGTTCGAGCCGGTCAGACCAACAACGCCACCCCGACCGAGCGGGCGAACTCGAACAGACGAATTCGCGAAAATTCCCTCCCGAGTTCGCTCCGGGGGTCGCGCTGGCGTTGTCTGGATGCAACAAGGGGTGTCGGCATGACCGCGAACGACCACGAAGACACAGAGCTGGACGCTGCGCTCCGCGCCGCGCTGTCGCGAGCTCCCTTCCCCGCACCGCCCCTGTCCGGGCCGGAGCTCCGAGCCCTGGCCCGAAGGTCGGGCGGGGACGTGGCCACGTCCGTCGCAGCCCCGGAACCCGCTCAGCGGCATCGACCGCGCGGGCCCTGGATGGTCGCGATCGCCGCGCTGCTTGTCGGCGGGCTCGCGGTCTGGTGGAGCCTCCCCGGTCCCGCCGCCGACGGCCTGCGGCCCCGCAGCATCGCCCCAGGAGCTGACGCGGCCATTCGCCTGCACGTCGTCCTCGACGGCGGGGGAGCGCTCGATCGGGGCGGACTCCTCGAGGCCGGACAGGCCGTCGTGTTCCGCGCCGAGGCTCCCGTGGCCGGGTTCGCCTGCCTGCAGAGGCTCGATCAGGACGGAGGCGCCAGCCTGCTGCTGCCCCCGCCCGGGGTCGCCTGGACCGTCGGGCCCGATCTCGATGGCTTCCCTCGTGACCCGGCAGGCCGCGTGCTGGCGTTCGACGAGGACATTCGACCGACCACGATGTCCTACCGGCTCGATCTCGCCACCGACGCAGCCTGTGCGGATGTGCGGGCGTCGGACACGGTCACCCTGGACTGGAGCGGCGGTTGAGCGAACCCCACCGGGACACAACCGGGGACGACGACGACGCGCTCCGGCGCTGGGCAGGGGGCGACGAGCGGGCCTTCGACGCCCTCGTACGTGCCCACGGCGCCGCTGTCTACGCGTTCCTCTGCAAGGTCACCCGGGATCCCGAGCTGGCCTCCGAGGCCTACAGCGACGCGTTCCTCAAGGTCTTCCGCACCGGCGGCGCGGAGGGCCGTGGCCACTTCCGCCCATGGCTCTTCACCGTCGCCCGACGCTGCGCCCAGGACGTCCTGAGGACCGAGCGGCGCCGCACCCGAACGGCCGCGGCCTGGGGAGACGAACCTCGCCCCGCCGGCGATGAGCCGGTGAACGCGGAGGACAACGACGCGCTGTGGGCGGCCGTGCAGCAGCTGCCCGAGCCCCACCGCTCGGTCGTCATCCTGCGCTACCGGCACGACTTCGACAGCCCGGAGATCGCAAGGATCCTGGAGCTGAGCGAGAAGCAGGTGCGGGACAAGCTCGTCTATGCGCGCCGGGTTCTCCGCAAGGTGCTGGAGGCGGAGGGCGCCGTGTCCTGAGGCAGCGGCGCCGACCAAGTAGGAAGGGGCGTGGCCGCTTGGCCACACCCCTTCGCTCACGCGGGTAACTGGGAGAGACGTCTCGTGCCGCTGCGCCCCGACGATCGCGCGACGGGCTGCTGCGGCGGGCCGCCCGCTGGTGGCGCCACAAGGCGGAGCTCGCGGGCCCGAGTCAGCCGTCCTGGCCCCGCGTCACGGTGACAACGCAATGGGCGCACAGGTCGCTGAACTCGGAGACCTCCCCGTCGGGCCAGGTCACCTCCAGCCGGTCGACCGTTGAAGCGGCGCCGAGGCCGAACAGCACCTCCGGCGGAAGCGAGGCCCCCGAGCCCGGCCCACCGGCGGAGACCTCGGCGAACTGGCGGCTCCCCCCGGCCTCAACCAGGACCCGCGCCCCGATCGCGTGGGGGTTCGACCCGCCAGGAATGCGCGGTCGCACAACGAGCCTGCTGGCGTCGGTGCAGGCCGACAAGAAGACGGTCGGGGGGCCGCCCAGGTTGCCCACCAGGACATCCGCCGTCCCATCCCCGTTCAGGTCCGCGGCCGCCACCGCCCGGCCGCTCCCGGTCGGCGCGAACGGGAACGCCGAGGTCGACCGCTCGAGCCTGAAGGAGTCGCCGGCTCCGGCGGGCACGAGCAGCTCGTCAGGTTGGAGGAGGTAGTCGTCCAGGGTCGGGGGCGGCGGGTCGAAGTCCTCAGCCGGACACGTCAGCGGTCCGTAGCTCAGGTAGAGGGCCGACCGGCCGTCGCCGTCCAGATCGATGGGGACCGCGGACCAGGAGACGCGCCATCCGTCGGTGGGCAGGTCGGGCAGCCACGTCAGGCTCGTGTCCACCCAGGAGAACGTTCCCCACCCCTGAAAGGCATGGACAGCGCCGATGTTCGTGATCACGAGGTCCCGCAGTCCGTCGCCGTCCAGGTCGGCGACCGAGACCCCCATCGGGTAGTCCACGCCGCCTACGCCGGATCCCTCCAGCCTGTCCCGCCACTCGGGCCCGGCGCCCGCGAGCCCCAGGTTCTCCCACAGGAACGAGTCGGCCCCCTGACCCGCGAGGTCGTTGATCTGCAGCAGGTCCGGATCCCCGTCCTCGTCCATGTCACGAAACAGGCCGAGCAGCACGGCTCCGTCCGTGCCTCCGGGGTAGATGAATCCATCGGAGACGTCGACGAAGGCCCCCCCATCGTTCCGCCAGAGCCCGTCGGAAGCGGCGTCGATGGTGCCGAGCTGCAGATCGGTGTCCACCGCATAGATGCCGTTGTAGAGGTCGAGGTCGCCGTCGCCGTCGATGTCGGCCCAGGCGGTGGTGGTGCCCAGCCCGGGCGTCTCCCCGAGCCCGACCTCGGCCGAAACGTCGGTGAAGATCTCGCCGTCGTTTCGGAACAGGCGGAGCAGGTTGTAGCCCGTGATCACGACATCCAGATCGCCGTCCGCGTCGTAGTCCGCGGCGCTCGATTGCACGCTGTGCTCCCAAGGGAGCTCCAGGCCGGTGTTCGGCACGCGGACGAACGTCCCGTCTCCGACGCCCCGGTACAGCTCGTTGGGACCCTCGTTCTGCATGAAGAGCACGTCGACGAGCCCATCGTTGGTCAAGTCGGCCACCGTCACCCCACCGCCGACCTCGATGATGTGGTTGGCGATTGACTCACCGGCCGGCAAGACCTCTTCGTCCGGAAGCCGTTGTGTGAAGGACAGCCCCGACGCCGCCAGGTGATCGACGAAGCGGCCAGGCGGAGGCGCCGGCTCCTCGCACACAGGCAGCTGCTCCTCGACGATCGCTGCGGATGGGCTCCCGTCGCCCGGGACGTCCCGGGCGACCTCGCCGAACCCCGCAGGCCCGGTTGTGCACCCCAGCACGCACACCGCGGCGCCGACGACCCCCCCTCTCAGCGGTCTGGGCTTCATCACTCCTCCGCGCTCACCCCCTGCAGCCAGTGTAGCGAGTGCTCGAGCCCAGGCCGCGCCCCCTCACGAGGCGGTGCCGAACGTCGCCGCTGTCTCTGCGCGGGGGGGCGGCCGGGCTCCAAGTAGGAAGGGGCATGGCCGTTTGGCCACACCCCTTCACTCACGCGGGGAACTGGGGGGTCAGTCGGCCCGCAGCCCGGCCCGGCGGCGCATCCCGAGTGTCGCCAGGCCAGTCAGCAGCAGCAGCCAGAGGCGAGGCTCCACCCTCTCGCCAGCCGCGCTGCATCCTTCTTCTTCTTCGTCTTCGCCAGCGTCGTCGTCGTCGTCGTCATCGCCAGCGTCGTCGTCGTCATCGTCATCGTCGCCGACCACGTTGCTGCAGTCCTCGTCCACCTCGCCGTCGCCGTCGTTGTCGACGCCGTCGCCGCAGACCTCGGCGGTGCCCGTCGGGTCGACGCAGACGTTCAGGTTGTCCCAGGCGCCGTCGCCGTAGAAGTCGATGAGCATCACGAAGACACCGCACGTACCGCCCAGGTCGAGGTTCTCGACGCTGTTGGCGCCCAGCCCGCTCGCCGTGAAGGTGGCGATGGTCTGCACGTTCACGTCGAACAGGATGACCTGCGCCGCGAGCTCGCCCTGCTCCACGTCGATGAGGTCGACGTCGTGCACGCAGGTGCTGCTCGTGAAGGACACGATCCACCAGGTGTTGCCGGCGCCCGCCTTCATGACGTTGTAGTGCTCGTCGTCGTTCTCGCCGACCGCACCCTGGCTGCCGCCGCTGCCGATGCCCGGACCACCGAAGTCGATGTTGGGCGTGCCGATGTTCTCGTCACCAGGCAGCGGGTTGCTCGAGTCGTACGCCAGGGCCGGCGTCGTCACGATGAGGTTGGGATCGAGGTACTGCTCGACCGTGATGCCCCAGTTCATGTAGCTGTTCGTGACGTCGTCACCGGCCAGGATGGGGTCGTTCCACGGGTCCGCGTCGAAGTCGACCAGCATCGGGCAGGAGTCGATGCAGTCCGGGATGCCATCGCCGTCCTGGTCGAAGCCGTTGTCGGCCGCGCCGTCGCAGTCCGTGTCGACGTTGTCGCAGAACTCGGGCGCACCGGGGTAGATGGTGTCGTCGCCGTCGTTGCAGTCGCCGTCGCAGTTGCTGAAGCCGTCGCCGTCCCAGTCGACCTCGTCGGTCGGGACCACGCCGTCGCAGTCGTTGTCGTTGCCGTCGCAGATCTCGGGAGCACCGGGGTAGGTGTTCGGGTCGTTGTCGTCGCAGTCACCGTCGCAGGTGCCCACGCCGTCGCCGTCCGCGTCGGTGTTCTCGTCCACCGTGCCGTCGCAGTCGTCGTCGATGCCGTTGTTGCAGATCTCCGGGGCGTCGGGGTTCACGTTGGGGTTCGTGTCGTCGCAGTCGCCGCCGCAGGTGGTCCAGCCGTCGCCGTCCTGGTCGAAGTCCTCGTCGATGGACCCGTCGCAGTCGTCGTCGATCCCGTTGCAGATGTCCGGGCAGTCCGGGTTCGCGTTCGGGTTGTTGTCGTCGCAGTCACCACCGCAGGACGTCCAGCCGTCGTTGTCGTTGTCGAAGCCTTCGTCGACCTGGCCATTGCAGTTGTCGTCGATGCCGTTGCACGCCTCGACCGCGCCGGGGAAGACGTTCGGGTCCGTGTCGTCGCAGTCGCCGTCGCAGTCGGTGAACCCGTCGCCGTCGTTGTCGACACCGGCGCCGTCATCGATGAGGCCGTTGCAGTTGTTGTCGATGTTGTCGCAGAGCTCCGGCGCGCCCGGGTAGACGACCGGGTTCGTGTCGTCGCAGTCGCCGTCGCAGCTCGAGACGCCGTCGCCGTCGTTGTCGATCTCGCTGCCCGGCACGACGCCGTCGCAGTCGTTGTCGAGGCCGTCGCACAGCTCCGGGGCGCCGGGGTACACCGTGTTGTCGGTGTCGTCGCAGTCGCCATCGCACACCGCCACGCCGTCGCCGTCCGCGTCGCTCTCGTCCGCCGGGACCGTGCCGTCGCAGTCGTTGTCGTTGCCGTCGCAGATCTCGGGGGCGCCGGGGTAGGTGTTGGCGTCGTTGTCGTCGCAGTCGCCGTTGCAGCTGGTGACGCCGTCGCCGTCGCCGTCCGTGCCCGCACCCTCGTCGACCGTGCCGTCGCAGTCGTTGTCGAGGCCGTCGCACAGCTCCGGGGCGCCCGGGAAGACCGTCGCGTCGCCGTCGTCGCAGTCGCCGTCGCACGGGGCCGCGCCGTCGCCATCGAGGTCGATCTCGCTCGCCGGAATCACGCCGTCGCAGTCGTTGTCGTTGCCGTCGCACAGCTCGGTCGCGCCGGGGAACGTGGACGCGTCGCCGTCATCGCAGTCGCCGTCGCACACGAAGACACCGTCACCGTCCGCGTCGACCTCACCGGCCGGCAGGACGCCGTCGCAGTCGTTGTCGAGGCCGTCGCACAGCTCGGGAGCGTTCGGGTAGACGGTGTTGTTGCCGTCGTCGCAGTCGCCGTCGCACTCGGCGAAGCCGTCGCCGTCGTCGTCCGTCTCGCCCACGGGGACGATGCTGTCGCAGTTGTTGTCGAGGCCGTCGCACAGCTCGGGGGCGCCCGGGTACACGGTGTTGTTCGTGTCCTGGCAGTCCCCGTCGCAGACCGCGAAGCCGTCGTTGTCGATGTCCAGCTCGTCCGTCGGGACGACGCCGTCGCAGTTGTTGTCGTTGCCGTCGCAGATCTCGGGGGCGCCGGGGTAGGTGCCGGCGTCGTTGTCGTCGCAGTCACCGTCGCAGATGGCCACGCCGTCGTTGTCCGCGTCCGCCTCGTTCGCCGGGATGACGCCGTCGCAGTCCGTGTCGAGCCCGTCACACACCTCGGCCGCGCCGGGGTTCACGTTCGGGTTGTTGTCGTCGCAGTCGCCGCCACAGGTGGTGTAGCCGTCGCCGTCCTGGTCGAAGTCCTCGTCGATCGTCCCGTCGCAGTCGTCATCGATGCCGTTGCAGATGTCGGGGCAGTCGGGGTTCGCGCCGGGTTTGTTGTCGTCGCAGTCGCCTTCGCAGATGGTCCAGCCGTCGTTGTCGGCGTCCGCCTCGTTCGCCGGGATGACGCCGTCGCAGTCGTTGTCGAGGCCATCGCAGAGCTCGGGGGCGCCTGGGTAGACCGTGTTGTTCGCGTCGTTGCAGTCGCCGTCGCACACCGCGAAGCCGTCGCTGTCGGCGTCGTTCTCGCTCGCCGGGATCAGGCCGTCGCAGTTGTTGTCCAGGCCGTCGCAGATCTCGGGGGCGCCGGGGTAGACGGTGTTGTTCGTGTCGTCGCAGTCGCCCTCGCACAGCATGACGCCGTCGTTGTCGCCGTCGACCTCCCCGAGGCCGGTGGATCCGTCGCAGTCGTTGTCGATGCCGTCGCAGACCTCAGGAGCGCCCGGGTAGACCGTGTTGTCCGCGTCGTCGCAGTCGCCGTCGCAGGCCGCGAAGCCGTCGCCGTCCACATCCGCTTCGGACGCCGGGATGACGCCGTCGCAGTCGTTGTCGTTGCCGTCGCAGATCTCCTGCGCGCCGGGGAACGTGTTCGGGTCGCTGTCGTCGCAGTCGCCACCGCAAGCGGTGAAGCCGTCGCCGTCCGCGTCCACGAGGCCGTCGTCCACGAGGCCGTTGCAGTCGTTGTCCAGCCCATCGCACACCTCGGGAGCGCCCGGGTACACCGTGTTGTTCTGGTCGTTGCAGTCGCCGTCGCACACCGCGAAGCCGTCGCCGTCGGCGTCCGTCTCGGCGGCGGGAATCACGCCGTTGCAGTCGTTGTCCAGCCCGTCGCACACCTCGGGAGCGCCCGGGTACACCGTGTTGTTCTGGTCGTTGCAGTCGCCGTCACAGGTGGCGAAGCCGTCGCCGTCGCTGTCCGACTCGTTGGCCGGCACCAGGCCGTTGCAGTCGTTGTCGAGGCCGTCGCAGAGCTCCGGCGCGCCGGGGTAGACGGTGTCGTTGCCGTCGTCGCAGTCGCCATCGCACTCAGCCAGGCCGTCGCCGTCGTTGTCGATCTCCGTGCCCGGGATCACGCCGTTGCAGTCGTTGTCCACGCCGTCGCACAGCTCGGGGGCGCCCGGGTACACGGTGTTGTCCGTGTCGTCGCAGTCGCCATCGCACTCGGTCATGCCGTCGCCGTCGTTGTCGATCTCGGACGCCGGGGTGACCCCGTCGCAGTCGTTGTCGAGGCCGTCGCACAGCTCCGGGGCGCCCGGGTACACCGTGTTGTTGCTGTCGTTGCAGTCGCCGTCACACACCGCAAAGCCGTCGTTGTCGCCGTCCAGTTCGCCCGCGGGCACGACGCCGTTGCAGTCGTTGTCCAGGCCGTCGCACAGCTCGGGGGCACCGGGGTAGATGGTGTCGTTGCTGTCGTTGCAGTCGCCGTCACACGCCGCGAAGCCGTCGCCGTCGCCGTCGATCTCGTTGGCGGGCACGACGCCGTTGCAGTCGTTGTCCTCGCCGTCGCACAGCTCGGGGGCGCCGGGGTAGGTGTTCGGGTCCGTGTCGTCGCAGTCACCGTCGCAGAGCGTGTCGAATCCGTCGCCATCGGCGTCGGTGGGCGTGGGACCCCAGGTCTCCATGCGCAGGGACGGACCGTTGCCCGTGTCGCCGCCGATCAGGTGCAGCGTGCCGCGGCTGTCGAAGGCGCCGCCCATCTCACGGTTTCCGCCGAAGGGGTTCGAGCCCACGAACGTCCAGGTGTTCGCAGCGACGTCCAGGGCCCACACGTCGTCGTAGTACGCGGGCGCGCCGTCGAGGTAGCTGTTGGAGCCGCCGTACACGTAGATGAGGCCGTCGTTGGGGTTGCGGCTGACCACGTGCTGGTAGCGCGCGTTCGTCGGGAACGGCGCGCCGTAGGACCAGGAGTTCGTCGCCACGTGGTAGCGCTGGACGTCGGTGGTCGCGAAGCCGAGGTTGCTGTTGTTGGCGCCCCAGCCGGCGATCACCACGATGTGGCCCGTCGCCGGGTCGTAGGCCCCGCCGGCGCCGAACACGGGCGTGGGGGCGGGGGCCGCCGTGGACCAGCTGTCGCTCCACGGGTTGTAGACCAGGTGCTCGGTGCCGTAGTCCTCGCCGCCGATCCAGTGGATCAGGCCGGAGTCGCTGTTCAGGACCCAGGTGGGCTGCCAGGAGTTCGTGGCCGTGGGCGCGACCGCGAGGTTGTAGTCGAAGCTGTTGGTGTTGAGGTCCCAGGCGTAGATCTGGCCGGGAAGGCCGTTCACGCCGCCCGTGATGTAGATCCGGTTGGTCCCGGGGTGGTAGACGGCTTCGCCGCCGTAGCTGCTGTGGTTGATGAACGGCAGCGTCGTCCAGGAGCCCGTGCACACGTTGTACGAGTGGGCGCAGTTGTAGGCGACCGTGAAGCCGCTGAACTGGGTCTGCCCTCCGAAGATGTAGACATTGCCGCTGTCATCGGCCGCGGTCGCGCTCTGGGAGAGCGGATTCGGGGGCCCGGGCTGCGCTGCCCACTGGGCGTCGGCCGGAGCCGCGAAGCTGATTGCGATGAGGGAACAAAGCGCCGCGAGCAGTACACGCATTCTCGATCTCCAGTTCAGGGCCCCAGTCCCCGGGCCCGTGTCGGCGCGCCCGGGTCCCGCCTGAACCGTGCAGGGACGTGCCGTCTCATCGGATCTAGCACGTCCCCTCTGACCGCCATTGACAATTCCTTGACCTCAGCCGGACAAGGACGTCGCATTTGCACTTTCCTCCATCAATTCAGCCACTTGAGGAATGTCATCATTTGTCCCGCCGACTGTCCGGGATCAGTCCCCACCGCCTCTCAGGGGGGAGTCCACAACACCTGATCGGAGCTGCACACGCGCAACCCATCGGGGGTCTCTGCGCAGGCGCGCCAGGTGACGCGCAGATCCGCGGCGAGGCCGTTCTGCCAGGCCGTCCACCAGGTCGCGGGCGCTTCGCCGACGTCGCTCGTGTCGTCGTACACGGGCCACGCGCTGCCCCGCTCGACCCAGCCGATGGACTGGGGGCTCACGCCCCAGCGGTAGTTGGTGCGGTCGTTCGCGAAGTCGTGGGACAGGCGATAGATGACGGGGAACCCGCGGTCGACTGCGGCGGCGCCGGCCGTAGCCCCGATGAGGGCAGTCGCGATGGCCCGCAGGTTGGCCGTGTCGACCGGGAACGGGTCGTCGATCTCGCCCGCCGCGTGCGCCGCATCCACGTCGTCCGCGAGCGTGTTCATGGACAGCGCGTCATCGGCCAGCCAACCGGAGAGGCCGGGCTCGTCGAGCCCCTGCTCGAGCGCGCGCAGCGTGACGTCCGCCCGCACGACGAAGCCCCAGCCCCGCACCGCGAAGTCGAGCGTGCGGGCCCGGCGTCGCAGCAGACCCTCATCCGCCGCCGAGAGCTCGGGGGCCGCCGTGTTGATGGCGGTCAACAGGTGCGAGGTCGCCAGCGCGCCCTCCTGGGTCCACTGGTTCACGTCGATCAGGGTCTGCAGCTCCGGGTTGGCCAGTCGGGCCACGCGCTCGGCCCAGGCCGGGTCGAGATCCGAGGGATCCTCGTAGCTGAGGGGGAGCGCCCCGGGGATGCCCGCTTCGAGCCCCAGCACCGCCAGTCCGAGCGGATGGGTGGCCACATCGAGCGCGCGCCCGGACACCGCCAGCGCGTCGGCGAGGCCATCGGCGGCCGTGCCCTCCGGAGTCAGGCCGAACCGCTCGGCGACCCAGTCGCCGAGCACGTCGCGGGCCTCGGCCCCGAACTCCCGGAACAGGCTGTGGGCCATGGCCAGCGACGCCTCTTCGAGCGTCCCGTGCGCCCGCCGATCCGGCGCATCCACCTTCGCGAACCAGGCGACGACTCCGAGCGCTCGCTCGCGCCGCATCCGGTCCTGGAGGTCCACGGCGTCGATCAGCACGGCGTCCGTGGGGCCATGCCGGGACACCGCAAGGTCGAGCTCACCGGCGACCTGACGGACGGCGCCGTCCGCCAGGCGGTCGGCCGTCGGCGCCCAGACGGAGTCGACCCCCAGGGTCGCGGGCGCGCGCACGGGGATCTGCAGATCGCCGACTCCGCCGTCCAACGCAGCGTCCAGCGCGTCCAGGGGCGGCGTGGCCTCGGCGGCGCGGGCGGGGCCGTTGTGGAACCACCACCCGATCCGCTGGCGCGCCGCGATCTCCGACTGGGCGAGGCGCCAGGCGACCTCGTAGCGCTGCCCCAGCGACGTCGCGTCCAGCCCGTCGCACGGGGTGCAGGTGCAGTCGACCGCCCAGAACGGGGCCCCGGCGGCCGGGTCCAGCACGACCTCGAACACCGCCGGCCACGCCTCGAGGAAGGTGATCAGGCCGTCGCGCAATCCGGCGAGGGCGGGGTCGCCGGCAGGATCCGCGGGGTCGAAGCAGACCGTCGCGGTCCCGAAGGGGAGCGGTGCGACCTCGACGCCGAGGCTGAAGGCCGGATTCACCGATCCCGCCCAGCTCAGGACGGCGGCGGTGGGGCCGGAGGCCGGATCGGCGGCGAGGTCAGCGCGCGCGGCGCCGGACGCGATGACGCCGGTGGGCCCGTACTCGAGGGCGGCCGCGTCGGCGGCGGAGTCCAGGGTGTCCGGCTGACTGACCGCCCAGATGAGCGCAGCACGCCGTTCGATCGGATCCAGGCCCGGAGTCGGGGGCTCCTGCAGGGACTCCTCGGGACACCCCACCAGGGCGGCCGCGCAGAGCAGGACGAGCGCGCGCGTGCTCAGGGGACAGCCGGGTCGGAGGAGCCCGCGCGGCCGTCGACGCCGCCCCCGATGGCGCCGCCGTCCATGTAGCCGCAGTTCTCGGCATCGAACCAGAAGTCGCCCGCGACGCTGCTGATGCTGCCGGTCACCCGGTCGTCGTTCCACGACGTGATGGTCAGGGTGTCGTCCGCCTGGGAGACGTCGTTGCCGAGGGTGCCTTCCTGGTCCCGTCCGGGCTCGGGCGGTGGAACATCGTCGTCATCGTCGTCGCCGGTGCCGTACCCGCCGGTGCCGTGGTTTCCATAGAAGAAGTCGGCGACCGTGTAGTCCCACTGCCCTTCCTGGTTCCACAGGTAGTTCGAGCGGAACTGCGACTCCCACTCCACGAACTGGCCCTTGTAGATGACGCCCGTGAGCCACAGGACGTCGTTGGACAGGTTCCACCAGGCGAGGCCGTAGTCGTAGATGATGGTCTGGCAGGTGTAGTCGGTGTCGACCATGAACAGGTACGCCAGCTCGTACTGGGTGCCCGTGTAGGGATCCCGGACCATCATGGCCTTCTGGTAGGTGTTCCCGCCGCCGGTGCCCGGGCCGACGTTCTCGCGCGTCGGCGGACAGCCCACGAGGGCGAGGCTCAGGACGGACAGAGCGATCAGTCGAACAAGGGACATGGGGACTCCTGCCTGCCAGGACGTGTGAATCCTACCGCGGAGCGGGCCTGCGGGCCTGGGTCGTTCCCGGCATGGTCGGGGCAGGCGCGATACCGTCCCGCCATGGCCGGCTCCCCCGACGACACGACCTACGACCTCGCCGCCGCCCTCGACGACGAGCAGACCTTCGCCGCAGTCCGTCACTTCTTCGAAGAGGGGATCCCGTTCAATCAGGTCCTCGGGCTCACCATCCGGTACATCCGCAAGGGCGACGTGGGCCTGAACATGCCGTTCAAGCCCGAGCTCATCGGAAACCCCATGGTCCCTGCCCTGCACGGCGGCACGCTGTCCGCGATGGCGGACGCAGCCGGAGGAGCCGCGGTCTTCAGCGCACTCCCGCTGGGCGACTCGGTCTCGACCATCGATCTGCGCATCGACTACCTGCGGCCAGCGGCTCCCGTGGACTCGTTCGCCGAAGCCCGCATCGTGCGGATCGGGGGACGCGTGGGCGTGGCGCGGATCCAGGTGTGGCAAGCGCCCGTCGCGGAGAACGCGTCCCGGGAGGCGGTCACGGGCGAGGAGCCGGAGCGCGTCCTCGTCGCCGAGGCCACAGGCGTCTACTCGATCAAGCGCCGGAAGCGGTAGGCGCCCAGCGGGAGCTGGTCTCGAGCTCGCTCAGACGCGGCGCCGGAGCGCGAGCCCCACGAGTCCGAGGAGGAGCAGCGCGACACCGGCCGGGCGGGCCGAACCGCCGACGCTGCTCGCGCAATCGCAACCCGCGTCATCGTCGTCGCCGCCGACGCTGTCGTCGTCATCGCCGGCGTCGTCGTCGTCGCCCGCCGAGTCGTCGTCGTCGCCACAGCCCTCGTCCACCTCGTGGTCGCAGTCGTCGTCGTACCCGTTGCACTCCTCGACGCCGCCGGGCCGCACGAGGAAGTCGGTGTCGTCGCAGTCGCCGCCCAGGGTCGAGATCCCGTCCCCGTCGACGTCACGGTCGGGCAGCGCGGTCATCAGGTAGACGCGGCCACGGTGGAACTCGTTCTCCGTGTTCTCCGCGCTGAAGTTGGGCTCGCCAATGACGATCTCGGGGTAGCCGTCGCCGTTGAAGTCCTCGAGCGTCGCGATGGACTGCCCGAACCACGAGTTCAGCGTCGCCCCGTCGATCCGGTACTTCGCGTCGCTGACCTGCAGCTCTGCGGGCCACGGGTCCAGCCCCTCGAACACGTAGACGGCACCCTGCCCGGTGCCCGAGTACGACGCCTCGGGCGAGCTGACCACCAGCTCCGGGATCCCGTCCGCGGGGTTGCTGATGTCGTCCAGGATCGCCACCGACGCGCCCAGGCGACCGTCCGAGAAGGCAGGCAGGAGCTTCGTGTCCGGCACCGTGCCCAGACCGGCGTTGTTGCCGAAGTAGATCCAGAGCCCGCCGTCGTTCTCCGCGTCCCCCGCGGTCTGGAGCTCCTGGACGAACAGGTCGTCGATGCCGTCCCCGTTGAGGTCGTCCGCGAACACCTGGTTGCCGAGGGCCTCCCCGCCGGGGATGACGAGATCGGCGGACGCCGCGAGGCCCTGCCCGCCGTACCAGACGTGGACCTCGCCCGCGTCGTCGTTGCAGCCGGGTGCGCCGACGATCAGGTCATCGCTGTTGTCGCCGTTCAGGTCGCCGACCGCGAGCGCGCCGCCGAACCGTGCTCCCGGGAAGTCGTCCGTGCACGCGCTGAAGGACGTGGTGAGCGTCGAGAGCGCTGCGTCGTCGGCGAACCCGTCGGCCGAGAAGTCGACCCACACGCGGTTGAACAGGACGGACGCGATGACGATGTCGGACAGCCCGTCCCCGTCGAAGTCGCCCGCCACGACGCGGCTCGGCCGGGTCTCCGGCGCCAGCTCCGGGAAGTCTGTCTGGACGTACCCCGTCCAGCGGTGCGCGGCGTCGGCGGCGGTGCGGTTCGTGTTCCACGCTCCGTCGCCGGCGTAGAGCAGCACGCTCCCGTTGTCGCCACCGTTGGGCTCCGCGACGAGCAGATCCGGCAAGCCGTCGCCCGTGGCGTCGGGGATCACCGAGAACTGGAACACCGAGTCGTCCGGCACTCCGGAATCGATGAAGCTGCCGTTGGACCAGTCCGCCAGCCGCTGCTGCGGAATGTCCTCGGTGCCGAGGAAGACCCGCAGGACGGAGTCGAACGTGACCGGACCGTCGTCCTGGGGGCCGGTCGCGAGGAAGTCGGACTTCCCGTCGCCGTCCAGGTCACCGGGCGCCTGGACGTACCACCCGAAGTTGTCGTGAAAGTTCGCCCCCTCCCAGCGCGGCCCGATGAAGTCGGTCTCCACCTCCAGCGGATCGGCGTGCGCGACGCCAGCGGCCAGGAGGAGGAGTGCGAGCGGGAGGTGCGGTCGGTGCTGCATGACGGGTCCGTTCTTCTTCGGCGTGAACGAGTCTATCGACCGCGTTCGCGGGGTGAAAGGCGCCCGGATGCCCGGCGGGCTCGCTGCTACGGTCGGGCATGCGCGCCTGGGTCCTGCCTTGTCTCCTCCTGTCGATCGCTGGATGCCCGTCCGAAGTCCCGGATCCGCCTCCGCCGCCAGCGGTCGACCCCGCCGCCTCAGCGCCCAGCGGTGAGGCGCGCGCCGCCGTGCTCCCCTCCGATCCCGCCGTCTTCGCCGCCTCCACCTGGGGCGGGATCACCGCGGAGGCCCGCCCGGGAGACGTGAAGATCTGGAACGCGCAGGCGCGCTTCGTGGTGCGCTCGGCGCCGGGGCACGGCTACGTGGGTGTGCCCGGAGCGCTCATCGACGCGGACCTCGTGCGACCGGGGGACGATCTGGGCCGCGACACCCTGGAGGAGGCCTTCCTCGCATTCGGGATCGGGCGGCTCGCGGGGCTCGACAGCATCACGGTGATCAACGACGGACTGGATGGCGCGCCGGCGGTGGTGCGGGTCGAAGGCACCGACGTCCCCTGGCAGTTCGTGATGGGCGTCATCGAGTCCGACGAGCCGCTGACCCCGGCGATGGGCCTGCGCGTCGT
>ENA-OWNT01001455-OWNT01001455.1-seawater-metagenome-genome-assembly--contig:-NODE-1455-length-29798-cov-5.831802_pt1 | contig 29798 bp, 25 predicted proteins | sample MGYA00238136_ERZ651165 | MGnify/ENA primary metagenome ERZ651165 (study PRJEB26861, sample SAMN08777766) | seawater metagenome | isolation source: coastal seawater | place: USA: Florida | collected...
CGTGCAGCAAGCCCAAGTGTTGTACCGTTTCCGTGCGTAGCAGCTTCACCATTTATTGGCTTGGTGAGTGCAAGAATACCTTTTGGCGTGTAATAGAATACGCGGCCATACTCGTCATACACACCAGCATCGTAACCCAGTACACCTAAAATGGCATCGTAAAACGTTTTTGAAGCTTCAAGGTCGTTTGCACCAATCATTACATGGCTGAACATGGTTTATCCCTTTTTAATTTACTATTTAGTATCGCTAAGCCAACATCAAACCTAACGCGACGTCGCAGAAGCGCACTATTCACAGCGCTGCGCCATCCCAGTTCCATGTCGAACTATGTTAGGCACCATGCAATATGAACTGTATTGCCCGCTCGGCGTGAATAGATGTGGTGTCGTATAAACGTACTTTGGTATGCGGTTGTTGTACTAATAATGCAATCTCAGTACAGCCTAATATTACCCCTTCAGCACCCCGTGCTCCCAAGTCGTTTATCACGTTAATATACGCCTCACGTGACTCAACACAAATCACGCCCTTGCATAATTGTTCATAAATAATGTTATGAACAATACTCTGCTGTTCTGCATTGGGTACAAGCACATCAATGTTAAAGTTGTCTTTTAGTCTGTTTTTGTAAAATGGCTGCGTCATTGTAAATTGCGTGCCTAACAAGCCTACAGTTTTTACCTTGTCTCTTTTGAGCGCCTCGCCCGTGGCATCAGCAATATGTAGTAAAGGTAGTGACGTTGCATCGATAACTTTATCAGCCACGTTATGCATGGTATTGGTACAAATAAGAATGGCATCTGCACCTGCGCGCTCCAGCGCTTCGGCTTCTTGAACCAGTAGTTTGCCAAGCGCAATCCAATTGTTCTCATGCTGCAACTGTGCAATTGGTGCAAAATCGACGCTGCTTAACACTATTGGCGCACTGTGTAGCCCGCCGAGGGCATTACTAATTCCTCGGTTTAATGCTTGATAATAGCTTACCGTCGACTCCCAGCTCATTCCGCCTATAAGGCCTAGCTTTTTCATACCGTCACATCCACGTTTACGTATATTGCTTAGGGTTCACTTTAACTCTTGTGAAGCTTTTATCTAGTGCGCTGTGCTTACCTAACACTGTGCAACTGTCAATGTGCAACCAATATGAAGAGCTTGCAAGTGAAATGCTTAGAATTTAGGCGGTGTTTTTTTATTTTTGATAAACGTGAAGCGGTGCAAAAATATGCCCACATAACCAAGCATGGCAAAAGTAAAGCCTGAAAGGAGTACGGTAAGGGAAAGGTAGTAAATGGCAATATGCCAATGGCTTGTTGATAAAAGCAAAACAGCGCCGACAACGAAAATAGCGAGACCTATTTTGAATCGTTGCCAGCTTTTATGCACATCTTGGGTGATAAGTGCCACTGTATTGATTGCTTAAGCAGCTTAGTAGTAAGAGTGCTCGCCAGCTTGGTGTTCGGTAGCGTCGCGCACACCGTTTAGCTCGCCTGCAAATTGCTCTAGCATCTGCTTTTCAATGCCTTCTTTAAGCGTAACATCAACCATTGAACAGCCATTACAGCCACCGCCGAATTGAAGAATTGCGTAGCCGTCGTCAGTAAGTTCGGTCAGTACAACGTTGCCGCCGTGGCTTGCAAGCTGAGGATTAATCTCTGACTCAATCATGTAGTTAATACGTTCAACTAGCGGCGCATCGTCTGCAACTTTACGCGCTTTGGCATTAGGTGCTTTGAGCGTAAGCTGAGAGCCCATTTGATCGGTAACATAATCAATTTCAGCGTCGTCAAGATACGGCGCACTCTCTTCATCCACAACAGCATCAAACCCATTGAACGGTAAACGCGTATCAGTAGATTCAACGGCATCAGGCGGACAATAGGACACGCCACACTCTGCCGACGAAGTGCCTGGGTTTACGACGAATACACGAATATTCGTGCCAGACTCTTGTTTACTCAGCAGTTTTACGAAGTGAGCCTGGGCTTCTTCTGATATAGTAATCATCAGCAAGTCCTACTTAATTTAAAATTTGGGTTATTGTATCAAATTTACCTGAGTAAAACAGTCAGGTATTAATTAAAAAAACTATTTCGATAAATCGAGTTTGTCGAGGACATTGTTTGTCACAATATCAGCTCAATCATAACAACAAGACGGGAAACGCCATGCTAGCGAACATTTATAACGCAGCAAAGAAAAGTCATCTTGCTCTGGCAACTGCTTTGACGCTAGGAACAGCGTCACTCTGTGTGGCCACAACTAATGATGCACATGCTGCTTCTTTAGCCATTTCTCCAACCATTTCACCCGACCAAGGTGGCATGCCAGTACACGAATACTTGCCTGATACGGTAACGTACAACCCAAGTATTCCTACACCTGAATCGATACTAGGCGCGCGAATTGGTGAATGGCATGTACGTCACGACCAGCTTGTTCATTACATGAAGGTACTGGCTGAAAGCTCAGACCGTGTCACCATTGAAGAAACTGGACGCACACATGAAAACCGTCCTCTCTTGTTGCTTACTATAACGTCCCCAGATAATCGCGATAATCTTGAAACCATGCGTCAGCAGCATATTGATGCCATGCTTGGCGGCAAAAAAGTCAGTAAAGACGCACCGCTTGTTTTTTACATGGGCTACAGCATTCACGGTAATGAGCCCTCTGGCTCAAACGCGGCACTTGCGCTGGCCTATTACCTCGCTGCCGGTCAAGGTGAAGAAGTGGACGCCTTGTTAAAAGACAATATTGTGCTGTTCGACCCTTCTTTCAACCCCGATGGCTTATCTCGATTCGCACAGTGGGCGAATATGCACAAGGGCAAGCAGCTGGTATCTGATTCTCGTCATAGAGAACACGATGAAGGCTGGCCTTCAGGTAGAACCAATCACTATTGGTTCGATTTGAATAGAGACTGGCTGCTACTTGCGCACCCTGAGTCTCAAGCGCGTATCAAACAGTTCCATAAGTGGCGCCCGCATGTACTTACCGATTTTCATGAAATGGGAACCGACAGTACATACTTTTTCCAACCGGGCGTACGCTCTAGAAAGAATCCGCTTACGCCTGATGAAAACGTGACCCTAACCGAAGCGTTGGCAAAGTATCATGCCGCTGCTTTCGATAAGGAAGGCACACTGTATTTCACAGAACAAGCTTTCGATGACTTCTATGCTGGCAAGGGCTCTACCTATCCTGATCTGCACGGAAGTATCGGCATATTGTTTGAACAAGCGAGTTCTCGAGGTCATTTGCAGTCGTCAATTAACGGTGACCTTGCGTTTAAAGACACAATTCAAAATCAAGTAACAACGTCTTTAAGTACTTTTAGAGGTGCACTAGCAAATAAAGCGGCGCTTTTAGATTATCAGTCTAATTTTGTACGCGGCACGCAAGAGCAAGCAAAGAACGATAAAACCGTTGGGTATGTGGTGGGGACTAGCACCGATTTAGGTCGCTTCAATGCCTTTTTATCAATGCTACAACAGCATAATATTCGCTTTGACGTTGTTAATAAGGACAGCCGAGTTAACGGTGAAACTTACAAAGCTGGGCAAGCAGTATATGTACCTACTAACCAGCCTCAATATCGCCTAGTGAAGTCGATTTTCTCTACGCAAACATCGTTTGAAAACAATACGTTTTACGATGTTTCTACTTGGAACTTGGCATTAGCATTTAACCTTCAATACTCACCATTAGATAAAGGTGATGCTCGTGATGTGAAACGAGATAGTAAGGCCACACTCGTTAGCGCTGAACTTAATACTATCGAAAGTGACGCCTACGCGTATGGTTTTTCTTGGCAGCATTACTATGCGCCAGCAATGCTACAGGCTTTACTAGAAGCCGGTGTTCAGGTTCGCAGCAGTGAAGAGGCATTTGCCGCATTGTCTTATGACGGAAGCGTTGTTTCTTTGCCGCCAGGCAGCATTATCGTACCAAAAGGGTTGAAGCAGCCGGCTGACATTGCAGCCATTATGACGCGAGTTCAAAATAGCCTGCAGGTGCCTGTGTTTAGTTTTAAATCTGGCCTTACCCCTGTAGGGAACGATTTGGGAAGCAGAAGCATGGCACCTGTTTATGCACCTCAAGTTATGATTGTGGGCGGAGAAGGCACAAGCGAATATGAAGCGGGCGAGATCTGGCATTATTTCGATACCAAAGTGGGCATTGCGGCCAGTATTGTTGAACAGCAACACGTAGGGCGCGCACTGTCAGACCCTTCTATCCAATACACGCATATGATTTTCCCAAGTGGTCGCTATTCGTTCTCAGAAACCCAAAAATCTCAGTTAGAAAGCTGGGTGAAAGCGGGTGGTGTGATGATTGGCCAGAAATCTGCGTTGCGCTATTTCTCAGAGAATAAGTGGCTAGATGCGGAAATTGTCAGTCGCGAAGCTATCGATAATGCATACGATGAAAGCACCCTGACGTATGCTGACGGTGGCGCGCTTTACGCGAAAAAACTAGTAGCAGGCGCTGTATTTGAAGCAAGCATCGACACATCGCACCCTCTTTTTTACGGGTTCGAAGGCGACACGCTACCAATGTTTAAAACCAGCAACATGATAGTGCAAGGAGATAGCTCTCCTTTTGTGACGCCAGCAACATACACTGAAGAGCCGCTTATGGCAGGCTTTAGTGATAAAGCAATGGTTGCATTGATGGCTGAATCTACGGCAGTTACCACAAACAAAATGGGGCGAGGTGTTGTTATTGGGTTTACTGATAATGCACAGTTTAGAGGCTACTGGTTTGGTACCAATAAGGTACTGGCTAATGCTCTCTATCAGTCTCACTTTATACGTTAATCTATTGATGCTTTAGCAGCACACTTTTGGGCGGTGGCGTGAAAGTCATCGCCCATACTTCAATGTCAATTGCAGGGTAGCGCGCTTTCAACATCTTACTTAACGCATTCACTGTGCCTCCGGTTGTAATAACGTCATCTATTATCGCAACGCGCAAATTCTCTTGTTTGGATTCAGCTCTTGCGTACTCATTATCTATGCTTTTCTGTGTAAGTTGAAACGCCGTTTTGGCATGCATTTGGCGCGCATGTTTGGAAAGTGAGTGTTGTGCTTGCCACCCTCGCCGCACCGACCAATTGACTGCAACAGGTATGCATAACGCTTGACTCAAGATAGTGGCAATAACCTGTGTTTGGTTGTAATGCCGCTTAGCCAGTCGCCAAACACTTATTGGCACCGGCAGCAGTACATGAGGCATGGGCAAGTTGCAACGACGTTTTTTATGGACAAACCAGTTACTGAGTACTTTGCCTGCGGCAACAGTATGGTTAAACTTAAACTGGTGAACCAGTGTGGACATTGGCCATGTATGTAGCCCAAGTACAGATAGGCTATTGTAGTGGCTATGCTTCACGTGCCCTCCTACAGGGCCGAAGCGCAGTAAGTTATCGCCATGCAGTGTTGAGTTGAAAAAAAACAAATCATCTTCACACCACTGACACACTGGCGTGGGACTTGCCTGATGACATAATAGGCATGAAAGGTTCATTGTGTTGATTCCATCAACTTCCTTGAATGGTCGACAGTTGACTTATTTTCATTATTTCGTGTTGTGAACACGGTAAAGCCAAAGGAGGTGTATATGGAAAGTCTGCATAAAAATAGTGCGCTTGTCAGCCGTACACAAGGCACAGGTTTCGATATTGTTTTCTTGCATGGTTGGGGCATGAACAGTGGTGCGTTTACGTCATTCATCCCTTACCTAAGTGACAATTTCACTGTTACAACAATTGATTTACCCGGTTTTGGCGAAAATGCCGAGCATGTACCGTCTCCATACAATGCAGATACGCTTGCGCAGGCAATTTTGCCTTTATTGCCAAAGCACTGCGTACTTGTAGGGTGGTCTTTAGGTGGGTTGGTAGCACAAAAAGTCGCGCTGTTAGCACCAGAAAAGTTAACGGGTTTGGTCACCATGGCGTCAACACCGCGATTTATTGCGGGTCCTAGTTGGCCGGGTATTGCTGCTGATTTACTGAATATGTTTGAGGCGCAGCTTGAGAAGAATTATCAAAAAACGCTGGAACGATTTTTAGCTATCCAAGCTATGGGAAGCGAAACAGCGAAACAAGATATAAAAGCTATTCGTCAGCAGGTGACACAATACCCAGATCCTGCGGAAGAAGCATTAAAGAAAGGGCTACGCATTCTTTCAACCGAAGACATGCGACAAGAAATTGGGCGCATTGCAGTACCTACGTTGCGCGTTTATGGGCGTTTAGACTCGCTGGTTCCCACGAGCGGTATTGATAACATCTGCAATCTACAACCGCAGGCCGATACTGTCGTACTGCCGCATGCTTCTCACGCTCCTTTTATTTCACACCCTCAGCAAACTGCTGACATCTTGTTTAATTTTGTAGCCGATGTTCATCGACAAAAAGCATCGTAGTCCGCAATTTTAAAAGCCTTACACGACAAAAGTTTAATGCTAAAACAACGTGCAAGGCTTTCTATTTTCTCAAAATTGGTTAATAATTAGGCATGAGAGAGTAGAGGTAGTGTATGAACGGTATAGACAATTCAAATGTAGGCGCGGCGTTTGCTGCGGGGCAGTTGGGTTTGCAGAGTGCGAGTAACGGCATTACGCAAGCGGCCTCAAACATTGCACAACGTACAGTTGAAAGTGCACAAAACGTGCCTAGCCAAACTACATCCACTTCATCAGCGGCGTCAACAGGTAGCGTTACTGACGACCTCATATCGCTTAACGTAAACAGTATTAATGCCCAAGCTTCTGCAAAGGTCATCGATACTGCCAATGATATGTTAGGCACCATTATCGATACGTTAGCCTAGCAAGGTAACCCTTTGAATATAGTCGCCCCAATCCTCAATGCTATCGCCTATCCAACGGCGAATTTAAACACGGAGTCTGCTCGTCGTGACAACGTGCAGCGTGAGACTATTCCTCAAACTGGCGACGCTGAGCAAGGGGCATCGCAAAAAGGGCTTGGTTCTGAGGCTGACAAGGCAAGAAGTCCAGGGCTTCCGCCGTCGCCTGTAACCTACGAACGCCCGCAAATTCAAACCGATCTCCAAAGCGCGTTTCAAAACGTGTTCGGTGGTGAGCGTGACAATGCTCAAGACGAAAGTGCTGGTAAAGAAAACGCGCAAAGCGAACAACGCGAGCAGCGCCAAGCACAGCAGCAAGCGCAACAAGAAGCGCAAGAAATTGAGCAGTTGAAGGCTCGCGACCGTGAAGTTCGTGCACACGAGCAGGCACATGCAGCAACAGGTGGCCAATATGCAGGCTCACCGCAATACGAATTCACGACTGGTCCGGACAACAAGCGCTATGCAACGGGTGGAGAGGTATCTATTGATATCTCAGAGGAACAAAACCCAGAGCAAACGTTAAGGAAAATGCAGCAGGTGCGTGCCGCAGCACTTGCGCCAGCCCAGCCTTCTTCGCAAGACTTGAAAGTAGCCGCTGAAGCTGCACAAAAAGCGTTTGAAGCCCGTAATGATATCGCGCAAGAGAATCGTGAAGAGCTTGAAGCGGTGTCGCAAAGCAGCACATCAGATTCAGCGACATCAGCAACTGCAGCAAACACTGCGTCACAAGGCGATAGTGAGAATCCTGCCGATGCATTAGAAGGGTTTATCCCGAATGTCGCACCACCGCAAGCCCCACCGCTTGACGATATCACAGGCAATACGGTGGCACCGCCCACGCGAAGCCTTGATGACGCTATATTATCTGCTCAGCAAGCGGTTCAAGAGCGTCAATCGCCAGCAAGTGATGCTATTGGAACACGTTCACTAAACTTTGAAGCGTTGGCAAGCGACCCACAAATGCAAGCGCGTAGAGGCCGTATTCAAAGCGCTTATACGCAAGCCTTTACACCGGCAAGAGAAGGCTTAGCACTACAAGCTTAGATTAGGGCGTGTTTTCAATTAGTAATCAAGCATTGTATCGGTGAAGTCAAAATTCGCCTTTTTACCTAAAATAACGCGCAACACGCTGTTCATTGTATCCACATCTTCGTCAAACCCACCATGAGTACGTGCAGCGCACGCTGAGCCTTTTTCACCATCACTGTATATAAATGTCACGCCTTTATGCGCTGTGTTGAATGTCTGCATGCCAAGCAGCGGCATACCGTCTTTTGATTCAAAAGCGTTAGACACAAGGTACAGCAGCGATTTTTGATAAACGCGGCCAACGTGGTCGCTTAACTCAAGTGTCTCTGACAAATTGTAAATATGTGTTTGCTGGATAAACTGATTGTTGATAAGCGGCGTGAGTGTTTCTTCGAATAACGTATAGCTAATTGCTGGCGCCAACAGCTGTAAGCTCTTAACCGACAGTTCAGGCTGAATCTTAAATAGTCTTGCTAGGCTATGTGCATGGAAAATAGACCCTGCAGAATGCCCTACGACATGAAGCTCCACCTTTTTGTTTTCGCTTAAATAGTGGGCAAGCTGGGTAAGAAAGTAGCTGCCATCCGAAGTTGCTCGGGTAAATGGGGTGCAAGCATCTGACTTCATCTCGCGCCACAGCGCGCCGCCAACTTTTCGTGTTGCCCATTCTAAGATGCGGTCGGTATAGTCGGTAAATGCCCCAACTTTGTTGCTTACCTCTTTATGTTTAAAGCCTAAGATATCTTTGAGTTCTTCAATAATACCTGTGTCATACATAAAGTGTATTGGGTAGATGCCGTTTTTAAGGAAGGTATCTTTCATTGCAGCAATTCGTCTAGCCGATGCTTTCACAGTATTAAGACCGCCGTGTGCGTATAGCATAACCTTGTTATGGTTAGAGGCCTTTAGCTCTGCAATGATGTTGTCAACGTGGGCTTTGTTACTCCAATACTTGCTCGTTGTATCGAAGTGACCATCGTCAAAGTGAACAAAATGATTTTGAATACTTACGCGTGGGGTTGTGCGTTTAAAGAGACCTCTAGCGACATGGCCCGTTGCATGGTGTAACGTGTTGGCAGTGTGTACCGGTAACGCTAATTGTACCACCCACGCGTCCATGATATTTCGCGCCCAGTCTTCATAGTGCCACAGTGCAAGGCCAGATTTTTTCCACGCAGTACCCCATGAATTTTGCACCCAAAAACCTTTATCGTTATAACCTACGATAGCAAATGCATGGCCGCCCATAGGCTCGGGCTTTAGCGCTATTTCTTCGCCGCTACAGTCTTTCCACCCTTTGTGAATTCTGGCTGAAACAAAAATTACGCCTACTTCGTTAATGGCTGCGTGAAAGTCGCTTATTTCTCGCTCAAGGCGATAGTATGCCCCTAATCGATGGTTTGCTGCATCTTGGGCAATAGGCAGTGTCATTGCAAACTCATCGCTATTGGCAAGGTTTTCCGTAAGCGTCTGGCTGCACACGCCGCTGTTATACCAGCCTTTTATGGCTCCCCGACAGCTAGAGCCCTCGTAACTATCTCCTAGCCATTCGTCATGACGTTTTGCCATTGCATACAGCATCCATGGGCTAACATCGTGGCTTTTACCTTGTTGGCGGTAAATGAAAGCAATGGTGGCGGCCAGCGCAAAGCCTGTGCAGGCTCCATCGTCACCTTGATTTAAAATGTTGAGATTACCGGGTGGGTCGATAAAAGGCTTTAATGGCGCTAGGTGAGGTTGATAGATACGGTCGCGAAGGTCCGGCGTATCTTGATTTACCATAAGCATGTTTTCAGACAATAAGGGCACGTTCATGGGTCGTCCTTTGACAGAAGAGTGCGGAGATATTGTCTAAGTATTATTCAATTGCTGGCTGTATTTCAAGCCAGCAATGAATGTGTCACGACTAGTTATTTTTTGGCTTTAGCAAACGCGTCTGCAAAGGCATTGCCCATTGCGCTATTTTGACTTTGATTGCGGCTTTGACCGCCACGCTGCTGATTACGAGCAGAGCCTTTGCCACTGTTATTTTGACGAGGAGCTTTGTCTTTTCCACCATGACTCTTATTAGTGCCAGATGATTGCGTTGGTGTATCGTCAAGACGCATAGTGAATGAAATGCGCTTTCGCTGTACATCTACTTCAAGCACTTTCACTTTAACAATATCACCTGCTTTTACCACTTCTCGCGGATCAGAGATAAATTTATTGGTAAGCGCTGAAATGTGCACAAGGCCGTCTTGATGCACACCTACGTCAACGAACGCACCAAAGTTAGCCACGTTGCTCACCACGCCTTCTAAAACCATACCTACTTTCAGATCGTTGATGGTCTCGACACCTTCTTTAAAGGCTACGGTTTTAAATTCAGGTCGCGGATCCCGTCCTGGCTTATCCAGCTCTTTTAAAATGTCTTTTACAGTTGGTAAACCAAAGTCGTCATTGGTGAAGTTATCTGGCGAAAGTTGCTTAAGAAGCTCGGTATTACCAATAATGTCGTTTACTGCCACTTTGGTAGTATCAACAATATTATCTACCACAGGGTAGGCCTCAGGGTGTACGGCAGAGGCGTCAAGCGGATTCGTCCCGTTTACAATGCGCAAGAAACCCGCCGCCTGCTCAAAAGCTTTTGGCCCTAAGCGCTCAACTTTCAGTAGGGTTTTTCTATCAGGAAAGGCCCCATGTGCATCTCTGAAGTTAACAATGTTGTGCGCCAGCGTTTTATTAAGGCCAGACACATAGCTAAGTAACGCTGGTGAAGCGGTATTCAAATCTACGCCAACGGCGTTTACGCAGTCTTCGATAACGCGGTCAAGCGACTTGCCTAGCTGGCTTTGACTTACATCGTGTTGGTATTGACCCACACCAATGGCTTTTGGCTCAATTTTTACGAGTTCGGCGAGTGGATCTTGTAAGCGGCGAGCAATAGACACCGCGCCGCGCAGCGATACATCAAGTTCAGGTAACTCTTTTGATGCAAGCTCAGACGCTGAATACACTGATGCCCCTGCTTCGCTGACCATGATTTTTTGTGCGCGTAGATCGCTGTTGTTTTTCAACATCTCACCAACAAGCTTGTCGGTTTCGCGAGAGCCGGTACCGTTTCCAATACTAATTAGGTCTACTTTGTACTGCTTGCACAATGTGGTTAGCGTACGAATCGACTTGTCCCATTGATTTTGTGGAGCGTGTGGGAAAATTGTATTAGTTGCGAGTACTTTTCCTGTGTTATCGACTACAGCCACCTTAACACCCGTACGAAGACCAGGATCAAGCCCCATTGTTGTTTTTGCACCAGCCGGTGCCGCCATTAATAAATCGTTGAGGTTTTTGGCAAATACTTCAATAGCCTCTTCTTCAGCTCGCTCGCGAAGTGCGCTGAAAAGTTCAGTTTCCATGTGAAGACCAATCTTTATCTTCCATGTCCACTGCACCACCTGTGCTAAGAAATCATCTGCAGCCCTGCCGCGGTGCATTATGTCGTAATGACTCGCAATAATATGTTCGCAGTGCGATGAGCCACTGTCTTCCATTTGTGGGTCGGCGTCTAGCTGTATATGAAGCATGCCTTCGTTACGGCCTCTAAACATAGCAAGCGCTCGATGAGACGGTACCGTTTTATACTTTTCGTTGTGCTCGAAATAGTCTTTGTATTTTGCTGCTTCTTTTTCTTTACCCGGTGCTAATGTGCTTTTTACGTGTGCGTTTTCGGTAAGGTAATGGCGCACTTTACCAAGTAGAGCTGCATCTTCAGCAAAACGCTCCATTAAAATGTAGCGTGCGCCTTCAAGCGCGGCCTTGGTATCGGCAATACCTCTTTCGGCATCAACATATTGTTGAGCTTCACTTTCAGGGGTAATGGTTGCATCGTTGAAAAGTGCGTCAGCTAGTGGAGCAAGCCCAGCTTCAATAGCAATTTGCCCTTTTGTGCGGCGGCGAGGTTTATAGGGTAAATAAAGATCTTCTAGCGTAGTTTTGCTTTCGGCTGAAACAATACTCGCTTTTAATTCGCCAGTAAGTTTTCCTTGTTCGTCAATCGACTTCAAAATAACGTCGCGGCGTTCTTCTAGCTCACGTAGGTAGGTAAGGCGTTGTTCTAAATTACGTAGCTGTGTGTCGTCTAAACCTTGTGTTACTTCTTTTCTGTATCGAGCGATGAAAGGCACGGTGGCGCCCTCATCTAATAGCTTCACCGCGGCGGTGACTTGCGATGCTTGTACAGCAAGTTCTTCAGCAATTTTATTTATAATCATAAGTCGCTCTAGCTGCTTAAATGATGGAATTAAGCAAAAATATAAACGTTGTGCAGATAACTAATAGAGCACAACATTAGTAATGAAAACAGGTGCGGCGATTGTATCACCGCAGTGAACAGGAAGTTGTCTGATCAATACGCTCTGCCCGCTATGTCGCGAAGTACGCTCAATCTTTCCCTTCCATTCTAATAAATGTATTTTACAGTTTGTCTGTTGTGTCGTACCAAATACGGTTGATCCACCATTCTTTGGTGCCAGCCTCAGTGCTAACTACGAACTCATCGTCCTCTTCTTTTCCCACAAGTGCACGAGCCATTGGGGAATCTATAGAAATGTAGTCTTTGCGGCCAAAAATTTCATCATAGCCAACCAATCGCAATGACATGACTGTGCCAGCATCATTTTCTATCTCTACCCAGGCGCCGAAAAACACTTTTCCTTCCTGCTGTGGGTCGTAATCTACTACTTTCAAATTTTCTAGGCATTTGCGCAGGTAGCGAACGCGTCTATCTATTTCGCGAAGCTTCTTCTTGTTGTATTGATAATCTGCGTTTTCGCTTCTGTCACCCAAACTCGCTGCCCATGTTACTTTTCGGGTTGTCTCTGGGCGTTCTTCTCGCCACAGCGTGTCGAGTTCCTGTTTGAGTTGCAAATAGCCTTTTCGCGTGATTAATGGTGTTTTCACAAATGGCCTACAAAAAATGAATAAGTTACCCTTACTTTATGAGGGTAATATATGGAAACGCAATCTCTGTGCTTGTTAAATGAAGATAAATGAGGCAATTTGAATATTTATTGAACATAAACCTTTTTCAAAGAGTCGTAGTATAAAATTTATACAAATCACTGAGGGAAGCAGATGCGTAACAAAATTCCGATGTTGAACCGCCGGCGCTCAAATGCCGACACACTTCAAATTAGCGGTACGATTATTGGGTTTATGTTGTTTCTAAGCGGTGCGTTGTTATTGCTGTACGCTTTGCTCGATATTGTTGTTCGTTTGAAAAGTCTCCAAACCGTTATTTATTTAATTCTGGGCTGCGCCATGTATAAAGTTGGCCAGTCTTTGTTGAACTACTTTGCCACCTTTAAAGTGCACACAGAACGCCGTCGCGCGCCGCAGCGATAGCGGCTTAAAACTTTCTGTTCTAAAAAGGATGTATTAAGGCCAATAAGATCCATGAAAAGCGAGCCTTAAAATGGGTAAAAGCGTGTTCTTGTACTATGGTTAAAGAGTGATTCGAGGCACCTAGCACATTGAATAACCCACATTACTATTTGGGTACGCGCGTGGTGAAAGGCCACTTGCTCGTAGGGAAAAGGTAGGCATGGATTACGCTGACTCACTTAAACAAAAAAGCCGACGCATAGGGCGTCGGCTTTATCATTTCTACACGTTGACTATTTAAAATAGCAAGTGCGTTTTACTCGGTAGGCTCTTCCGCTTCAGGTTTAACTACTTCAAGTAACTCAACGTCAAAAATCAGCGTTGAGTTAGGCGTAATAGCACCCGTTGCGCGTTGTCCATATGCCAATTCAGAAGGAATATGGAAGCGGTACTTTGCACCTTCTTTCATTAACTGAACGCCTTCAGTCCAACCTGAAATAACACGATTTAGTGGGAATTCTGCTGGTTCACCGCGCTTATATGATGAGTCGAATTCTGTACCGTCTAGCAGCGTACCGCGGTAGTGAACTTTTACAACATCAGTAGCTACCGGGCTAGCGCCCTCACCTTCGGTTAGTACTTCGTACTGAAGGCCTGATTCTGTTGTCACAACGCCTTCACGCTTTGCATTTTCTTCAAGATATGCAATGCCAGCTTCAATATTCTTTTCTGCTGCTTGTGCGGCAACTTCTTGTTGCTTAGCACGTAATGCTTCTTCACCCTGTTGAGCTATCTGTTGAATTTGCTCTGGTGTGAATTTCAGCGTATCGGCAAGGCCGTCTTGAAAGCCTTGTTTCAACGCGTCTTGATCTAATACTAAACCTAGCTCAGCTTGCTGTTCTGCGCGGCTGTTTACGAATAAGCCCATGCTTGCGCCCATAGCGTAAGCCTGCTTTTGTGAATCTGTCATCTCTTCTGCAGAAACAGAAGTGGTGTTTGCACTATCAGCGTTTGTAGAAGCGGCTTCATCAGTAGTGTTTGGCTGGCAAGCAAAAAGGCCAAGCGCAGCAAGGGTTGATAAAGCAACGAGCGACTTCTGCATAAAAATGTCTCCATTATTTTTTATCATCATGCGTCTATGTCTATACTGCTGCATCCAAGGCAGTTTTGCACGATAGTTAAAGATGCGTCATCCGTGCTATGTTAAACCTAGCGTTAACAAAGCGAAACCCATTTGATTATGTTTAAGGCTCAAATGTTCCACAGATTATTGTTACTCACCTTACTTATTGGCGGATCTGTAGGGTGTACCGTACCTGATACTACGCCAATACAGCAATGGCGTCATGTGGAAGAAGGTGCATATGCTGCAGATATTACGTCTGACGGCACGTTAGCCGTTGTGTCTGGCGTAAATAATGGCATAAATGTATGGCGTATCGGAGAGGATACGCCCCTTTACAGCTGGGGGCATCAAGGCGAAGGCAATAACACTGTTATGTCTGTCCATATAAGTGCTGACAAACGTTATGTAGTAACTGCAGACCGTGAGGCATTCGCGCTTTGGAGCGTTGAAACCGGAGAGCCTGAAGGCTTTTGGCGAATAGATGAGTCGTCTATTCGAGATGTGGCAGTAGCCAACGGTGGCAACGGTATTTTAGTGGCTCGCTCTAGCGGTAAAGTCATGTACTTTGAGCCAAGAACATCACGACGCTTGGAGTTCTTAGGTCACACCGAAAAAGTAAACAGTATTGATATTTCACCAAATGGTAAGTTTGCGCTTACCGGCGGAAATGATTATATCGCGTATTTATGGAGTACCGAGACCGGTCAAATCATTCATACGTTTACTCATCCTACGCGGGTTACGAAAGTTGCGCTAGACGACCAGGGTCGTTTTGCCTTTACGGCTGATAGTAAAAGTAAATCGCAAATATGGAATGTTCAAACGGGACAGCCGGTGAGTGCCCTTGACTTTGCTTCAAGGCAAAAGATATTTACCGATGTTGAATTCTCTAAAGACGGTCGGTTCTTTCTAACTGGTTCGCCATCACGAAAAGTGTATGTATGGGACTTACAAACTGGTCAACAAATCCAAGCCATTCAGGTTGCCTCTCGTGAATCAATCTCTCCGCCTACCGCAGTTGTGTATGGCGTTGCCTTCATGCCAAATGGTAACATAGTATCCATTAGCAGTAGCGGTCTTGCCGAAGTATGGCAACGAGAGAGATAAAATGAACGATAAAACCAACGGTGAAATGGAAGCGCAGCTTGAAAGCGCCCATGCTCAGATAGAAGAGTTACAAACTAAAGTGGCTTTCCAGGAGCACACCATAGAAGCGTTAAACGATGCACTGTCGTCACAGCAGAAACAGTTGGATGACCTTTCATTCAAAGTGCGTCACGTGATCGATCGTGTTAAATCAATAGAACCTTCAAATATTGCCAAACAGTCTGAAGAAACGCCTCCTCCACACTATTAATAAGTTTGTCCTAATGTATTCGTCGCATAATGTTGCGGTTGGGTCGAGCCACTGCTAAATTTAATTAACCGGCAGTTCGAGATTACCCCTTTGTCAACATCACGTGCAGACGATAATCATCCCCTTTTTCAAGAGTTAAAAGCGCTTTTTCGAAATGATCCAAAAATTTTCGATTTTATAGAGCGTTCGTCTCTTGATGGTCTGTGGTTTTGGGATTTAGAAAACCCAGAACAGGAATGGATGAGCCCCTCTTTTTGGACAACCCTTGGTTACGATCCAGCTGAAAAAAAGCACCTTGCTTCGGAATGGAAAGACATCATTTTTGAAGAAGACCTTGCTACCGCTTCCGACAACTTTGAACAGCATTGTGCCAACCCAGAGCACCCTTATGATCAGTTTGTAAGATACCGCCATAAAGAAGGCCATACTGTATGGGTAAGGTGCAGAGGAATGGCCATCCGTGATGCGTCGGGCAAGCCCATAAGAATGATTGGCGCGCATACCGACATTACTGCGTTAAAAGAACAAGAAGCAGAAAGGTTTAAGCAAGAGCATCAGCAAAAAATGGCGTTTCAACAGCAGGCGCTGTTGCTTGATGAATTAGAAAAAACGGCCAAGATAGGCACATGGGAAGTGGACCTTCAAACACAGGACGTTGTGTGGAGTAAGCAGACCAAAGCTATTCATGAAGTCCCTGAAAGTTTTGTTCCAAGTATAGAGACAGGTATTAATTTTTACAAAGAAGGTAAAAGCCGAGAGCTTATTTCTGCTGCGGTTCAGGGAGGGATTGAAAACGGCACGCCATGGGACCTTGAGTTACAAATTGTAACGGCCAACGGAAATGAAAAGTGGGTTAAGGCGCAAGGAAAGCCTTACTTTGCAGATGGGCAATGCGTGCGCCTTTTCGGTGTATTTCAAGATATCACCAGCCAAAAAATAACGGAAAATGAACTACGCGCCGCGCGCGAAGAAGCTATTTCAAATGCCCTTCGCCTTCAAATTGCACACAGCTCTACCGGAATGGGCGTGTGGGAGTGGGACCTTGTAAACGATGAACTGTATTGGGACGACTGGATGTACGTGCTTTACGATGTGCCGAAAAACCAGTTTGATGGGGTATTTAAGGCATGGGAAAAATCTGTACATCGTGACGATATAGACCGTGCAAGGGCGTTGTTGTTTACTGCCATTAACGAAACAGGCACCTACGACACGGCGTTTCGTATTGTTAACACAGACGGGCAAATAAAACATATCAAAGCCAATGCTCTTGTTCAAAAAGACGCAACAGGTAAACCAATAAAAATGGTAGGTGTTAATTACGACATTACCGAAAAAGTAAGCACTATGGAGGTGCTTGAGCAAGAAAAGCGTAATGCGGAAGCCGCTACGAAAGCGAAAAGTGCCTTTCTTGCTAATATGAGTCATGAAATACGTACCCCCATGAATGCCATACTAGGGGCGCTGCAGCTTCTAGAAAACAGCACCGTTGAACCGTCTATGAAGAATATCGTGGAGAACGCCACGTTATCGGCCAAAGGGTTAGTTACCATCATCAATGATATTTTAGATTATTCAAAAATTGAGTCAGAACAACTGTTTTTAGAGCATGCCCCTTTCAACGTTTTAGATATTGTAAACGCGGTAAAGTACGAGCTAGAAAGCCTAATTAAACAAAAAGGTATTGGCTTTGCGATTGAAGTGGCGCCTAGTTTTATTGATGGCTGGTGCGGCGATAGCGTGCGCGTTAAACAGGTTTTGCTGAATTTAGCCACAAATGCGGTCAAATTCACGCACAAAGGCAATGTAACAATCAAACTTAAAACGCTTGAAAGTAACGGGCAAGACGTACTGTTTTGTGAAATTATCGATACCGGCATAGGGATGGATAAAGACACACAGGTACGAATATTCGAGCGATTCTCTCAGGCCGACTCTTCAACAACCCGCCTATATGGCGGCACGGGGCTTGGCATGTCCATTTCGCTGAGCCTTGTTATGTTGATGAACGGCACAATGAATCTTGAAAGTGAGTTGGGTGAAGGCACAACAGTTTCACTGGAGCTACCGCTTGCACGTGCTCAAGCTGAAACTAAGAAGACAGCAACGGTAGATGACGCCATTCCAGACCTGCGCCACTCGAATATTCTTGTAGCGGAAGACAATAATATTAATCAACTTGTTATTGAATCTATGTTAGAGCCCACTGGCGCACATGTGACGTTAGTCGACAATGGCCAGCAAGCAGTTCAGCATGTGCTTCAAAACAAGGTTGATTTAGTGTTAATGGATATCCAAATGCCGGTGATGGATGGTATTACTGCGCAACAAAAAATTGCACAGGACAGTGGCCATGTACCTGTAATTGCATTGACGGCAAATGTAATGAGCGATGATATAGCGAAGTATTTGGAGGCGGGCTTTGTTGCGCATATTGGTAAGCCAGTAGACTTAAAAACGTTATATCACGTTTTGCATACACATTGCCCAGTTACGCATGAACAAAGCGCCTCTTAAGTGCAGAACTAGTGAGGCTTGAAAATACCGATAACGTTTTCGTTTTCTCTGGTTACTGCGCTAACCTTTTCGTCGGTTTGCGCTTCGTTATAGCCACATGCTACACACTCTAGTTTTTCGACATTGTTTTCATAGTACAATGAAATAGTATCTTGCTCTTGGCACTTAGGACATGTTGCCCCAGCTACAAAGCGGCGTCTTACTCGTTTAGACATACTTACACCTTGGTTACATCATGCTGGTATTATACCGTTAATTACCATGTAATGATCAGCTTTTACCTTAAGTTTTTGGTATAATCCGTCGCCGCAAAACCTTCTACTTACGTTGTTCTATAACAGGTAACCCATGATTAAGCTTTCTAATATTTCGCTGCTACGTGGCAGAAAAGTGCTCCTTGAAGAGGCCTCTGCACAGGTATTCCCTGGGCATAAAGTAGCGTTAATTGGTAGCAACGGGTGCGGAAAGTCCAGCTTGTTTGCACTGCTTCGCAGCGAACTTAGCGTTGATGCAGGTGACTGTAGTGTGCCAAGTGACTGGCGAATAGTGAGTGTGGCGCAGGAAACCCCCGCATCTGACCGCACTGCAATTGACTATGTTATCGATGGTGATAAGCACCTGCGTACGTTGCAAGCTTCGCTAGCGCTTGCTGAGCAGCAGGAAGACGGTGTCAAAATAGGTCAGCTTCACGGTCAACTTGAACAAGCTGGCGCGTACGATGTAGAAGCTCGCGCTGCCACTATTCTCTCTGGGCTTGGTTTTACCAATAGACAACTATCTGCACCAGTGACTGACTTCTCTGGTGGCTGGCGCATGCGCTTAAACTTAGCGCAGGCGTTGCTGTGTCCTTCTGATTTGTTGCTGCTTGATGAGCCAACCAACCACCTTGATTTAGATGCCGTTATTTGGCTGGAGAAATGGCTTCAGCGCTATGCTGGCACTTTATTGCTGATTTCGCATGACAAAGCATTTATCGACAACACCGTGGCGCAAATTATAAGCGTTGAGCAGCAAAAGCTAATGACGTATACCGGTAACTATTCTGCATATGAAACCCAGCGCGCAGAACGGATACGCTTACAGAATATCGAGTTTGAGAAGCAGCAACAGAAAGTGGCGCATTTAAATTCATTTATAACGCGCTTCAAAGCAAAGGCCAGTAAAGCTAAGCAAGCGCAAAGTCGTATTAAACAATTAGAAAAAATGGAAATGCTGCTACCTGCGCATATGGCGAGCCCGTTCAGTTTTTCGTTTGCGCCACCTTCAGCACTACCTAATCCGCTTGTACAAATGGAAAAAGTACAGCTTGGTTACGATGAACATATTGTACTACAGCAGGTTAAGCTGAATTTAGTGCCTGGGAGTCGTATTGGATTATTAGGAAGAAACGGGCAGGGTAAGTCTACACTTATCAAATTATTAGCAGGTGTTCATGCGCCTAAACAGGGTGTTTTTAATACAGCCAAAGGGCTTAAAATTGGTTATTTTGCACAGCACCAATTAGAAACACTTGATGCGAAGGCTACGCCCCTACTGCATTTACAGCGCATTGATGAAAAAGCAACAGAGCAGCAGCTTCGCGACTACTTAGGTGGCTTCGGTTTTAATGGCGATGAAGCATTGTCTGAGGTGGCGCCCATGTCAGGTGGGGAGAAAGCACGACTTGTTTTAGCGCTTATCGTATATCAAAAGCCCAACTTGCTGCTTCTTGATGAACCCACTAACCACTTAGATTTAGAAATGCGTCATGCGCTTAACATTGCGCTTCAAGGGTTTGAAGGAGCAATGGTGTTGGTATCGCACGACCGATTCTTGCTAACGTCGGTATGTGAAGACTTTTATCTTGTTGATAGTGGCGCTGTCGAACCCTTTAAAGGTGACTTAGATGATTATCGCGATTGGATTTTAAAGCAGCAAGCTGCTGAAAAAGCGAAAGCAAATGAAGAGGCCAAAGCGCAGCAAGGTGATAACGACAATACTAAGCCAGAACGCAAAATTGATCGTAAAGAAGAAAAGCGAAGAGAAGCTGAATTTAGACAACAAATAGCCCCATTTAAAAAGGCCATCGACAAGCATGAAAAGGCAATGGAAAAAGCATCTGCTGCGTTAAGTGATGTTGAGACAGCGCTTGCTGATACCAGCCTATACAGCGATGATAAAAAAGCTGAGTTGATGCAGTTGCTAGACAAGCAAACAACGTTGAAACAGCAGCTTGAAGAAGAAGAAATGGCTTGGCTTGATGCACAAGAAGGAATAGAGCGCGCAAAGGACGCTTTTGAAAATGCTTAATTTAAGCGATAAAACGTTTTGGCAATACAGTGTTAGCCGATATACCACTGGAGATATAGCGCCGTTAGCGTTATTGCTGCAAGACAATCATAAAGTGAATGTGAATGTTCTCTTACTGGTGTGCTGGTGCTTAGAGAACAATGTCATTGTTAACTTGTCTCAGCTAAATAGCATTATTCAGGCTACTCAGCCCAGTGAGCGTAAGCTTGAACAACATCGCGCAAAGCGCAAAGCGGCTCGCCCAGACGATGACGGCGATTTCGCGTTATATGAATCACTGAAAAAAGAAGAGCTTGAGTTAGAGCGGCAACAGCAAAGCGCGATTGTTTCAGCATTTAATACGCTCTCGCTTGTATCGATTCCAGAAACCAGTGCACCGGTGACAAACGTGTTTAACGCATCTATTGCTGCGCTTATTAATGCTTATCATCTTCGAGATAGCCATGAGGCGCGCCGTTTAGTCAGCCTGTTAGTTAAGCAATTATCTTAAATATAAAATACAAAAGAAGTTACATGAGTAAATCAGCGCTATCGCATGGAAAAATAATAAAGAGCAGTTTTAAAGTGCCAGGATGGGCCAAGAATCGACATGTACAAACCATTTGGCCCCGTTTTATCCAAAAGCGCTTACCGCTTGCTTACAATATGGAACGCCTTACTCTTCCCGACGATGATTTTGTGGATGTAGCATGGGGGCCAAAGCCGCAAGAAACATCGGGTATTGTCGTTATGTTTCATGGTTTAGAGGGCAGTATTAAATCGCATTATGCTAACGATATGATGGCACAGCTTTCTACTAATGGGTGGCAGGTAGTCATGATGCATTACCGAGGCTGTAGCGGTGTACCAAATCTTAAAGCGCGTGCCTATCACAGTGGTGAGACCGAAGATCCGAGTTACTTTTTAGAATGGCTGCATAACAAGTTTCCAAGTATTCCAAAAGTAGCGATAGGCTTTTCACTAGGTGGCAATATGCTGTTGAAACTGCTTGGCGAGAATCCCGCTCAAAAATGGCTAAAGGCTGCAGTTGCGATATCCTCTCCTCTTAAATTGTCAGAGTGCGCAAAGTCGATAAACCAAGGCTTCTCGAAGGTATACCAGAAATACCTGCTAACCAGCATGAAAGATACACTTCGCAAGAAGATGGAATACATCGACTATCGAAAGCTTATCCAGCTGACAAAAGCGGATGTAGATGGAATAAAGAGCTTTATGCAGTTCGACGAGAAAATTACTGCTCCTCTTCACGGGTTCGCTGACGCACAAGATTATTATGAGAAATGTAGCGCGTATCATTTTTTAAGTGCTATTCACTGCCCCACCTTAGTGTTACACAGCATTGATGATCCATTTATGAATCACCTAATTGTGCCCAAAGAAGAAGAGCTAGCGCGTAATGTTACTGTTGAATTAAGTGAAAGAGGCGGGCATGTAGGCTTTATGCAGGGCTCTATAATAAGCCCGAAAGTGTGGCTGCATGAACGTGTGAAGCGCTTTGTAACCGACGTATTACCCGTAAACAGTACATGTAGCTACAAGAAATAGACGAACATATCGCAACCTTTGCATATCCCTTAATGTAAGTCCTTAATGCAGCAGCACACCGTTATGGTGTGCTACTAGGAGCCAGAAATGATTATTCCCGTTGATGCACTAGAGCCAGATACTCTTTACAGCTTAGCCGAAGCCTTTGTTCTGCGAGAAGGTACCGACTATGGCGAGCAAGAAGTCGAGCTTGATATCAAAGTACAGCAGGTATTGGACAAGCTAAAAAGTGGAGACGCTGTTTTAGTGTATTCAGAGCTGCATGAAAGTGTTGATATCAAACGCAAAGAAGACATTCTGCCTGGCGATGTTGAGAACGAAGGTAATGAAGATTATTGATGAAAGCAGTGCGGAAATAAAACTGGATAAAAAAGCCGGGTCGAGCAACCCGGCTACCTACCTGAGGAGAGGAAGGTTTAAAACGCGTAACGCGCAGTGACCTGCATAATGTCTAGCTCGTCGATAATTTTATAGTTCGCACCCACAGCCCATTGTGGCGTGATGTAGTAATTTGCGCCTACTTTAAACGTCGCTTCACCATCGTCCACATCGTAATAGCCTACTTCACCTGCAAGCTCTACTTGCTCGGTAATCATAGAGCGAATGCCTGCATTGATGCTGTAGCCAGTGTCATCTGAAATGTCGCCATCAATACGCTCTAAGTTAGCGCCAAAGTATGCATCGGTTGTTGCATTGACAGGCAGTCTGTAGCCCGCACCAAGCGTAAGCATATCAAAGTCGAAACTGCCTTCTTCGAAGAAGCTGTATTCACCGTTTAAATACCAATTGCTATTTAGCAGATACTTACCGTTCACGGTAAGGCCGTCGGGCTCAAACGATTCATTATTATCGAAGTCCATTTTGGTATACCCACCTTCAACGTATCGCCAGTCGGGCTTATCGGCAAATGCGGTTAATGGCAAAACTGAAGCTGAAAGTGCTGCGAGAAGTGTAAGTGTTTTACGCATGTGATTACTCCTTAATGTTCACAGGGTCTCACGCTGCATGGTTTTGTAAAAAGACCATATTGCAATGAGCGTTGATGGAGTGGTTGCAAAGCCTCTGCCAAGTTGAAATGCGTTGCTTGTTGCTGTCGTATCAGGTTTTGTTAAGTAATTGTATTTTATGATCTTTTGATGTTCTTTCGAGTTAAGGAGAAACCCATGTGCAACAAAGGCTTGCTTGAAATCTAATCAGCACTGTCTCTAAAAAACAACACTTTTCACTTGGCTCCTCGCCGAATGCTGCAGATAAATGGTGGTACGGATAGAGAAGCATGTCATTTATCTAACTTAAGACGTTGATATAGATGCATATTATTTATTCTCTTTACCTTTCCTTCGTATTGGAACGCCTTTTGCTGAATGCATTATCACTACGAACGTTACGTTATGCCGCGGAGTTTATATTCGTTTTTCCGCACGCCACCTACATGCACTACATGAGGAAGAGAGCGCCTTGTTATGTATGCATGTCTTTTAGGCCTTCGTTGTCATTTAAATAACGTTCTTTTCAAAAGGAGAGGGTGAATGGACAAACAACGCTTTTTTACCATCGTTAAAACGCTCATAGCCGGTGCTAAGTCTGCCGTTACTATGTTGCTTATTAGTATTTTTCTACTTGCGCTAAAAACCGTTTCAGCTGTTGAGGTAAACAATACTAATCAACCTCAAAATGTGTCTCCGGTGCTTCAATCAATAATTGATGAAGCGCGTTTATCTGCTACACGAAGTTACTAGCAAAACGATCATGACCTGAACACGGCGCTTAAAGAAATGGACTACACAACGTATCGTTCTATTCGCTTTAACAGTGAACAAAGCCTTTGGCGTCATGAAAACGATTATGAGGTGCAGTTCTTTCACCCTGGTTTTCTCTATGAATATCCAGTGACGATTAATACCATAGGGCATGATAACAAGCCTGTTCGGGTACCTTTCGACAAAGCCATGTTTAGTTATGATGGTGCGGCGAAAAATTTATCAGACTTAACAGACAGTAAAACCGGCTTTGCGGGTTTTCGTCTGCATTACCCTATTAAAAACACGGAATATAAAGATGAATTTGCGGTGTTCTTGGGGGCGTCTTATTTTCGTTTAGTTGGAAAGAATCAGGTTTATGGCATTTCTGCTCGCGGCCTTGCTATTGATACTGCGTTAGCTAAAGGCGAAGAGTTCCCTCACTTTACCGAATTTTGGATTATTGAACCGAACGATAAGCAACCTGTTACGGTTTACGCTCGACTTGAGAGTCCATCTGTTGCAGGTGCCTACAAATTTACTATACATCCGGGGCTTAACACTACCGTTGACGTGAAAAGCTGGTTGTTTGCTCGTGAAGATGTACAAAAGTTGGGGGTAGCACCATTTACCAGTATGTTTTTGTATGGCGAAAACTCTGAGAAGCGTCATGATGACTACCGTCCAGAAGTGCATGATAGTGACGGCGTACTTATGGTTACCCACGCAGGGGAACAAATTTGGCGCCCCATTTCCAACCCCTCACGTTTACAGATAACTTCGCTTAGCGATAACGCTCCTCAAGGCTTTGGCATGCTTCAGCGCGATGGAGAGTGGGGAAACTACCTTGATGCCGAAGCCAATTATCATCTACGTCCAGGGCTTTGGGTGACCCCTTCAGAAGGTTTTGAGAAAGGCCGTGTAGAAGTGGTGGAAATTCCAACCAAGTCTGAAGTTCACGACAACATAGTGGCTTATTGGGCCCCTGAACAGCCATTTAATGAAGGCGACTCTCGTTATTTTGCCTACACGCTAAGTACCGTAGAACAAAACCCATTTAGCAGTGAACTGGCCAGCGTTGTGCGCACACGTCAGGGAAAAGCGGTGCTACCAGGCGATGAATTCGAAGACGAGCGCTTAACTACAACACGTCAATTCAGCATTGATTTTACTGCGCCAGAGGAAATTGAGTTTGATGCAGACTCAATGAAATTGGTTGTGCAGGGAGTAAACGGCAGCATTTCGCAACAGCGAATGTACGCAGTTGCCAATGGAAGCGAATGGCGCGCTACATTCTTTGTGCAGCCTACAGAAAACCAAACAGTTGATATGCGCGCCTACATTGAAAGAAATGGCAAACGTATAAGCGAGGTGTGGAACTATGTTTATCAACCACTCCAATAATACTCAACCCAACTCAACTCAACACCGCGTGAAACACGCACTATCTCATTCTAAACACAGTGCGGCTTTGAAATTAATAGTAAAAGGAGCAGCTATGCGATTGTTATTCATGGCAATGTTAGTTATTCCCAGTACTGCATTAGCAGGTTGGAGTTTGTACGAAATTTTTCTACCAAACGGCCTTACTAATTTAGAGATAGTGCAGATAGGCCTTGGCTTAACACTATTTGCCTGGCTGTGCATGGCGTTTTGGACCGGCATTATTGGATTTGTGTTACAGCTGCTTCATATCGACCCCTTAAGTCTGAGCAAGAAGCAAAAAACACCCAATAATATGGCGTTAGAGGCACGTCATGCTGTGGTTATGCCAGTATACAATGAGGACACCAAGCGAATTATGGTGGGGTTTGAAGCGTGTATTCGTGAGCTGATGGACAGTAACTCGGCGGCGAATTTCGACTTTTTTATGCTTAGCGACACGCGAGACATACAGAAAGCGGATGCAGAATTACGTGCGTTTACGCGGCTACAAAAACGTCTGGGTAATTATGCATCGCAGGTTTTTTACCGTCGCCGAGAACAGAACCTTCACAGAAAGGTGGGCAATCTTAAAGAGTTTTGCGAACGTTGGGGCGGTAACTACGAAGCCATGATTGTGCTTGATGCAGACAGCATAATGAGCAAAACACGCATGATTGATCTTGCCCGCCGCATTGAGCAAAACCCTGATACGGCGCTAGTGCAAACTATTCCAATGCCGGTTCGCCAAGATACGTTTTTTGGTCGTTTCGTACAGTTTGCTGCCCACCTATATAGCCCAATGCTGGCAACGGGCTTATCGTTTTGGCAAACCGATAGTGCTAATTACTGGGGGCACAACGCCATTATTCGCATAGCGCCCTTTATGCAGCACTGTGGTTTACCGACCCTTGAAGGTCGTGCCCCTTTCGGTGGCGAGATTTTAAGCCACGATTTTGTAGAGGCTGCGCTGCTTCGCCGTGCAGGATGGCAAGCCTATTTGCTAACAGATACCACGGGAAGTTACGAAGAAGTACCAAGCAACATTGTTGACTACGCTATTCGCGATCGCAGATGGGTGCAGGGCAATATTCAACATTTAGGTTTGCTAAATGTGAAAGGCCTTAAAATGGCAAATCGTCTGCATTTTCTATTTGGCGCTTTTGCCTATATTTCATCGCTAGTCTTATTTTGTATGTTGGCATTGGGTACGGCCGATGCGCTTATTCGCGCTACGTCAGTGCCTGAATTTTTTGTGTCTGAATATCAGCTGTTTCCAAGCTGGCAGGTGGCAAGACAAGACATGATGATGGTAACCATGTGGGGAACCGCAGCATTACTGTTTTTACCGAAACTCTTGGGAATTGTGCTTGCGCTTATCCAACGCCGTGAACAATTTGGTGGAGCATGGTCGTTATTAAAAGGCGCTGCGGTAGAGCTTGCCATGGCGGTGCTTATTGCACCACTTATGATGTTTTATCACAGCTTTTTTGTATTAAGTGTATTGGTTGGCCATTCGGTGAAGTGGGAAGCACAGGAGCGCGAAGGTAGAAAAGTACCGTGGAAGGTGGCAATAAAGCATACGCAGCTAATGAGTTGCATCGCTGTTGCATGGGGTGTAACGACATTCTACTTCACACCATCGTTATTTATGTGGTTATTACCTGTATTGGTAGGAATGGTATTAGCTGCACCCGTCATTCATTTCTCAAGCAGCAGTGAACTTGGTATTGCGATTCGCAAAATGGGAATATTCATCATCGATCAGGAAGTCAATGAATGCACAGCGCTAAAGCGCTTACGGGTAGCAATGTCGTTCTTTGCTATTTCGCAGCACAAGCCAGAGGTGCCTGCACTACCAGAAAGCCTTTGGGTTGCCATGCCAGAGCAAGCACTTCATGAAAAGCCTTTGCCTATGCGTCCTGTATTGATAGAGAGTTCATAAGGCGGTGAGCTGATGTCAGCTTTGTTTACATTTTTTTAACTCGATGGGCGTGTCAAATTAAAAATATTTTAATATTCTAATGTTTAGCTCTGTTGGTGTGAAATATGCTTGGTCAGTTTCGTATGCATAAGTAGTAGTTATTGCTTAATTAAACGGAAATTAAATGGAGGCAGTAGTGAACATTATCACTAAATTATTTTTTACTTTAGCAAGCTATTTAGTGAGCTCCGTGTGTCTAGCAACGCTTGTAACAAGCAACAACCTATGCCACGAGTCGCACTTCAACATAACATCAATTGAAACAAACCCTGGCGACAGTCCGGTTACCGGAATGAGCTATCCTATTGAATCAACTAAATGTCTTGGTTATGTCACTGACCCTCACAACGACTGGGGGAACCATACAGATAAACATCCAGATGATCTAAATCCCAACATTGGCGAACTCTATGATGGCCTATTAAACGGTGAAGTTAAAAACGGATACTCTGTTCCTGGAGACTATTTTTTAACTAATGCAAACGATTCGCTAGTAGATTTAGATGGTGATGGGGTTTTCACTGACCCAGGGTGGATACGTTTAGGCGGTGTTGACGATATTCAGGATAACGATGAACTTCTTATCTTTGACTACGACTTTATTAATGGTTACGACCTTGCGCAGGTTCTCGATGTTCAGTTTTCTATGAATGGGACGTGGTCGTTAGAAGTAGATCCTCTTGCTATCCCTCTCGCCACACAAGCACTCGGCCGTCCCAGTATCTTTGACCATCTCGCTTTTGTTATGAAGGGGCCAAACCCTAATGGAGGAGATGATACGGGAGGTTGGGCAATTTATGACTTTAATTTTTACGACCTTATCGATTCCGGTTTGAATATAAGTTTAGGTGACACCGCGTACACATTCAGTGGAACGTGGGCATCAGATCTGATTTTCGGCGGTCAGAGGTTGTCACATTTCAGTGTGTGGGCTCATGATCCTCCACTAACAACGACAACGGTTGATGAACCCATTTCACTGGGTGCTATGCTTGCTGGATTAATGCTGTGTTGGGTATATCGGGCGCGAGCAAAAAACTGAAAATGTAGATAAATGAACTGGGTGTCTCAAAGATTACTGTTTTTGCTTTTAGGCACCCACAGATTGCTTGTTATTTTTGCACGTACTACTGATTAAAGGTTACCGAAAATGTAACGGGTACAGTGGTGGTAATGCTTTTGAGGCCTGCAATTTTTTGAAGTGCACTTACACCGCCTGCTAAGCCGAAAGATTCTGCTTTAATTAGCGTTGGTGCAGTGGTTGATACCGTTAGTGTGTCTTCACTTACGCGGCTTGCTTTAATCTCAAAAGAGGTCGGTACAGCTTTTCCATGCAGTGTCAGTATGCCATCCACTGTGCCATTTATTATTTCACCGTCTTTTAGCTTCATCATATTTTCAGGCAAGTCCGCTTCGAAGGTTGCTTGCGCGTACTTTGTTACTTGAAACAACATTTCTTGCATACGCTTGTTGCGAATATCAATAGTGGTATTCACTGAAGAAAGGTCAACTGAAACAGCAAGCTTACCGCTTTCAGACAAACTGCCTTCAAAATTATCAAACTTGTGCACTTCAGTTACCTGTGCATTTTTCGTAGAAAGAAAATGTAGCACACTGGTTTCAGTATCCATTGACCAGTCTGCGGCAGCAGGAAAAGCTAGGCCACATGCAAGCAAAGCAGAAGTTAACGCACGCATACGTTTTGCCATCATAAAATGACTCCTTTTAAAATGTAGTTCCATCACACAAACAGTTGCGATGTTTAGATAATTGGTACGGCTTAGTCTTGATGAGGGTTTACAAAGTCATTGTATTGAACAACGTCTTGCCAAGGCACCCTTTGATCGCCCATCACCACGAAATCGGGGTTTTCCAATGAATGTCGTTGGTTGTAGGTTAAAGGCTCAAAGTTTGCTGCGGTAATGCTGCCACCTGCTTCAGAAACAATACATTGTGAAGCACCGGTATCCCATTCGCCAGTTATGCCAATACGCATAAATACGTCTGCTTTACCTTCGGCAATAAAACAGGCTTTTAGTGAGCAGCTACCAAGCGGTAAAGTTTGATAAACACGCTTAGCACACATACGGCTAAGTACTTTCTCGCGTGACTGACGGCGGCTAATTGCGATCATGACCACGCTTTCGGCAGGGTCATCTAACTTGCGAACATTAATTTGATGGTCGCCATCGGGCGATGATTTGTAAGCACCTTTGCCTTTTTGCGCGTAATAAAGCGACTGTCCTGGAGGCCAAAAAATAACCCCTATAACCGGCTCGTTATTTTCAATAAGCGCGATGTTAACGGCAAAGTCTCCGCTTCGTGCTATAAATTCCTGAGTGCCGTCGATGGGATCTATCAGCCAGTATCGAGACCAGTGTTGGCGTTCTTCTAAAGCTGCGTGCTTATTTTCTTCAGACAAAATAGGAATGTCGGGCGTGGCCGCCATTAACCGCTTGTTGATAATGTCGTTGGCAAGGTAATCTGCGCTGGTAACGGGCGACTCATCGGCCTTTTGATAGGCGTCAAAATCACCTTTGTCATA
>ENA-OWNT01001458-OWNT01001458.1-seawater-metagenome-genome-assembly--contig:-NODE-1458-length-29753-cov-14.230691_pt1 | contig 29753 bp, 23 predicted proteins | sample MGYA00238136_ERZ651165 | MGnify/ENA primary metagenome ERZ651165 (study PRJEB26861, sample SAMN08777766) | seawater metagenome | isolation source: coastal seawater | place: USA: Florida | collected...
CCGTCGGAAATCCTGGCCTCGGTGGCAGATCTTGCCCAGCAGTCCTGGGGCGAAGTGCTCCGGCAGGCCAGTATCGATCGGTCAGCCCAATAAACTGCTCGGCGAGCTAGGCGGATTCGTCCTGCCGGAGGCCTACTGTCAGCAAGTGATCCAGGAGCGCTTTTTCCGGCTGGCCCGGGTTGTTGGCGACATGCCACCGGAGTTTGTCCCGCGCTTCAGCCTCTTCCGGATTGGTGCCAGCGAGAACCTCCTCGATGATCGAGGTCGACTGCCGACGCAACGGTTCCAAGTCCGGATCGGCTCCGCGGAGCTGGCGAGGCCGGACCGCACGGTGTGTGGTGTGGCTCAGGCGACGGAACTGCAGAACGGTGGGACTGGAATCTGCGGGACTGGAATCTTCTGGCGCAGCAGCCGTGTCGGGCTCGTTGTTGGACATCAGCAAGTGCGGCATCGTGCGCTCTCCCGTGTTAGCAGTACCCGTTGGTACTGACCTAAATCTGCCTAAATCCCCCGGAGTCGAATACTAGCTGAGACCATTCGGCCTGCCCCGGCGGGACCGCGCGACACGCTGGACTACTTCTGGTGCGCTTTGCGCCCGTTGGGAAGGACTTTGGGGTTTTGGCGACTGCACGTGCTGGTTCATGCCGGAGACTGGCCCGCGAGGAAGGCGTCCAGGCGGAGCTCCAATGCGGATACATCCTTCAGCTCGCACTCCCATACGGTGAGCACCTCCCAGCCGTCACTTTCGAGCTGGAGCCGCTGGGCGGCGTCGCGGTTCCGCGTTCGCGTGCGCTTGGTTTCCCAGAATTCAGCGTTCGCTTGGGGCGCGTGCTGGCCCGCCCGGCAATCGTGGAAATGCCAGAAACAGCCGTTGACGAAGATGACCTTGTGACGGCCCGCGAAGACGAGATCGGGATTGCCCGGGAGTTTGCCGCCTCCCGCGCTGCCATGAAGGCGGTAGCGGTATCCCTTCGCGTGCAGCAACTTACGGACCAGCATTTCCGGCTTGGTGTTCTTGCCGCGGATGCGGGACATGTTCCAGCTGCGCCGTTCCGGGGTCAGCTTGTCCGCCATCATTTAAGTCTAGGCGGCTGCCGGGCCCGTGACCTGGGGAACCGGCGGCTGCCGGGAGAGGCGACGCCGCGCGTCGAAAGTGGCCGGCTGACGACGGCGGGCGGTTAGATCTCCCGCTCCGGGTGTTCGCCGAACTGGAAGTGGCGTCCGCTGACCGACGTCGGCGTAATTTCCACGTAGAAGTCCTTCAGCGTTGGAACCCAGGGCTTGAGACCGAGGGCCTCAGCCTCCGCGATATCCGCCGATTGATCCAGAACGCGCGCAGTGCCGCGAAGGACCACGGACCACGCTTCCTCGGACAGGATTCCGTCCGTTTCGAAGAGCACCTTCGAGTTGATGGTGAGCTCGGCGAGTTTGTTTCCCGGGGCGGTGCGGAGGAACAATTTCCGGCCGCTGGCCGCATAGTTCACCGGGAAGATGTCGGGTTCTCCGGCCACGGTGACCACGAGCCTGCCGTGTTTTGTGCTGTCAATCAGCTTCCAGGATTGCTCGTCGTCCAGCTTGAGGATGGGATTGCCGTCTTCGTGTTCAAACATCATGGGTTCATTGTTCTGAACCGGGCCGGCGATTGCTAGGGGCTAAAGGACTGGAGGGTTGCCGACTGCAGCGTTCATGCCGGGCGGCGGGGAGCCCGCGGGACTAGCTTTTTGGCGCTTGGGGTGGCGCTGCAAAAGCTTTGAAGGACTGGTGCGGCGGGTGCCTGTGGATAACTTCGTCGTGCAAAATGTGACGTCGGTTACCCTTAAGCATTGTTTGGACTCGCGCGTCTTGATTTTCTATCGGGGGAGTAGCTGACCATGACATCTCACACTTCGCTTTCCGGCCCCCGGCGCGCTTGTGCCGCCGCCTTGGTTTCGATCTCCCTGATGTCGGTCACAGCTTGCAGTGGGGGAGGAACGCCGCCTCCTGAATCCCCACAGTCTGCTTCCCAAAGTCCCTCCGAAGCGCCCACTCCGAGCGCTACTCCCACGCCCACGGCCAGCTACAAGCCCGCCGACGCGACCGGCAAGGCACAGAACGTCCCGGTTCCCGAGCTGCCTGAGGCGGCAAAGGCCGAGACGAAAGAAGGCCTTGAGGCGTTTGCCCGGTACTGGTACGCGCTCCTGAACTACTCGTACGAGACCGGTGACCTATCTGGTATCAACGCGATCTCCAGCCCTTCATGCGCCCTCTGCGGAAAAGTCTTTCCTGGCATCCAGAAATGGAATGGTGAAGGAAGATGGATAGTCGGTGGGACTGTTATGGTCCATGCAGTTCAATCGACTTTCGTGAAGACGCCGAATGGAGACTTCCAAGTTGCCATCCAATCGCAACAACAGGCTGGCTCGCTGAAGAACGCAGACGGAACGGATGCGCAGACGATTTCCGAGTCCGCCATGTTGGGGGACTTGATGGTGGCGAGATACTCGAAAGGAAGTTGGGCCGTTCAGAACGTCGATCGGCTCGGGAGCTAGGCAATGCCGGGACGCATTGCGTTGCGATCGATTGTGACTACTTTCCTTGGATTGTTAGCCCTGCTTTTGACCCCAATTTCCGCGGTGGCTGACGATTCAGAAGTTTCTTGGAGCACGTCCGGACTCGGAGTCTGGCGCTATGATGCGGACGCCGGCGTATGGGTAGATGCGCCAGGTGCGGTTGCCGAAAACCCCAACATCTACAAGTTCGAGTATCTCTGTCTCGATGCCACAAAGAACAACTTCGATGTAGATTGCTTGGCAGGAGCGGTTCGGTGCGATCAAGGTCGCGAGGGGCGGCCAGTGCGTTGGTACACTTCCCTGCGAGTATTTGACCCACCCATCTGGTCAACGATTCGTCCCGACCGATGTGTCTATCTCGAACAGCCCGAGGACGTCTTGGGTAAGATTGCCGCGCAGATCCAGACTAAGTTTCAGCAGCTGCCAGTCCGCGCTGGAACTTCTGTCATGCAGCCGAGCCCGCACACTCTCAGAGGCGCTGAGACAAATTTCTACGCGGAAGCCGTCGAGCAAACTTTTGCCCTCAACATGTTGGGGCAAGACGTCTCCATCACGGCCAAGCCCGTGCAGTACTCCTGGACCTACGGCGACGGCACTTCGCTCGGCCCTCAGGCGGCGGCCGGCGGACCGCTGCCCCAGGACCGCTGGGGCGAGAAGACCCTGACCAGCCACGTCTACACCCAGACCGGCGACTTCCCGGTGGTCCTGACCACCCAATTCCAAGGAACCTACTCCGTGAACGGCGGACCACCGTTGCCGATTCCCGGCCAAGGCCAGTTCAGCGCGCCGCCGCAGACGGTCAGCGTCTGGCGGTCGATCACGAGGAATTACGCCGACACCTGCCTGCAGAACCCGCAGGGCCAGGGCTGCCCCGGCGTCGCCCCGCCGCCTCCCTAAGGCCTCACCCACGGAATGGCTAGGCTCGCAGTTCCCGGTCCACCCGTTCCATCCGGGCGGTCACGAGCTGGCAACGCGGATCGTCCGGTCCCATCAGCGCCGCCGCGGCGGCAGCAGTTGCCGTATCGGAGGACCCCATGTCGCTCGTGCACCACTGCAGCATCAGCCGGGCATCACCGCTGGACCGCACGGACGCCCCCACGGCCGTGTTGAGCTCGTCGCGCATGAACCCGATCGCCAGATTGACCGAACGGGTGAGCAGCCTTGCCGGGTACGCCGCGAACGCCTCGGCAACCCGACCGTCCCGCAGATGACCGGCCACGACGGAAGCGTCCGTCACGACGTTGACGGTTGACGAGAACCGGTACGGGTTCGCTTCCAGGACATCGCCCAGAATGCTGCGGATCCGATGCATCTCGGTCCGGATCGCCGCGCCGGTGCCCGCATCGCCATGGATCTCGTACGCCAATTCATCGGCGCTCCAGCCCTGATCACGCGAGGCCAGCAGGGCCAGGATCTCGGCGCGGCGCACCGTCAGCGGGCGCCCGATGCCGCCGTCGACCGCCGCTGACGGCGCGTCCCCCAAAAGCCGCAGCATGAGCTGTGACCGGGCACCGCCGTCGCGCGCTGTCCGCCGGTCACCCCGTGCGCGCTGCCCCGAGCGGCCCACGCCGGCGTCGGGAACCGCGGCCGATTTCAGCAGCTCCTCTGCGAGCCGCACCCCGCAACGCACCAGCCGCAGGCTGTCCGGCGTGACCGATTCGAACGGGCCGGAGACATCCAGGACGCCGACGATGCCGCCGGTCAAAGGGTCGCGAATGGGGGAGGCGGTGCAAGCCCAATCATGGTGGGTCCGCACGAGGTGCTCGGCCGAGAAGAGCTGCGCCGGGGCACCGGTCACCAAGGCCTCGCTGATGGCGTTGGTGCCCACCCCTGATTCGGACCAGTCGGCGCCCTCCACAAACTCCAGCGAGTCCGCAAGCCGCAACGCCTGCTTACTGCCAACGCGCCACAGGACTTCGCCCTCATGGTCGGTCACGATCAGCAAGTGGCGTCCGGTTACGGTCTCATCGGCCAGAAGCTGTGACAGCGCGGGCATGACGGCAGCCAGCCGATGGCCGGCGCTGAGGGAGCGCGCCTCGGAGACTTCATGCCGGTGCAGCGGCCGGTGCTGGTCCGGATTGATGCCCAGCGCGAGGGAACGCTGCCAGGACTTGATGAGCGACGGCGAGAGGTGCGGATCCGGAGTGCCCGAAATGGTGGTCTCGTGCGCCGCCCGGAGTATCCGGGCATACTCCGCCGGTGCGGAAAACCTGAGGTCCGAGGGATGCGTGATGGAGCCGTTGCCCTGCCGCATGCTCATTCTCCCAACTCGCCCTCGAATCGTCGCACCCGGCTGGTTCCCTGCCGCCGTCGGCCACTGCGCGCCTGCCGACAGCTTGAGAGCTCCGTGTAACCCGATTGTAACCCCCGGCGACTTTTACTTGTGATGCGGGTCACTGCGTGGTCTACGCGCCACGCACCGGGAGCGGCCCACTGTCAGCAATGGAAAGAGGAATCATGCCTGAGACACCAAACGGCGTCGTCGGGGCGTGGTTGGCGCAGTTCGATGAGGCACTGCGCAGCCACAACACGGACGCCGCACTGGAGCTTTTCGATGACGATTCGTACTGGCGCGACTTCGTCTCCTTCACCTGGAACCTCAAGACCCTGGAAGGCAAAGACGACATCCGGCGCATGCTCGAGGCGACCCTGGACGACGTGCAGCCAAGCAACTGGTCCCTCGCCGAGGACGCTACCGGGGACGCCGCCAACGCCGAGGCCTGGGTGAACTTCGAGACCGCCCAGGCCCGGGGCTACGCCCATCTTCGCCTCCGTAATGGCAAATGCTGGACCCTGCTCACCACCATGCAGGAACTCAAGGGCTTTGAGGAAAAGAAGGGCCCCAACCGGGACAAGGGAGTCGCCCACGAGATCACCAAGGGCCGCAAATCCTGGCTGGAACTGAAGGAAGAGCAGGAGGCGCGGCTCGGCTACGAAGACCAGCCCTACACCGTCATCATCGGCGGCGGCCAGGGCGGGATCGGGCTGGGCGCGCGGCTGCGGAGGCTCGGAGTGCCCACCATCATCATCGAAAAGAACGAGCGCGCGGGTGACTCCTGGCGCAACCGCTACAAGTCCCTCCACCTGCACGATCCGGTCTGGTATGACCACCTGCCCTACATGAAGTTCCCCGATGACTGGCCGGTTTTCGCGGCCAAGGACAAGATCGGCGACTGGCTGGAAAATTACACGCGGATCATGGAACTCAACTACTGGTCCAAGACCGAGTGCACCAACGCCCGCTTCGACGAAACGTCCCAGGAGTGGGTGGTGGAGGTGATGCGCGACGGCGAACCTGTCACCCTGCGCCCGAAGCAGCTCGTTTTCGCCTTGGGTGTTTCGGGGTACCCGAGCGTCCCCGCGTTCGACGGCGCCGAGTCCTTCCTGGGGGAGCAGTACCACTCGTCCAAGCATCCGGGCGGCGGCGACTGGACCGGCAAGAAGGCCGTGGTCATCGGCTCCAACAATTCGGCCCACGACATCTGTGCCGACCTCTGGGAACACGGGGCCGATGTCACCATGGTCCAGCGGTCCTCCACGCACATTGCCCGCAGTGAATCCCTCATGGACCTGGCTCTCGGCGGTCTGTACTCCGAAGAGGCACTGGCCAACGGCGTCACCACGGAGAAAGCCGACCTGCTGTTCGCCTCGCTGCCCTACCGGATCCTGCCCGAAGCCCAGATCCCGGTCTATGCGGAGATGGCCCGCCGGGACGCGGAGTTCTACTCCCAGCTCGAGGCTGCCGGCTTTGACCTGGACTTCGGCGTTGACGGCTCCGGCCTGTTCCTGAAGTACCTGAGGCGCGGCTCCGGCTACTACATCGACGTCGGCGCTTCGCAGCTCATCATCGACGGGCGGGTCAAGCTGGCCAACGGCCAGGTCAGCAAGATCACCGGCAACTCCGTCGTCATGGCCAACGGAACGGAGCTGGAGGCCGACGTCATTATTTACGCCACCGGCTATGGGTCGATGAACGGCTGGCTGGCTGATCTGGTCTCGCCAGAGGTGGCGGACGCCGTCGGAAAGTGCTGGGGGTTCGGATCGGAGACGCCCAAGGATCCGGGGCCGTGGGAGGGGGAACTGCGCAACATGTGGAAGCCCACCAACGTGGAGAACCTGTGGATCCATGGCGGAAATCTGCACCAGAGCCGGCACTACTCCAACTATCTTGCCCTGCAGCTCAAGGCAAGGATGGAAGGACTGCCGACGCCGGTCTTCGAGCTGCAGCCCACGCACCACACGCGCTAACCGCACCCGCTGACCATGCCGGTCGACCAACAAGGGCCGTGACAATCTCCGGCACGGCCACCAGACTGGGGCTACGGCCCCCTGCGAAACTCCAACTTTTACTCCGTGGATGCGCCTGACCGGGCGCATCCACGGCCTGGACTGCGAAGGTGAAACACCATGAAAGCAGCACGATTCCACGCCCGCGAGGATCTCCGGATCGAAGACATCCAGGAGCCGGAGCTGCGTCCGGGAACGGTGAAGATCGCCGTGGCCTGGTGCGGTATCTGCGGCACCGACCTCCATGAATTCCTGGAAGGACCCATTTTCACCCCGCCGCCCGGCCACCCTCACGGCCTCACCCACGAGGCCGCCCCGGTCACCCTGGGCCACGAGTTCTCCGGCACCGTCGAGGAACTCGGGGAAGGGGTCAGCGGCCTGGCCGTGGGCGACAACGTCGTCGTGGAGCCGTACTACGTCTGCAATGAATGCGGTCCCTGCCTCAGCGGCCACTACAACCTGTGCACCAAACTGGGCTTCATCGGCCTGGCGGGCGGCGGTGGCGGCTTGAGCGAGAAGATCGTCGTCGACCCCCGCTGGGTGCACCCTGTCGGCGACATCCCGCTGGACGAGGCCGCACTCATCGAACCCCTCGCGGTGGCGTATCACGCCGTCGGCCGGAGCGGCGTCAAAGCCGGGGACGTCGCCGTCGTCGGGGGTGCCGGACCCATCGGACTGCTCACCGCCGCGGTCCTCAAAGGCATCGGCGTCACCACAATCGTTACCGAGCTGTCGGCCGCCCGCAAAGACAAGGCGGCTTCGTCCGGGGTCGCGGATCACGTGCTTGACCCGAGTGCAGACGACGTCAAGGCACGCGTGCTGGAACTGACCGACGGTGCGGGGGCCACTGCGGCGTTTGAATGTGCCGGCGTGAATGCGGTGCTGGACACCATGCTCGACGTCGTGAGGCCCGCCGGCGTCGTCGTCAACGTCTCGATCTGGGGGCACCCGGCCACGGTGGATATGCAGAAAGTGGTGCTGAAGGAAATCGACCTGCGCGGCACCATCGCCTACTGCGGCGACCATGAAGCTGCCATCAAGCTCGTCCAGGACGGAAAAGTCGACCTGAAACCCTTCATCACCGGGAGGATCGCCTTGGACGACCTCGTGGACAAGGGGTTCGACACGCTGATCAACCACAACGACACCGCGGTGAAGATCATCGTCCATCCGTAGTGATCCGAGTCTCACGGGGAATAGTTGCAGACGCCTCGCAGTTACCGCCAGTGAACTCATTCACTGCGAAAGGAATTGCGCATGCTGTTTTCTCCCATGACACTTGGCGAGCTGGAACTGCCCAACCGACTCGTGATGGCGCCGCTGACCCGTCTCCGCTCCGGCCAGGACGGAATCCCGGGGCCTTTGGTTGCTGAGCACTACCGCCAGCGCGCCTCGCTCGGCCTGATCGTCAGTGAGGGCACCTATCCGAGCCCGGCCGGGCGCTCGTACCCGGGCCAGCCCGGCATCGTCACCCCGGACCAGATTGCCGGCTGGAAGAAGGTCACGGAAGCCGTTCACGCCGAAGGCGGCCGGATCTTCGCGCAGATCATGCACGGTGGGCGGGTTTCGCATGAGGACATCACCGGCGGCCACCAGGTGGTTGCGCCGAGTGCCATCGCCGTCGAGGCCGAGACCCGCACGTCCAAGGGCAAGCAGGCACACCCCGTGCCGCACGCCCTGACCACCGACGAACTGCCCGGCATCCTCCAGGAATTTGTCCAGGGATCGCTCAACGCGATCGAGGCAGGGTTCGACGGCGTGGAGCTGCACTCCGCCAACGGTTACCTGCTGCATGAATTCCTGGCGCCGTCGTCGAACCAGCGTGACGACATCTACGGGGGTTCACCCGAGAACCGGACTCGCTTTGTCATCGAGGTTGTGAAGGCCGTGGTCGAGGCCGTGGGCGCCGACCGCGTCGGCATCCGGATCTCACCGGAGCACAACGTCCAGGGTGTCACCGAACTGGACGCCGCAGACGTCCGCGAGACGTACCGCCTGCTGGTGGATGCAATTGCGCCGCTGAACCTGGCCTACCTGAGCATCCTGCACAAGGAGCCCACTGGAGAACTGGTCCAGGATCTGCGTTCACGATTCAACGGCGCCTTCCTCATCAATACCGGATTCGGCGTCATCACCACCCGGGATGAGGCCATCTCGCTGGTTGCCGACGGCCACGCAGACGCCGTCGTCGTCGGACGCCCGGCCATCGCGAATCCGGACCTCGCCCGCCGCTGGCGCGAAGACCTGCCGGTCAACGAGCCCGACGCGTCCACGTTCTACGCCGACGGCGCCACGGGCTACACGGACTACCCGGCGTACCAGAACTAGGACCAACGGCGCGGTAAGCGGCGCAGCGCACGCGCGGCGTCGCAGCGTAAGCGTGGCTGGACATGTCACGCGCAGCACACGCGCGGCTGGATATGTCCCATTGCGCGTTCCAGACCACCGGACATGTCCTCCCGCAGCCACAAGCAGTGGGCAGAATGCCATTCTGCCCACTGCTCGCGTTTAACAGTGAGCATGTCCCTCGCAGGGCAGGTCCGAGACGGAACATGTTTCGCGGTGACATGTGCGGCTGGACATGTCCCATTGCGCGTTTCCAGGGCACTGGACATGTCCCGTGCGTGAACCCGCCATTGAGCATGTTCCTTGGCCGCACTCTGGGCTGGGCATGTCCCGTGGCCCAGGGCTTCCCAGCGAGGGGCATGTCCCTTGGGGAGAGTCGCCATTGAGCATGTCCCCCGGAGCGAGTCTCGCCATGCCAGGTCCTATAGGATCTGAACATGCAACTAGCTTCCACCGGCAGCGGCTCTGAGGGCCGCCCCGCGGGCCGCCCCGTCAGCCGGCAGGTCCTGGCGGACCACGTCTATGAGGAACTTCTGGAGTCGCTGATGGACGGGCGGCTGGAACCCGGGGCTGCAGTGAGCATCGATGGGACCGCCCGGGAACTCGACGTTTCTCCCACGCCCGTCCGGGAAGCACTTGCCCGGCTCGAACACACCGGCATGGTTCGCCGCGTCGCGCTCAAGGGGTACCGGGTCGCCCCGGTGTTCACCCGGGAGGACTTCGCCGAACTCATGGAGGCCCGGCTCGCAATCGAGCCCGTAAACGCGCGTCTGGCATGTTCCAGGCTCACGCCAAGCCACCTCAAGGACCTGGCGCAGGCCGTCTCCGATCTCAAGGACGCGCCGCGCGGGCCTTCCTTTGCCGAATTCCGCGGCTACCTCGAAGCAGACGAACGGTTCCACCGGCTGATCGCGGAGCAGACGGGCAACCAGTTCATGGTGGCCGCTTATGCCGCTCTCGGCGGACAGATTCAGCGCTTCCGCCTGTTCGGGGGAGTGGGAATCACCGACGCCGATCACGCGATCGCCGAACACCAAGCTGTCCTCGATGCCTTGGCCTCAGGTGACCCGCAGAAGGCCGAAGCCGCCATGGCCGACCACGTGCGCAAGGTCCGCGGCCGGGCCATCGCCGACGCCCCGGCAGACTAACCGCCAAGCACTTTTCACAGCCCTCTTCACACACGAAGTCAGCCCCTATAGGATCTTCGATTGTTGCCGATCCGCCTTCATGTGATCTTGACAACATCCTTTCGATAGTAAATCCTATAGGAAACAGGATTCCACGAAGGAGTGAACCCATGGCTTACACCGCCGAAAACTGGCCCATCACCGCGGCGCTGCTGCAGTTCCCCGGCACCGACGCCCAGGGCACCCACATCAACGACGCTCCGGCGTCCGCCTGGGCCGAAGTGCTGCAGGAGGTCAAGGACGCGGGCTTTGCCAACGCGGACCTCACGGACAGCTGGGTCCGCCCCGGCGACCTCAGCGCCGCCCGTCTGGCCGAGTTCAAGCAGACCGCGGACACCGTGGGCATCGGCATCCCTGTCATTTCAGCCATCCGTCGCAGCGTGATCGAAGCCGGGAACTGGGAGGCCAACCTGGCGTACAGCCACCGCACCATCGACGCCGCGGCCGAGCTTGGCTGCGAGGTTGTCTCGTTCGGGCTGCACCAGGCCATCACCGCCGAGCAGCAGAAGCAGCTCTGGTTCTGGACCGTCGAAGGTTACAAGGACCCGGCGGGGGACAAGGAAACCTGGGACAAGGCCGTGACCCGCCTGCGGGAGCTCGGCCGGCACGCCGCCGACGTCGGTGTCCTGCTGTCGCTCGAAATGTACGAGGACACGTACCTCGGCACCGCGGATTCCTCCGTCCAGCTGGTCCAGGACATCGGCCTCGCCAACGTCGGCCTCAACCCGGACCTCGGCAACCTCATCCGGCTGCACCGCCCGATCGAGGACTGGCGCGAAATGGTCGCCAAGACCCTCCCGTACTCCAACTACTGGCACATGAAGAACTACATCCGCGACGAGGACGTCGCCCGGGACACCTACGTCGCGATGCCGGCCCCGATGGAAAGCGGCCTCATCAACTACCGCGAGGCCTTCAAGGTGGCCCTGTCCGTCGGCTTCCAGGGCATCCTGTGCACCGAGCACTACGGCGGCGACGGCCTCAGCGTCACCGCCAGCAACCAGGACTACCTCCGCCGCCAGGTCCTGCCCAAGACCGACGGCTACGCCCTCGGCCGGAGCCAGGTGGCCCAGGGTCGGCAGCTGCCGGCCGCCGCGGAACTCGCCAGCGCCTAACCAAGCGCCGAACCAAGCGCCGGTCCGCCTGAGATGCGGCGGCCCGACCGTCCGGGAGGGCGGCCGCAGAACCCAATCCACCCCCCCAGCACCACTTCTCCAACGGATTCAATGAGGAAACCATGACCCAGATCTTCGACAACCCCGCTGACTTCGCGGATGAGGCACTGGACGGCTTCGTGGCGGCCAACCGCGGCTACGTGGCCCGCGTGGACGGCGGCGTCGTCCGCTCCACCGAGGTCCCGGCCGGGCAGGTGGCCCTCGTGGTCGGCGGCGGCTCCGGGCACTACCCGGCCTTCGCGGGCCTCGTCGGGCCGGGACTGGCCACGGCCTCGGCCTGCGGCAACATGTTCGCCTCGCCCGCGGCCGGCCAGGTCTACCGCGTGGCCAAGGCGGCCAACGCCGGCGGCGGCGTGCTGCTGAGCTACGGCAACTATGCCGGCGACGTCCTGCACTTTGGCCAGGCCCAGCTTCGGCTCAACGCCGAGGGCATCGAGACCCGCACGGTCCTGGTTACCGACGACATCGCCAGCGCCCCGCTGGACCAGATCGAGAAGCGCCGCGGCATCGCAGGGGACCTGACGGTCTTCAAGATCGCCGGCGCCGCCGCGGAGGCGGGACTGAACCTGGACGACGTCGAACGGCTGGCCATCCGGACCAACTACCGCACCCGGTCCCTCGGCGTGGCCTTCGACGGCTGCACCCTGCCCGGCGCAGAGGCGCCGCTGTTCACCGTCCCTGCGGGGCACATGTCCCTCGGCCTGGGCATCCACGGCGAACCCGGCATCTCCGATCACCCCATGCCCACCGCCTCAGAACTGGCCGAGCTCCTCGTCAGCAAGCTCCTGGCCGACAAGCCGGACGACGCCGGCACCCGCGTGGTCGCGATCGTCAACGGCCTCGGCACGGTCAAGTACGACGAACTCTTCCTGCTCTTCGGCAAGATCGAGAAGCTCCTCACCAAAGCCGGGCTTACCGTCGTGGAGCCCGAATGCGGCGAACTCGTCACAAGCCTGGACATGTCCGGACTCTCGCTCACCCTGCTGTGGCTGGACGAGGAACTCGAGCGGTACTGGGCCGCCCCGGCGGACACGCCCGCGTTCCGCAAGGGAAACCTCGCGCCCCGCGCCCGCCGCGAACTCGCCGGGCCGGAGGCCGAGAAGGCCGCCGACGTCGAACGCGCCACCGCCGCGGCGGCGGCCCTCGGCCGGCTGGCGGCTGACGTCCTCGGCCAGGTGCGCGACGTCGTCGTCGAGCATGAGGAAGAACTGGGCCGGCTGGACGCGATCGCCGGCGACGGCGACCACGGGATCGGCATGCGCCGCGGCGTCGAAGCAGCCGTCTCGGCGGCTCAGCAGGCGGCGGCGAACGACGGCGGCGCGTCACCCGCGCGCGTCCTCACCGCCGCGGGGGAAGCCTGGAGCGAACGCGCCGGCGGCACCTCGGGCGCGCTCTGGGGCTCGGCGATCATCGCGGCCGGACAGGCCCTGGGCAACCAGGACAGCTACAGCGGCGAGGACGCAGCCGTCGCGGTCGCGGCGTTCACCGAGGCCATCACCGCACTCGGCAAGGCCGAGTTGGGGGACAAGACCATGGTGGACGCCCTCGTGCCGTTCCGGGACGCCTTTCTCACCGCGTTCGACGGCGGCGCAGAGGTGGGCGGCTCGCTCGCCGCAGCGGCGGCCGCCGCCACAGCAGCCGCAGAGCGGACCGCCGGGTTGCGTCCGCTCAAGGGCCGGGCCCGCCCGCTCGCCGAAAAGAGCCTCGGCCACCCCGACCCCGGCGCGGTGTCCTTCGCCCTCATCGCCACCCGGATTTCTGCAAGCACTTCCGGTCCAGACACAAACACTTCGCCTACAGCGTCCCGGCTCGCCAACCCCGAGCCGGCGGAACAAGGAGCACAAGCATGAGCACAGCACCAGGCTGGCGCGTCGTCATCGGCAACGATGAGGCCGGCGTCGAATACAAGAACGCGCTGAAGGCGCTGCTCGAAGCCGATCCCCGGGTGGCTTCCGTCCAGGACATCGGAGTCGGTGCCAACGACTCCACCGCCTATCCGCACGTGGCCGTCGACGCGGCCCGCAAGGTCGCTGAGGGCGACGCCGACCGGGCGCTGCTGATCTGCGGCACCGGCCTCGGCGTGGCGATCGCGGCCAACAAAGTCCCCGGCATCCGCGCCGTCACCGCCCACGACAGCTACTCTGTGGAGCGCTCGGTCCTGAGCAACAACGCCCAGGTCCTCACGCTCGGCCAGCGTGTCATCGGCCTGGAACTCGCCAAGAGGCTCGTGAGTGAATGGCTGGGCCACCACTTCGACGAAAACTCCTCCTCCGCCGCCAAGGTGGACGCCATCTGCTCCTACGAGCCCGACTACACGAAGGCAGTCTGACCATGACCGAATCAACTAACCCCGCCCCGGCTTTTGAAGCGAACACTGCACCGGACACCGCAGGCGCCGTCAACGCCGCCCGCAAGATCGCCGTCGTCGGCTCCGGCTACATGGGCGGCGGGATCGCGCAGGTCCTGGCCCTCGGCGGCGCACGCGTCGCGCTGGCGGATGTGTCCGCCGAAGTGGCGCAGAAGAACTACGAGCGGCTGCTGGCGGAATCGGACGAATTCGTTGCCGCCGGGCTGTTCCCGCAAGGCTCAACGGAGATCCTGAAGGAAAACCTGTGGCCCGCCAAGGACATCGAGGAGGCCGTGGCCGACGCCGACTTCATCGAAGAAGCCGTCCCCGAGGTCATCGCGATCAAGCACCAGACGCTGGCCCGCATCAGCGCCGCCGCCCGCCCGGACGCCATCATCGGATCCAACACCTCCACCATCTCCATCGCGGAGCTGTCCGAGCCCGTCAGCCACCCGGAACGGTTCCTGGGCGTGCACTTCTCCAACCCCTCCCCGTTCATCCCCGGCGTCGAAATCATCCCGCACGCCGGCACCTCGGCGGCCACGGTCGGCGCCGTCCGCGAGCTGGTGCACGCCGCCGGCAAGCAGACCGCCGTCGTCAAGGACGTCACCGGGTTCGTGCTCAACCGGCTCCAGTACGCGCTGTTCCACGAGGCCGCGCAGCTGGTGGAGCAGGAGATCGCGACCGCGGAGGACATCGACACGCTGGTCCGCACCACCTTCGGCTTCCGGCTGCCGTTCTTCGGACCGTTCGCCATCGCCGACATGGCCGGGCTGGACGTGTACAACTTCTGCTACAAGTCGCTCCAGACCGACTTCCCGGAACGCTTTGCGACGCCGAAAATCCTCACCGATCTGGTCGAGGCCGGCAAGCTGGGCACCAAATCAGGCGCGGGCTTCCTCAACGTCCCGGCGGAGCGCACACCGGAACTGATCGCCTACCGGAACAAGGCGTACGTGGCCATGCAGCAGCTGCTTGAGGACCTCGGTCCCGCCCCGATCAACTGATCAACCCTTCACTTTTCACACTTTCAGGAGCATTCCCATGAGCACTTTCCCCGCAGAACGCACGGCGATCGTCACCGGCGCCGTGTCCGAGCGCGGCATCGGCCGCGCCACCGCCAGTTACCTGGCGGCACAGGGCTGGAACGTCGGCATCATTGACCTCGACGACGCCCGCTGCAAGGCAACGGCCAAGGAACTGGCCGCGGAGCACGGCGTCAAGGCCTACGGCGCGGGCGCCAACGTCGGCGACGAGGCATCGGTCCGTGCCGCCATTGACCAGATCGAGGCCGAGCTGCCGCAGATTGTGGCCCTCGCCAACGTGGCCGGCGTCAGCTCGCCCGTCCCGTACCTGGAACTCGACGCCGCCGAATGGGACCGGGTGCTCAGCATCAACCTCAACGGCGTCCACTACGCCACCCGCCGCGTGGCCGAATCGATGGTCAAGAACGGCATCGGCCGGATCGTCAACATCTCCTCCGTCTCCGCCCAGCGCGGCGGCGGCACCTACTCCAAGACCCCGTACTCCGTGGCCAAGGCCGGCGTGATCGGCCTGACCCGCTCCACCGCACGGGAACTGGGCCCCTACGACATCACGGTCAACGCCATCTCCCCGGGTCCCATCGACACCGACATCATGGGCGGGACCCTCAGCGAGGAACGCAAGGACGAACTCACCAAAGACCTCGTGGTCAACCGCGTCGGCTCCACCCGGGACATCGCGGCCGCCATCGCCTTCCTCATCAGCGAGGACGCCGGGTACATCTCCGGCCAGACGCTGAATGTGGATGGCGGACTCTACATGCACTAAGGAAGAACTCTCCCGTGGCACAACACAGCAAGACCGCCGTTACCAGCTCCGCCGCCGCCAGTCCCGCCGCCGCTCGCTCCGGCGCAACTGGTTCCGGGGCGGCCGCCGGTTCCGGTGCGGGCTCCGCTGCCGGCGGATTCGGGACCTGGAGCAAAGGGCGCAAGATCTACCTCGCCGTCGGGATCCTGGCCTGCCTGGCCGGCGTACTCATGATGGCTCTTTCACGCTAGACGATTCTCCCGGCCGGATCTGGCCCACTTGGCCTGGCCTGAAGGGCTTGGCCTGTCCTGCCAGATCCGGCCGCTCTCCACGCAGCTGCTCCACGCACTCGTTTCACCTGTTCTACCTTCCTGATCTACTCAACTGATTCACTCAATGAGGAGTTTTGATGTCCGTAGCAACAACCTCCACCAGGGATCTCCTGGAGACGCCGGTCCTGAAATCGGCCATCTCCAAGGCCTCCCGGCGGCTCATGCCGATGCTCGTGATCCTTTACGTGGTGGCGTTCCTGGACCGCACCAACGTGGGGTTTTCCGAGGCGGCGCTCGGCGTGGACAAGGGCATTAGTGCCGGCGCATTCGCCTTGGGTGCCGGGATTTTCTTCATCGGCTACGCCCTGTTCGAGATCCCGAGCAACCTGCTCCTGACGAAATTCGGCGCCAAGGTGTGGCTGGCCCGCATCGCCATCACGTGGGGCATTGTCTCCGCCTGCTTCGCGTTCGTGCAGGGCGAGACGTCCTTCATCATCCTGCGCTTCCTGCTGGGCGTGACCGAGGCCGGTCTCTTCCCGGGCGTCATCATGTTCCTGGCAGCGTGGTTCCCCAACAAGGTCCGGGTCAAGATGTTCGCCATCTTCTATCTGGCCCAGCCGTTTTCCCAGATGATGGGCGCCCCGCTGTCCGGCTGGCTCATCAACATCGGCGACCAGGTCCCCGGCGTCCAGGGCTGGCAGGTCATGTTCTTCGTCGAAGGCATGCTGGCCGTCCTGGCCGGCATCGCCGCATACTTCTTCCTGATCAACAGCCCGCAGGACGCCAAGTTCCTGGAAAAGGACGAGAAGAAGGCGCTCCTGGACGTCATGGCTCTGGAAGACACCGTCAAGGAGGAAACCGGCCCCCGCGGTGTGTTCGCCGCCATGAAGAACGGCAAGGTCTGGTACTTCACGGTCATCTACTTCTGCCTGCAGGTCGCCGTCTACGGCGTCACGTTCTACCTGCCGCAACAGGTGGCGCAGCTGACCGGGCAGAAGGTGGGCCTCGCCGTCGGACTCATGGCGGCCATCCCGTGGTTCTTTGGCATCTTTGCCTGCTACTTCATTGGCAGGGCGGCCAACACGGTGGTCCGCCGCCGGGTCTGGGGCACCGGGCTCTTCATCTCCACCGGTCTGTGCATCTTCGGCTCGGCCTGGGCCGGCGCCAACCACATTCCGGCACTCGGCATCGTCTTCATCAGCCTCGCGGTCTGCAGCTTCCTGTCCATCGGGCCCATCGCCTGGTCCTATCCGACGGCGTTCCTCACCGGCACGGCGGCAGCCGCGGGCATCGGTCTGATCAACTCGCTCGGCAACCTGGGCGGCTTCGTCGCTCCGATCCTGCGGACCTCGGTCAACCAGATCACGGCGTCCGACACCGGAACCATGGGTGTCTACGCCCTGGGTGTGCTCCCGTTCCTGGCCGCGGCGATGATGTTCGCCACCAAGCGGTTCCAGAACAAAGCCGACGAGCTGCTGGAACAGTAACCGCCTTTCCAGATCAGCTCGCCTGGGCCCGCAAGCGCCCGGATCCAGCAGAAAGCACCCGCAATGCAGCAGACCCCCAGCAGCCAGACCGCCCGCCCCCGCATCCTGGTGGGCGTCAGCACCAAGATGTACCTGGGCTACCGGGACAGTCTGGACTGGCTGGAGCGGCTGCGGCACGAAGTGGACGCCCGTCCGGCCCTCACGGCCGGGCGGGTTGTCCCGTTTGTCATTCCGTCTTTCCCGGTCCTGCCGGCGGGGGCTGCGCTGTCGGCGGGGTCGCCGCTGCTGCTCGGCGCGCAGAATTGCGGCTGGGCCGACGGTCCCTGGACCGGGGAGGTGGCGCCGTCCATGCTCGCGGAACTCGGCGTCCGGCTCGTGGAAATCGGCCACGCCGAGCGCCGCCGGCACTTTGGTGAGGACGACGCCATGGTGGCCCTCAAGACCCGGGCAGCCGACGACGCCGGGCTCACACCTTTGTTGTGCGTGGGGGAGACGGAGCGACGGGAGCCAGTTGCCGCGGCGGACTATGTGTACCGCCAGATCGAATCGGCCGTCGACGGCGACTGGAACCGCGCCGCCCGTTTGGTGGTGGCCTACGAACCGGTCTGGGCCATTGGCGCGGCCGAGCCGGCGGCCGCTGCCTACGTGTCCGACGTCGTCCGCGGGCTCCGCGCCCGGCTCGCCACTGCCGGGGCGCCAGATCTGCCGGTCATTTACGGTGGATCGGCCAAGCCCGGACTGCTGCCCACACTCGACGGGGTCTCGGGCCTGTTCCTGGGGCGCTTCGCGCACGACCCCGCGAACTTCGGGCGCGTGCTCGATGAGGCCTTGCTGCTCGCGGAGGGCTTCCCCATGGACACTGTCACCGTTGGGCATGTCACCGAGGAGCATGTCCAGCCCTGGTCGTGAACAGTGGGCAGAACGCCCTTGTGCTCACTGAGGGGGTCGAAGAATGGGCATGTCCCGCGGGCTGGTCAGGTACAACTGTGGAGCATGTCCAGCCCTGGTCGTGAATAGTGGGCAGAACGCCTTTGTGCTCACTGAGCGGGTCGAAGAATGGGCATGTCCCGCGGCTGGTCAGGCACGACCGTGGAGCATGTCCAGCCCTGAGCGCGAGCGATGGACATAATGCTGTAGTGTCCCTTGGTCCAAGCAAAGAATGAGCATGTTCCCCGAAACGGCGGGCCACCAGCGGGCAGGCCCCATGTAGCCGTCGAAGAATGAGCATGTCCCCTGGACTACGCGCGGACCGACCTCTGGCACAGGCCGATGAACCCGCCCAGCTGCTCCAAACCCTCGGGGTGGGCAGGGAGGTAGTTGGTCAGCTCGGGTGCCCGGACCACAACGGCCCGCCACTGGCCACGGGACACCGCCACGTTGATCCGGTTGCGTGAGAGCAGGAATTCCATGCCGCGCGGAGCCTCGGCCACTGCCGAACACGCCATGGACACAATCACCACGGCAGCCTCCTGCCCCTGGAACTTGTCCACGGTCCCTACCCGCACGCCGGTGAGATTCGCGGCGTCGAGGGCATCACGGATGACATTGACCTGGGCGTTGTAGGCAGCCACCACCAGGATGTCCGCGGCGTCGAGCGGCCGGGTGCCCTGCTCGCAATGCCAGCTCAGCCCCAGATGCCGACGCACCTGCCGGACCACCTCGGCTGCTTCTTCGGCCGACGACGTGATGTTGCCGCTGTGCTCCACCATGACGGTTTCAATTCCGGCAGGGACCCCATCGAGCCGCCGGAGGTCAGCGGCCGGGGCTGAACGCAACCGGCCCTCATAGGACAATTCGGAGACGGCCCGGCAGAGCTCCGAGGTCATCCGCCACGAGTCGGCCAGGAAATAGCCAAGGTCCTGCGGAAGCGTGGCATGCCCGGCGGAAACCCAGCCCAAGGCCGACTCGTCCACGGGCTCGGGGTGTGCACCCTGGCTGACCTGCGGCAGTTGCTGGGGATCGCCGAGCAAGAGCAGCCGGCTGCTGGCCTGCGCCACGGCCAAAGTATTGGCCAAGGAGAACTGTCCGGCCTCGTCGATCACCAGCAGGTCCAGCGACCCGGCCGGAACATTGGCCCCGGTCATGGTCCATGCCGTGCCGCCGACGAGCGCCCCGCCGGGCGAGCTGAGCAGGCGCGCCACATCCTTCGCCGAGCGCTGCCCCCAGGGGAGGGGCTCCGCGTGTTTGACATCCTTGGCGACTACGGAGGGATCGACGCCGGCCTTGGTAACGGCGGTCTTCAGCAGGTTCTCCACCACTGCATGGGACTGGCCAACGACGCCGACTTTCCACCCCCGGGCCACCAGCCGCGCGATAACGTGCGATCCCACATGGGTCTTGCCGGTCCCGGGAGGACCCTGCACCGCCACGTAGGAGTGGTCCAACGCTTCGACGGCCGCCGTGATCGCGTCAATGAACCGGTCCGGTCCGTCGCCGGGCGCGGGCAGCGGCGCCCCGGAGGCAAGCCGGGGCGGGACCCGGCGGACCAGATCCAGGGCCGGATGGCGCGGGAAAGCGGGCGGTGTGCGCTGCAATGCCGCGGTGACGACGGAGGCCAGGGCGGCCAACGCGTCCTCGAGGCTCTTGGTTTGGATGGGCTGGTCTTCGGTCAGCGCGACGGGGACCTGGGCATATGGTTCGATGCCCTTGCGGAGCTTGTCCCGGATGACGACGGTGTCCCTGCCGTCCTCATGGCCCAGCTCAAGAACCTCGGTGCTGAACCAGCCGTTGCGCCCGGTCCCGTTGATTCCCGTTCCTTCCAGACCGGCCGGAAGCGGCGGCTCATACATGCGGAACCACGTGCTGCCCTCACGGAGGTCCGAGCCCGGGCTGACCGTGCCGATGAGTTTCACCCGCCGCTCCGGAAGCTTGGCGCCATCTTTCCACCAGTCCTCGAGTACCTCGGCGTCCTCAACCAGAAAGACGTTGCGGTCCTGCTGGTGATGCGTGTCGGGACCATTCTCACAGCGGTCGAAGTGCGCCCACCAGAACGCCTTGCGTTCCCGGCGGTGATAGCTGACCGCCGCCGCCAGCATGGAAACTGCCTTCCGGTCATCTTCGGACAGGCCGACGCCGGGACCCGCCAGTTCTGCCAGTGCCGCTTCGAGCGGATCCAGTTCAGCTGACGCCGGTCCGGAGTCCGTGCCGCCGCCGGCAGCCGTGGACACGGCTGCCGCGTGCGCGCCGTCGCCGCCCGGCGTGATCCCGCGTTCCCGGGCCAGGCCCAGGAGCCAGTTCCGCAGCTCCAGCGTGGAGAGGCAGTCGTATTCGTTGTAGTCGGAGATCCCGGCGAGGATTGTGGCCGCTTCCTCGGCCCGGCCGTCGTCGCGCGCGTCGCAGTAATGGGCATAGGCAACCACCGAGGCGCCGGCGTCTTTCACGTCCCCGGAGCGCAGATTCGTTCCCATATACAGCGGCTCAAGTTTCTTGATGCTGTAGGAATTCTCCGAGATCCGGATGCTGTTCCGGACGGTCTGGTAAAGGTCCACCAGAAGCCCTTCGCGCAGCCACCCGTCGACGGTGTCTTCGCCGGCAACGTGCATCACCGAGAGTTTCCGGAGTGCCGTTTTCTCGTACGCGGCATAGTGGTACACGTGCATGTCCGGGTAGTCCTGCCGGCGTTTCTCCACGTAGTCGAGGAAGTCGAGGAACGCCTGCTTCTCCGCGTCCCGGTCGTGAGCCCAGAACGGCCTGAAGACCCCGGGGAGGCCGGGCCCAGTTGGTGCCTCGATGACGCCGAACAGGTACTCCAGCCCCCAGACTCCTGTGGCGCTCTCCTGCCACAACGGATCGCCCTCGAAGTCAAAGAAGATGTCTCCCTTGCTGGGCGGGGGCAGCTCGGCCAGCGTGTTTTCCGGCAGGACCGCAAAGCGGATGCTGTGCTCCTCGCCGTCCTTGAGGAACCGCACCTCACCGTCCGCGCCGCCCGTGCCGCTTTGCATCCGGGCCTGGCCCTGCAGACGCAGCAGCGAGGCATTCGGGTTGGCCAGGGTGGCTTCGGCGAGCTCCCGGACCGTGCGAATGCCGTCGGCCCGCAGCTTCTTGCGCTGTGCCGAATTCATCCGCGCCACGAGCAGCAGGTCATCGGTCGCTTTGACCTGCTCCTGGCAGTAATCGCAGCGCCCGCAGGCGGTCAGCCCGGGCGCGCCCCAGCTCACCGTTCCCGGTTGTGTGATGTGCGCGGCGGTCAGCGCGAGGAAACGCTCACGGCGCTCGCGGAAGACCGGCAGGAGCTCGGAAAGTTTGTGGTGGCTGCGGACGTAGTCGAAGCCGCCGTCGGCCAGCTGCACCGTCGCGCCCAGAACGAGCGTCACGGCCGGATCCACCGGGATTCCGGCCTTCAGCAACTGCTCGCCATAGGCCGCCAACTGGAGCAGCGCCGTCACCTTGGCGTGGCGGGCCAGTTTGGTGTCGAACACGGCGTAGCTTCCGTCCGGCTGCCGCACCAGGAAGTCGGAGCGGCCGTGGAACTGGCCATCGAAGAAGGCTGCCTGGAAGACGACGTCGGCCCCCGCGCGCAGCGCCTCGATGGACTCGGCGTGCTTGGCCGCCAACGTGGCGCGATCCATGGCTTCAGCCGGGACGACGTCGTACACGCCGCGTCCCATGGCCGGATCCCAGGGGCCGAACTCCGCGACGAACCCGTCGAGGACCCGGTGCTCGTGGAGGTCACCCAACACGGCGGCATGCTGGAGCATCTCATCGCCCTCGAAGACGGCTCTTGGGGAGCGGCCCAGCTTCTCATCGAGCTTCCGGAGCAGCTGGTACTCACAGCTGGACGCAATCACGAGGTCGCTGGCGGAGTAGACCAGGTCCGGTGATGAGCCCGGCACCTCAGGTTCAAGAAAAAACACTGTGCCCCCGTCGTTGTGGCCCCGAAGTTGATTTGACCCCGAAGTTGATTTGGCACTGAAGCTGATCGTGCCCTGCATGAGCCGAGTCCGGCCCTCTGTTGTTCAAGCTATCAAAGCCCTCTGACAATCAAGGTTTAGTCAGGAACCAGGAACCAGGAACCAGGAACCTGTAAAGAGGCCAGTTACCGCTGGTTCCTGTCGTAGGACCGGCGTAGGGTCTGAGGACGATGACAGAACAGCAGCCCTTTGAGCTTGTCCGGCGATACGCGCACTTTGAGCTGCGCCGCTATCCTTCGTATGTTGTGGCCGAAATTCAGGTCAACGCGACGTTCGACCGGGCCGGGAATGCTGCCTTCCGGCACCTGTTCAACTACATCAGCGGCAGCAACACTGCCCAACAGAAGCTGGCGATGACGGCCCCGGTGATCCAGGAACTGGGCCCTTCGCAGAAGCTTGCGATGACCGCCCCGGTGCTTCAAAGCGGTCCGCTGCCGGGAAGCGACGAGCCCGCTGATTTTGTAGTTGCCTTTGTGCTCCCCGCCGGCCTGACGGCGGAGACGGCCCCGGTCCCGGCGAACTCCGACGTCAAGATCCGGACAATCCCCGGGTCCCTGGCGGCTGCGCTGCGGTTCTCGGGCAGCGGGTCGGAAGCTTCCTTTGAACGGCACAACACTGGTCTCCAGGCGGCACTGAAGCTCGCCGGGCTGACGGCCGTCGGTCCGCCCCGTTTCGCCCGCTTTGATCCGCCGTTCAAGCCGTGGTTCCTGCGCCGCAACGAGGTTATTCAGGACGTGCAAGAGCCTCCTGCTCCTTAGGCCGAGCCCGGCCGCTGACCCGATTCGCGCCGTAAGGCAAAATGGTTTGGGTGACCCAACTCCCGCAGCGCCCCGCCTCACCCGCCTCCAGCCCGTCGGCCCAGGCCTCCAGCCCGTCGACCAAGGCCGGCACCCCGCAGACCCAGGAATCCGGCATCGCCGCCCAGATTGCGGGCGAGCTCGGTGTGCAGGCCTGGCAGGTCAAGGCCGCCGTGGACCTCCTCGACGCCGGCTCCACCGTGCCCTTCATCGCCCGGTACCGCAAGGAAGCCACCGGGACGCTGGATGACACCCAGCTCCGCGACCTGGAGGAGCGGCTGCGGTACCTCCGCGAACTCGAGGACCGGCGTCGGACCATCCTTGAAGCGATCGCCGCGCAGGGGGCGCTGACCCCGGAACTGCAGGCCGCCGTCGTCGGGGCCGACACGAAGTCGCGGCTCGAGGACATCTACCTCCCGTTCAAGACCAAGCGGCGGACCAAGGCGCAGATCGCCCGCGAAGCCGGCCTGGAGCCGCTCGCGGACGCGCTGCTGAAGCGTCCGGAGCTGGACCCGGAACGCGAGGCCGGCAAATACCTCAACGCCGAGCATTCGATCGGGGACGCCGCCGCGGCCCTCGCCGGTGCCCGCTCCATCCTGGTGGAGCGCGTCGCCCAGGACGCGGACCTGGCCGCTACCCTTCGGGAGCGGCTCTGGACGCAGGGCCGGATGGTCTCGCGCGTCAAGAAGGGCAAGGACGCCGAGGGCCAGAAATTCAAGGACTACTTCGAGTTCTCCCAGCAGCCGTCCGGGATGCCGTCGCACCGCGTCCTGGCGCTGCTGCGCGGCGAAAAGGACGGGGTGCTGGAGCTGGATCTCGCTGAGGCTGAACCGAACGACGACGCCGCCCTCACCGCCGCGCGCGGCCGTTACGAAGCGGCTGTGGCCAGGTTCCTCGGGGTCGCGGACCGCGGCCGGCCCGCCGATGCCTGGCTGCTGCAGACCGCCCAGACGGCGTGGCGCTCGCGCGTCCTGGCGCGTCTGACGGCAGACCTGCGCAGCCGGATGTTCGCCGCCGCAGAGGATGAAGCCGTGCGCGTGTTCGCCGCTAATCTGCGCGACGTCCTGCTCGCCGCGCCCGCCGGGAACCGCGCCACCCTCGGCCTGGACCCCGGACTGCGGACCGGCGTGAAGGTCGCGGTGGTCGACGGCACCGGCAAGGTGGTCGCGACGGACACCGTCTACCCGCACGCCCCCGCCCGAAAATGGGATGAGGCACTGCGGACCCTCGTGGGCCTGGCGAAGAAGCACGGCGTGGAACTCGTCGCGATCGGCAACGGCACCGCGTCCAGGGAGACGGACAAGCTCGCCGGGGAACTGATCAAGCAACTCTCCTCCGGAGCCGAACACAAACCGCAGAAGATCGTGGTGTCCGAGGCCGGGGCGTCGGTCTATTCGGCGTCGGCGCTCGCCGCAGCCGAACTGCCGGGCATGGACGTTTCCCTGCGCGGCGCCGTCTCGATCGCCCGCAGGCTGCAGGACCCGCTCGCGGAGCTCGTGAAGATCGAGCCGAAGTCGATCGGCGTCGGGCAGTACCAGCACGATGTCACGGCGGCGAAGCTGGACCGCAGCCTGGACGCGGTGGTCGAGGACTGCGTGAACGCGGTGGGCGTCGACGTCAATACGGCCTCGCCGGCACTGCTGAGCCGCGTGGCCGGCGTCGGGCCGCTGCTCAGTGAGAACATCGTGGCCTACCGGAACGAGCACGGCCCGTTCACCAAGCGCAGCGAGCTGAAGAAGGTCCCGCGGCTCGGGGCCAAGGCGTTCGAGCAGTGCGCCGGCTTCCTGCGGATCACCGGGGGAGCGGAGCCGCTGGACGCCTCCAGCGTGCACCCGGAGGCCTACCCCGTGGCACGGAAAATCAAGGCGGCCGCCGGGAAGGTGCCGGCCGCGGGAAGCTATGCGGCGCTGAACCCGCAGGACTTCGTGGACGGCTCCTTTGGCCTGCCCACCGTGCAGGACATCATCGCCGAGCTCGAGAAGCCCGGCCGCGACCCCCGCCCGGCCTTCGCTGCCGCAACGTTCTCGGAAGGGATCGAGAAGATCTCCGATCTGAGGCCCGGCATGGTGCTGGAGGGCACCGTGACCAACGTGGCGGCCTTCGGCGCGTTCGTGGACGTCGGAGTGCACCAGGACGGGCTGGTGCACGTGTCCGCGCTCGCCAACCGGTTCGTCTCCGATCCGCGCGACGTGGTGAAGTCGGGGCAGGTGGTCCGGGTCAAGGTGCTCGAAGCGGATCCGGAGCGGAAGCGCATCTCGCTGACGCTAAGGCTCGACGACGAACCGGCAGCTTCCGGGGGCAGCGCACCGTCGTCCCGGGCGCGGTCGGGTGACCGGCCCGGCGCGTCGAGGCCCGACGCCCCGCGTGAGGCGCAGCGGAAAGCGCAGCCGCAAGCCCAGGCCGGGCAACAACAGGGCCGGCAGCAACAGTCCCGGCAGGCGCAAGCCCCGAAGTCGGCCGGCAAACAGGCGCGGCCCGTACCGGCTCCCGCCAACACAGCGATGGCTGAAGCGCTCCGGAAAGCCGGTCTCGGCAAGTAGCACTCCCGGCCCTGCCGTTTATCGCGGCTGCACTCTGCCGCGACTCAGCTACCGTTCATCGCGATATTGCTACCGCTCGGCGCACAAATGCGCTGCTTGCTTATCACCTGCACCATGATTGCCGGAGGCAACCGTCCCCGTCCTGGGCCTTTTGCCTGAAGGTGCCGAACACCGGTGCCGTTGACGAGCAGGGGGAGCAAGAGTGGTTGCAGAAGTCTTCCGGGACCGTCCCGCCGCCGGGCGAGTGACGTTCACGCGCCCGGCGGCATTCACCACGCGCCCCACGCTGCAGGGGACCTTCGGGATGAGCGCGTCCACGCATTGGCTTTCGACGGCGGCGGCCCAGGCCGTGTTGGAACGCGGCGGCAACGCTTTCGACGCCGCGGTGGCGGCAGCCTTCGTGCTTCATGTTGTGGAGCCGCACCTCAACGGACCCGGCGGTGACATGACCGGGATCTTCGTCACGGCAGACGAGCCGGGCAAGCCAGTAGTCCTGATGGGCCAGGGCCCGGCGCCCGCCGGGGCCACCGTGGAGCGCTACACGGCCGAAGGTCTTGACCTCGTTCCGGGCTCCGGTACCCTAGCCGCCGCGGTGCCTGCCGCCGTCGACGCCTGGTTGCTGCTGCTGCGGGACCACGGAACCTGGGAACTGGACGAGGTGCTGGAGTTCGCGATCGGCTACGCGCGGGACGGCCATCCGATGCTGGGCCGGGTCGGAACCACCATCGCAGCCGTGGCCGCGCTGTTCGAGGCGCATTGGCCCACGTCGGCTGAGCTGTGGATGCCGGGAGGGCGAATCCCGGTTGAAGGTGAGCTGGTGTGGAACCCGGCCTACGCCCGCACACTGGAACGGCTCGTGCAGGCCGGAGTCAAGGCACCTACCCGCGAGGCAGGCATTGATGCGGCGCGGCGCGAGTGGCGCGAGGGTTTCGTGGCCCGCGCCATGGTGGCTTCGGCGCAATCCCTGCACCGGCATTCCTCGGGCACGGATCACCGCGGGGTGCTCGCCCTGGCGGACCTGGCGGGGTTCGAAGCCGGGTATGAGGCGGCCGCCACCGTTGAGTTCCGCGGCCACACGATCGCCAAGACCGGGCCCTGGGGTCAGGGGCCCGCGCTGCTGCAGACCCTTGCCATCCTGGCTGGGTTCGAAGACCGATTTCTTGATCCATCCACCGAATTGGGGGCGCACACCATCCTGGAGGCCCAGAAGCTTGCGCTGGCCGACCGGGAAGCGTACTACGGCGACACGGACGTGCCGCTGGACTATCTCTTGTCGGAGGACTACTGCGCCGGCCGCCGGGCCTTGATCACTGACCGGGCATCCCACGACTTCAGGCCGGGTTCCGTGCCCGGGCGGGAGCCTTATTTTCCGCCGTTGCACACCGAGTACCTGCCGGCGGTGCTCGCGGGCAAGGCCTCCGCGGCCGGACTGGGCGTCGGGGAGCCGACCGTCGCGGCGACGGGGGAGACCCGGGGCGACACCTGCCACATCGACGTCGTGGACCGGTGGGGCAACATGATCTCCGCCACGCCGTCGGGAGGCTGGCTACAGTCCTCGCCCGCGATCCCGGAGCTGGGTTTCTGCCTGGGCACCCGTTTGCAGATGACCTGGCTGGAACGCGGTACCCCGTCCACCCTGACTCCCGGCAAACGCCCGCGCACCACGCTGACGCCCACCCTCGTGCTGCGGGACGGCCGGGCCGTGACGGCGCTGGGTTCGCCCGGCGGCGACCAGCAGGACCAATGGCAACTGCCGTACCTGCTGCGGACTATCGTGGGTGGCTACTCACCGCAGCAGGCAATCGACGCGCCGACGTTCCATACGACGTCGATGCCCGGCTCCTTCTGGCCACGCACCTGGGAGCCAGGCGGGGCCGTCGTCGAGGACCGGCTGGGGGAGGACGTCATCGAAGGCCTTGAGCGTCGGGGGCACGTTGTCACCCGGGCTGGTGACTGGACGCTGGGACGGCTGTCCGCCGTCGTACGGGATCCTGAGACCGGTGTCCTGCAGGCGGCGGCGAATCCGCGGGGTGCACAGGGGTACGCGGCGGGCCGGTAGCGGGTGGGGTGCTCAGCCGACGAATTCGTTAAGTGCGAGGACGTTGCCTTCCGGGTCCAGCAGGAAGGCAGATTTGACCGTGCCGAAGTCGAGGATGTCGCCCACCACGTTCCCCTCCACGCCGGCGAAGCTGGCTGGTGGCGGGGGTCGAAAAGTGGCGCCGCGGGCTTTGAGGGCAGCGACAATTTCCTCGATGTCCGTAACCATGAAGCTGATCATCGGGTAGGTCGGCGGGATTCGGTCAGCTAGTTCGCTGAGGGCAATCCTGGATCCCCCTGCGGCTCCGAACACCATGGGGTCATCGGCCGGACCGGAGAGGAGGTCGAGGCCTAAGACGTCACGGTAGAAGGTCCGTGCGCGATCTGCGTCTTGCGCCGGCAGGATCGGATTGACGTAGAAGCGGTTGAGCATGCTGGGTCTCCTGGTTCGCGGTGCGTGTGCCGGCACTTCCATCGTGGCAGAATCCATGCGGCTTCGGAGGGTGGGTGGTTCCGCGGCTGTCAGTCGGCAGCCTTGAGCCGGTCCATGAAGTGGAGCGACTCCGCGACGATCTGCTGTTGAGCCTTTTCGCGGGTGATGGCCGGCTGGCCGTCTCCGGGCTGCTCGCCGTAGTCTCCGAAGAACGCGTGCACGCCGCCCGCAACCGTAACGTAGCTGGTGGCCGGCGGAAGCAGGGACCTCGACGCCGCGATCTTGTCCGGGGTGCTCAGGCCATCGTGCGAGCCGGAGATGGAGAGCACCGAGAGCCCCGGGGCGTCCGTCATGTTCTCCGCCGGGTACGAAGCAAAGAGCAGCAGTCCGGAGACGTCGTGATTCGCCGCCGCGAAGGCAGACGCGCTCACGCCTCCCAACGAATGACCACCGACGGCCCAGCCAGCGATCTCGGGATGCCGGTCCATGGCTGCGCGGGCCTGTCCGGTGTCCAGCAGGGAGATGCCCAGCGGCTCTTTCAGGATGACGACCAGATGGCCCGCGGCAGCGAGTGGGCGCAGGAGGTCCTGATAGGCGTGCGCGTCGACCTTGGCGCCCGGGTAGAAGACGAGCCCGGTGGTGGCTGCGCCCTCCGGAGCAAGGGTGATCGAGGTGGCGTCCTCGGTGGTGGTCACGGCGGGAGTGGATCCGGCGGGTACGGAGTTTTCGGTGGCTGGGGTGCTTTGGGTGGCCCGGCTGGACGCGCTGGGCGCGGCCGACGCAGCGGGTTCCGCGGGCGGGGTGAACTCCGGCCCGCCGCCTGGCCGGTAAGGGAACGGGTTGAGCCACACCAAGGCCGCGACGACTCCCAGGACCACGAACCTTCCCGCGAGGCCACGGGTGAGTTGCCAGCGCGACACGCTGGACCTTCTCAGCGGGTGTTCATTCAGGCTCTGCTCTTTGTTGAGGCTCCCGCGCTCGAACAGAGCAAAGCGTTTGACCAGGACGAACGACCAAGCGAGGCCCGCTGCGGCTACTGTCCACAGCAGGGTCGGCAGGGCGGGGTGGCCGCCGAGGACTGCAGGGTTGCCAAGCAGCATCCAGAGCGGCACCACGATCAGCGCTCCAGCAGTGAGGGCGCCGCTCCACTTCAAGACTGCCCGTCTGAGGCCCGTCGATTCGAGACCCCGGGACTCGAGGCCCCTGGCCCCGAGATTGGCGGATGTGAGGTGTGTGGACGTCAAGTCCGCGGCGGGCAGCGCAGGGCTGGAAGCCTCAGACCCGCGGGCGTCCACATGGGCGCCAGGCCGAGCGGCAACAGTAGGGCCGTCGGGATCCTCCGGCATCGCATCCTTCATCGTTCGATAATATCTCCATCATCGAGATAACCGACGACGGGAGCCTCTTTGAGCGGCACGGTACGTCCCTGAGCGGCACGGTACGTCCCTGAGCGTCGCGGTATGTCGCGGTATGGCCGGGGCGGCCCGGACGGCCCTTTGATCTGGGGCGCATGATCCTCGCCGTCGTGGTTAGGCGGCTGTGGTGAGGTGGGCGGGTTTGAAGTAGTGGTTGCGGCGGGGCCGTTGGTGCGGGTC
>ENA-OWNT01001460-OWNT01001460.1-seawater-metagenome-genome-assembly--contig:-NODE-1460-length-29734-cov-4.654348_pt1 | contig 29734 bp, 36 predicted proteins | sample MGYA00238136_ERZ651165 | MGnify/ENA primary metagenome ERZ651165 (study PRJEB26861, sample SAMN08777766) | seawater metagenome | isolation source: coastal seawater | place: USA: Florida | collected...
TCACTCACTCACAGTCACTCACTATGCACAGCACAATGGCCAACACTCACTCACTCACTCACTCACAGTCACTCATTCACAGTCACTCACTGTCACTCACTCACAGTCACTCACAGTCGCTCACTCACTCACTCACAGTCACTCACTCAGCCCAACTCACTTTGAGTGACTGTCGTCGTTTGTTGTTCGTCGTCGTTGTTGTCGACGACGATGGATTTCGATGTCGCTGTCGTCGAACGATCGTTCGTTCAATCGTTCTTTCGTTCGTTTGGTCGCTCGGTCGTTTGGTCGTTTGGTCGTTTGTTTGGTCGTTTGGTCGTTTGGCCGTTTGGTTGTTTGTTCGTTCGTTCGTTCGTTCGTTCGTTGGGGTTTGGTCGTTTGGCAGTCAGAGTCGGAGGCAGCGTCACAGTCGCCGTCACCGATTGAGGTCGTTGTGGTTGTGGCTGTCGTTGTCAGGCTCGCCGCTGTCGTCAATGCCAGTATCGTCGTTATCGTGGCCTTATCTGAGACGGTGATCATCAAAGGAGCAGGAGGCAGAACTGCAACGAAGTGTCGGAGCCGACGCAGACGGCATTGACATTCGCAACACGGTGCCGTGAGATTCACGTTGCGAGTTGAAGCCCGGTACCCAGCTCGGTGAAAGCAGGCAATTTTGAAGCACTATTTCACACCGCCTGCTTGCCGCTGTGTTTTTGCTTCAAGGATAAATTGTCTTGTTGTCTCCGTGGTTGTTTCTGTATTGTGTTGCCGCCGTGTTTCCGTCACATTGGACGGGTGCACGCGTTCTGCTGGCGTGCACGCTTTGTGCTAGGAGCGGAGGCGAAAGCTTGCGCACACTGTGAATCAGTGGTGCAAGCGAGGGATCGCCCCCGTCGCACCGACGGTTCCACGATGGCGGACCGACTAATGGAGCTCTCGAGAGAGCTCAATAAGCTGAAAGTGACCCAGCTTAAAGAACGGTTGAGAGCCCTCCAGTTGCCGCTTTCAGGCCGAAAGGCCGAGCTCGTGACCCGGCTCGCGCAAGCCACGATTGATGCAGAGGGCGGTGAAGACGACGCACAGCCTAAAGATGATTCGGACAACGAGGGCGAGGAAGATTCGGACAACGAAGACAGCTCCACTGGCTCTTCAGCGGCCCCAGCACAACAGCAGAACCAGCAGAGCGAGCAGCAAACACCATCACCAGCGCCGGCTGCGACCACCACCGACGCCACCAAGTCCGACCCTCCCCCGATCTCAGTCGCTGAAGCACGCGCGCAGGCACAGCAGCACAAACAGCAACTGCTGCAAGCTGCGCAGCCCATGCAGAAGGCCGCCGCGGAGTTCAGTGCCCCCATCACGTCGACGCCAGTCGTCAACCTGGAGGACTTGGTCGACGAGACAACCGACATGATCTATGAGGAAGAAATTTCACGCAACAAGTACAACATGTCCGCGTGGTGGCGCTACATCAAGGCCGTGACCTCCCGCAAGGCGCCATCGGCAGTTCGCAATCGTGTTTTCGAGCGCGCGTTGCGCTGCTTGCCGGGCAGCTACAAAATCTGGCATGCGTATCTCATGGATTGCAAGCAGCAAGTCAAAGGAAAGAACAAGACCTCGCCTCGGTACACCGTCGTCAACAACACATTCGAGCGTGCACTGGTGTTCATGCACAAGTACCCTCGTATCTGGCTTGAGTACTGCGCATTCCTGATGAAGCAGCCACTCATTACCAAGACCCGCCGTACATTTGACCGGGCACTCCAGGCCCTCCCGATCATGCAGCATAGTCGCGTGTGGAAGCTCTACATGGAATTTGTGCGCTCACCCGGCATGCCGCGCGCCACCGCCACGCGCTTGTACAAGCGCTTCCTGCAGTTTGACCCGTCTCAGAGAGAGGAATACGTCGAGTTCCTTCTCCTCCCGACAGTCCGAGATTATGGTGAAGCCTCGGCTCAATTGGCCTTGATCGTGTCAGACGATGAATTCGTGTCGAAGAAGGGCAAGACCACACATCGCTTGTGGATGGACCTCTGTGATCTAATCACGAAGCATCCTGCGGAGGCCAGCGCCCGAGTCAACATTGAGGCTATTATTCGGTCCGGGATTCGACGCTTCACTGATGAGGTTGGGCGGCTGTGGTGCGCGTTGGCTCACCACTACATCCGACTTGCGAACTTCGAAAAGGCACGGGACGTTTACGAGGAAGGTATCGACACGGTGCACACAGTTAGAGATTTTTCCATGATATTCGGTACGTGTTGCCCTGTCCGTACATGGTCACGCACCCGCTGCCCTTCCCAGCTTGCTTACATTGACATGTTGTGTGCACAGACGCTTACACTCGCTTCGAGGAAGCTATGGTGAATGCGAAAATGCGAATGGGAGACAAGGACGACGACGAGGACGACGAGGACGAGGACGATGAAGACGACGATTTCGATGACGAAGCCGGTGACCTAGATCTACGCATTGAACGCCTCGAGCATTTGATGGATCGACGTCCGATTCTCCTGTCTTCGGTTCTGCTGCGCCAAAACCCGCATAATGTGTATGAGTGGCAAAATCGCATCAAGATCTACAAAGATCTCGCGAAGAAGAATCCAAGTGCGCTGCGGGAGGTTATCGTGGCGTACACGGAGGCTGTTAAGACCGTGATTCCGCACAAAGCCGTCGGAAAGCCGCACTTGCTGTGGGTAGATTTCGCGCGTTTCTACGAGGAGGCCGGCGGGGGCGATCTCTCCAACGCAGCGACAATTTTGGAAAAAGCGGTCCAGCAACCGTTCAAATTTGTGGATGACCTCGCGCAAGTGTACACTTCTTGGGCTGAAATGTACATCAGGCACAAACAGTACAAGCGTGCTTTGCAAATCGTGCAGCGAGCCTGTGCCGAACCAACAGCGTCGATGATCCGCGAACAACGGGTAAGTGAGCATTATTGTCCTGAGTGCTTTTTCTGCGTGACTGCACTTGTGTGCGTGAATTGTTGTGACGGGAATGTTTGTGACGTCCAGGCATCTGGGAAACCCCCGACTGTGCAGCAAAACGTGTACAAAAGCAAACGCCTATGGAGCCTGTATCTTGATCTAGAGGAAAATGTCGGCACCCTCGAAACCACCAGGGCTGCCTACAACCGGTGCATCGAGCTCAAAGTCATCACTATCAAGATGTTGCTGAATTATGCAACCATACTGCGCTCCAAGAAATATTTCGAGGACTCATTCACAGTTTACGAAAAGGGCATCAACGCCTTTTCGTGGCCGGCCGTGAAGGACATTTGGCTTGCGTACCTCCAAGACTTCGTTGCTCGATACGGGGGCACGAAGCTCGAACGAGCCCGGGATTTGTTTGAACAATGTGTTGAAGATTGCCCGCCAGAATTGGCCAAAATGTTTTACTTTCTCTATGCGAAATTGGAAGAAGAGCACGGTCTGGTCCGACACGCAATGAGTGTATTGGATCGCGCAACGAAAGCGGTGCAACCGAAGGATCAGTACCTCATGTTTGTGCACTACGCAAAGAAGGCAGAGCAATTCTTTGGAGTCACGCGCACCCGCGACATCTACCAAAAGGCCATCCAGGTTCTTCCAAACGCACAGGTCAAAGACATGTGCTTGCGTTTCGCAGAGATGGAGCGCAAGCTAGGCGAAATTGACCGGGCTCGCGCCATTTTTGTGTACGCTTCGCAAATGTGCGACCCGAAAATCGTGGTGACATTCTGGAAGGAATGGCACGCATTCGAGGTTGCCCACGGCAATGAAGACACCTACAAAGACATGCTCCGCGTGAAGCGAACTGTTCTCGCACAATTCAGCCAGGCCAACTACATGGCTGCCGAGATGCTCACTGAAACCCCACACGTATTATCAGATGCCGAGGCGATGAAGCTCGAGGCAGATAAACAAGCTCGGATCGAAGGTCGTCGTGGAGGCGGCGCCGCTTCTGCCGCTGGCCGACAAGAAATTAACGAGGTTGCCCGTTCAGCAGCCAATATCATTCGGCAAAACGATGCTGCCCCGTCGAAGCGTAGCATTAGCGAGGTTTCGGGTGGCGCCAGTAACGGTGCAGAGAACGATTCTTCCGGACTTGGAGCCATGGAGCGGTTCAAGCGCAGTAAAGCAAGCGAGTGAGCGCCGACGCAATCTCAACAAAATAAAGTCGCTGCCGCTACTACTCCAAAACTTTCAATAACATTAAACAGCTCAACGTGATCATTGCATGCAAGAGCTTTTCGGCGTTTGTGTTCATGATGGAGTTAGGCGATACAGTTGCACATCGTGTGCGCCGACAGTCGCCGAGAAGTTGAGTGCAAAGTTCCCCACATCCTGCTTTGCCCACAAATCGCGCACTTTGTAGCTCGTGGCCTCGATGTCGCCAACTCCAGACTCCACCATCAGAGAAAAGTCAGCCATGACGGTAGAGTTGCTGTCGCCCCTGTTTACGAGCGCGAGCACATAGTCCCCGCCTTCGAGTGGACCCGCCCAAACTTCTGAAGCGTTCGATGCCTGCAGAACATCAGCATGTACAAAAATACGCGGTTGGAAATTCTGGCACAAAACGGACATACACTAATCCACGGGCACGCACCTGCGTTCCCAAGTTCGCCGTTGACAAAACATGTGCTAAGCAATTTCGGCGGCTCGTTGGGACTTTCGGGCTCAACGTGTACCCACTCCCTTGACCTGCACAAAAGCATACGAATGCAGTTCAGTTCATTGCGGAGTGGATCCCAAACTGAATCCGTTCTCACCTGCTGGCATGTGATTGATGGAGGCGGAGTACTGCGAATGACTGCACGACGCAAATTGGACCAAAGTAAGTGGGATGAGAAGGAAGCCGTCGCCGGCAGTGTGCTACCTTACCGAACCAAGCCACGCTTGCTGTCGTAGAACCACATCTGTGAAGGGTCGTAGTTTTCGCAGCTCCTGGAAGAACAGTTCGCTTGGATGTACCTGCGCATCATCACACACGCACACACCGGGATGTATCTGTGACAATCGCACTCGAGATGAGGGGCTTTTTAAAAATTTGAGTGCCACTCACGGGCGATCTAAGAGAGTGATGCCGCCTTGCCCGTACGCAGCGTCAGAGACTTGAACATCGTCGGTGCCGTGCGATGTTGCAAAGAGCGTAGTGTTAGACACTGCCAAAGCCTATTGTTGCACGTACACAAGCCGTAAGATCGGGCACAAAACGGTAGCCTTGAGCGTGTGAACATGCCTGGCCAGTAAGTGCGCTGCTGATGGAAGTGACTGTCGAGATCCCCTTGTTGAACTCCCATATTCCATACGCGTTGGGGCCAGACGAGGTGAAACATGGAAGCAGCACGACACGGCTACCAGTTTCGGGGTCAATCGTCAGGCACCGGCCAGTGGCACTGTTGACCAGTTGGTACTTTCCTGCGACGCCGCTGTTGGCGGAATGTGGTGGGGGCTGCACGCATGGAATGTCTCCGTAAGACAATAAATGACGGCTCTGCGTGCGAAATTGCAGACCAACTAGCTCACCAAAAGAACAGCTTTCCATACTCTCGTATCATTGCCAGCCTGCCCTGCGGGAGTCGACGTGTCCCATCGACGGCTGTAAAACTCACCATTGGTGCCAGCAGAGATCTGTCATGAAACATTGAGTTCATTCATTGAATGAGATCTTCACAAGGATGAAACATAGGGTAGTTGCGCTGTCACGTACAGAACAATCTTCGAGGCCAACAAGCCAGGGTAGAGGCGCCCCATCATAAATTTGGATCTTGCGCGCCTAGTCAAGAAGAGACAAGACTAAGGATGGCTGCCCGAGCACGAACAGCAGTGCATATTCTTCATTGCACCTGAATCCCGAGAGGGTCCTGATTAATGGCGATCACTTCTTCATTGCCAACAATGTCATCGATGATGGCACTGTCAAGATTTGGCAAATCAGCTGACAAGAGGAGCGGTGCCTGCAATAATTGACCAGAACATGAAATCAGTTTCGTCCGAAGCTGCCCAATTCTGCGACCGCACAAACCTTCATGATTGCCCAAAGACCGAAGTACATTCTGTTTTCCGCCAGAGTGAACCCACTTCCGTCTCTGTACGTCAAGAAAATGGTGTGTTGCCTTTCTGTTAGTTTGGTTTGTGGATGGCAAGAAAACACAGACGAAATGCCGCATACTTCGACGTCAACTCACTCTGATGAAGGGGGGTTTTGCAAGTTGATCATGTCGGGATCATTGAAACCACCGGGGCCTTGTACCACAGCACACACGGTCGAAATTAAGTATTCATTCCGAGGAAAGCAGTGAAAAACACAGACAAACATACCTGCAAGTGGTGCCCATTTATCCGACAAATCGGCCCTGTCCAGCACGGTTGCGTAGTCCCCGCTGATGTCACATCCAATTCGCCAGATGTTGCTCACCTGTATTGCAAAACATACGCCACACAGATATGCTGAACAAGCTTGCCACTCTCAAGCGACTGCAATAATAATTGGCGTGCACCTCTCGGCTCAACGCTGGGTCTGGATTAATGGAAAAAGGCTCAATGCTGAGTAACATTTGTCTGCACGTAGCGGCACGAAGCACAAAAAATCAGGCGCCGCGACAGGATTGTCAGTGCACCGTAATGCCCCTGTGCGTGCGTACCTGTCGGTGGCGTTCAATGCATCTCGCAATGCCGCAAATCGCACACTCGGATCCAGAGCGTACGTTGCGCAGTTGTCACTCTTGACGTAGTCGACACCCCATTTGGCGTACCTGCGAATGCAAAACGCACAATTACCGTTGCCCTTTGATGCGTGACAGGGTCGCATCATCAAGCATTACTCCAAACTTACGTTGCGGCATCTTCAATCTCATGATACAAATTACCAGGCATCTTCCCGCACGTAACTCCAGATGCAGCTCCATATATTCCAAACTTCAAACCCTTCTCGTGGAGTGAGTCAATAAACTTTGGCAATCCCGACGGATACAGAAGTGGGTCCCAAGCGAGATCTCCGTTTGCGTCACGAATCGGTAGTTCCCACCCTTCGTCTGTGTTAACATATTCAAATCCCTTGGCATGCAGCCCTGATGAAACAAAGAAATCGCCGACGGTAGTCAAACCCTTCTCATTATGCAAAGATGATGGTGACATGTATGAGTTGAAACCCATCGGTGGTGTGCGGCCGACACCATTGTCGAGAGCTACGACGCCGGCGGCAGGGCCGAGAGCCAGAGCAAGTAGGCGGGCTGACATGGAAACAACAATCAACAATAATAATAACGCAATTTCAAAAACAAGTGTTGCTATTTCTGAATCTCGAACAACAAGCGGCCGCGGGAAAATGTGCAGAGCAGTCGAAGTCGGATTCTCCATTTCCCCGCAATCGCGACGGTTGCCCTATTCTTAAAGTCCGCGAGTTCTTGCACGCCTCGGCGCATTGTGACCACTGACGCACCGCTACCTTTCCCCGAAATGGGCCACAGAGCATGCTGCCGTGGCCAGCCCCGACTCGAACCTCTTGTCAAAGCTGTTACTTACGACGTTCGAACGACCGAACGGATGGATCAAATAAATGGATCGCGGGTCGCGGCAACATCCGTGACGTACGTGGCACGTTGTCTCAGGGCCACGCTCCGGTCAACTCCTCGAATGCCAAGTAGTATTGCCCGGATATCACATTGTCAGAGGGCGATGTATCACATGCATTGTTATCATATTGTGCTAAACTTGGCCGACTGAGTGCGTGGAGGCGCGGCGGCGGCGCCTGACAGTGAATGAACACTGAACGCTGACGTTGACGTTGACGTTGACGGCTGACGGTGTTGGCGAATGATTGTTGATCGATGATCATGACGTTGCAAAGATACACAACGGAGACACGACAACAACGCTTTGTTACGCGGCGTGGGGTTTGGTGCGCTTCGTTGTGTTTCGGTGCGGTGCGTTGCTTCTCGGTGCGGTTCGCCTCGTTGCGTTTCGGCGTGCTTCGGTGTGCTTCGGTGCGTCTCGGTGTGTTTCGGTGCGTCTCAGTGCCTTTCGGTGCGTTGGGTGTATTGTTGCAAATGTTGTTGAGAGTCTTCGTTTGCACTTTTCTGCACCTTGTGGCAAACGGGCACCGTCGACAGATGGAACGCTGAATGTGACGCTTCTTTCCGACGAAGGAGTGTGGTGGAGCTGACTAACACGGAGGCGACTTGACGCAAGATACTTTTGGAACTGGAGATGCTTGAAGACTTGCGTGTTTGTTTTTGTACGTTGTCTGGAATTTACGTCGCTCTAATTCTGCATTGTTTTTGCCATCGCAAATCCCGTGTATCACCCTCTCCATACATATCTCTTGAAGTGTCATGAAGCTCCCACTTACGATCCTTGCGGCATCGGTCCTCGTCTGCACCGAAGCCCACGATGGACTTCCTGTTAACCCAGAGTTGGGTGTTCCCGGCTTCCCCGATTGTCACCAGCCAGTGAAATCCGCCTTGCGAGGGGAAATGTCGGTTGACGAAGCAGCACACACCTTAGTGTGCCAACAAAAGGGCAGCGATGACGCAATTAAGATTGCCTGCGTCGGGGACTCCATCACTGCTGGTGTCCACAGCTCGGGGCCGCAGTACACTTACCCATCCCAGCTGCAGGACCTGCTCGGAGATGAATATGCGGTTACGAACCTCGGTGCATGCGGGTCCACAATGCTTAAGAAGGCCAATTCGCCTTACTGGGAGCGCCCACAGTACCAAACCTTGGTAAACAATACGTGGGACATTGTTGTTATCATGCTGGGTACGAATGATGCCAAAGACCCTGGCGATGGTGGCCCCAACAACTGGCTTCATGACTGCGGTTCGTTTTTGTACTTTCGTCGATAGAGTTGCATCGCTTGTCGTTCTTCGTCGGTCGCCAGTTGAGGCAATCGCGCAACTGCAGCTCTGAATGTGATGGTCCGTGTTGTTTTTGACCAGGCGGAGTCAACGGAACTACAATTGTTGGCTGCTCATATGCCACGGATTATGCCGCCATGATTTCTGAGGTGCGGACGCTTGGACGGACTGCCGATGGACCGGACGTTTACGTCGCTGTGCCTCCACCCCTCATGCAGCACGGATCAATCGGTGCTAATCAGACGGTGATTAACTCCGTATACCCAAAGTTGGTGCCCCTAATTGCGCAGGCGAACAAGATTGTGCCCGCACCCATCGACGTTTATTCCGGCATGGGCGGCGTCACTGATTGGCAAGCGGAGTTCCCATCCAGCTGTCAAATTAATTCGCCGTGGAAGGTTGGTCTAGCTGTGTGATCTCTGCATCACCGTCGATGTCCACTAACGTGTTTGAGTGCTTTGTTATGTAGCCATGTGCTTGGTGGTGCGACGCACAATCGTGTGACCAGTGCCATCCAAATAATGATGGGTACGCTCACATGGCCACTGTATTCCGCGATGCGATCAAGGCTGCGAAATGAGACGTTTAGCTCCGGCAGACAACCGCGAATATAAGACAGTTCACATTTGAAAATGTTATTTGTAATTCAGTGATTCGTGTTGTTTTACATCGCACTGTTGCGGTCATCGCCGCTCGCCTACAAGTCCGAACCCAAGATGCGTGACAATTACACCGCCGCCATCAGCGACAGCAACCAACCATCACGATTGTCATACCTGGAACTTGAATACTTTCGATCTCCTTCACCCGATTTAGCAAATGCGCATTGCTCGCCATGAATTTCTTCATTCTGGTTTCGAGCTAAAGCCAGGCGAAATACACCAAGTCATAATTTCTCACACGAGTCTCACACCAAAAAAACACTAAGTCAGCGCGAGTGCCAAGCAACACACCTGACTTATTACTTTTTGCTGTTTCCGCTCGCCAATGGTGTATCTGTCTATCTCCGACTTGAGAGTCATCTACAGTGCATTCATGAACCAAACAACTGTGACGGTTCGCAGTCCACGGCGGAACCACAACTGACTATGAACAGTGCGGAACGAACAAGATCACGATGGAAGTCGGCATTTCGGCTTTGCAGCTGTTCTAACTTTTGAGTTTTGATGGCAAGCCGCGCTTCCGACGCACTCATTGCATCTCTCACTTTTTCCACTTCATCGTGGAACTTTGAAAACTTGCGTTGCTCTGTCTGGAGCTTTTTGACGGTGACCGACACATTGTGTTCACTACGCTTCAACTGTTGATCACACTTGTTACGAGCCTACGAGTCACGCCACGAAGAGATACCACGTCCGGCGTCAGCAACCATGGACAGACAGCAAAGAAGACATCGTTCTGGCCGTCGCCATATGAACGGACAGCCAGCGCTGTTGTTGTCGTGATGCGCACCTGATGTAGCCGGTCGCAGTTTTGAACACAGGTTGCACAGTCATCTTTTGATTGCCGAATCGCTTTGTTAACACCCGCCAATTGTGCTTTGAGCGTCTAATGCATCGCCAAACACACGATGTCAGTGACGACAATGTTTTCACACCTCGATTGTCCACGGCGACACGGGACGCACCTCTTTCCGTTCCTCCATTGCTGCGAGAGCATTGAGATAATAATTCATCTTCGCCCCGAGCGAATCAATTTCACGGCCCAGTGCCGCATTCAGACTCCTTGAGACGGTAATGTCTTGGTCATGCTGCTCCACAATTGTGAGCTTGCCAGCAGCCTCAGGAAGATCGGGGACTGGCTCTTCGATCGGGACGACAGCGGTAGAGTCCTCGTCTCTCGGTCGTCGGCTGACACGTCTTTCGTCGACGCCTGGCGATGTCAATCCTGTTGGTTCATAGTGACTAACATATTTTTGTACGGCAGCGGCACCACCGTGACCCAACGAAACGCCTCTTGCTGCTCTGGCGAATTCTGTGGTACTGAGTTGGGGATTGACCTCCACGTGGGCCTGCTTTGCGGAACGGACGACTTGTGATGGGGGTTCGTTGTGAACAAAGTGGATTTCAATGGAACACAGTCCACCAGCGCACACGGACAAATTGCCTAATGGAGTGGAACTTCCTCGCTTAAGGGTCACCATTGGTCCGTTGACGTATGGTTCGACAAGAAGTTTTAACTGCTGGTGACTATTTGCAGTCGTCAACACACGTCTCTGTACGTGGTCGTAGATGTCAGCGATGGAAGTATCGAGAGCAAAGTCAGCAAAATGGAAGTGTTCGCCCTGCGGATGATTTAACTCTGCCGGCACAAGGAACCGCACTGTGACGGTTTCGGCCATCCTTGTAGCGTCCCCTGACGAGCTGGAAAGGTAGTGCTCCGCCAACTCAAACCCACCTCGCGGATTAGACAGCACACAATGCGACTGTTTACTTCTTCAATGTCGACCCACAGAAATTCCTTTCACACCCATAAGCAAAATGAATTGCTCAGAACAAACAAAACTTTGACGGTGACTCTTGCCGACTCACACTGAATTCAGCTCCACATAGCGTTCGAAGTGCAGCAGTCGCAAACGAGGCACCACACAAGCGACTCTGGTGAGGACCGACTAAACCACCAAACGAAGGAGGCTTCAACTTCCACCGTCAATCAACGAAGACATCATTCACTGAAGCCGACGAACTCCGCCACAAACAAAGAAACAAACCATCTCTAACCGAACAACACACCGACCAACCAACCAACCAACAACCCACAGACTAACGGAACGACCAACGACATCAGCGAACACTCCTCCGACCAAGTAAACCGACCGATCGACCGACCGACCGACCGACCAAACGAACGAACGAACCAACCAACCAACCAACCAAAAACCAAAACGAACGAACGAACCAACGAACGAACCAACGAACGTCGTTCATTCAAACCGAAAAAACGAAGACAACTTCGCGTTAAAATGTTTCCCAGCGCTATTTCAAATCTGATGCTCTTACTACAGTTCATGGTAGTGTTGCATTTTGTCGACTTTCAGTACCGTCATCTGTATTTTCCAAATTTCAGACATTGTGTGCTGACTTGAACCACTCAACCGTTGCTCTGCGCACTGTCGGCCCGCACATCGAAGGCTTCATTATTTATTCCGTTTCTGTAATACTTTGGTACTAACACCTGTACTGTCGGTACTGTAGTAAGTAGAATAGAATTGTGCCGTGGATGATCGAGCCGTTGCTCGCTCGGAGGCGCTTTCCGCAAACCACTTCAAAGCATCAAAAGTTAGTAAATAATATTTTGCGGTTTTATAATAGTATACTGTATTTTTGATAAAATACTAAATTATTATTATTGCAAAGTACCTTCTCAAACTGTATTACGTAAATATATAGTCTTCGGTACGATACTGTAATTGAATGTTGTGAATATCATTATTTGTACTGTATTGTTACAAATTCAAATATTGGACTTGCTGTGTCGGCTTGCTGACTTCCTGCCTCACAGCAGTGTTGCGACGGACGTTATGCACCAACCAACGTCGCCGCCGTCGTCGTTGTCGTCGTTGTTGTCGTTGTCGTCTTGTTGTCGTCGTTGACGACGACGGCAGCGTTGGTTCGCGTCCACTCGCTTCCATTCACTTCCGTCGCTGCCACTCGCTGCCACTTGACTCCACTTGACTCCACTTGATTGCACTTGATTCCACGGCTTCCAATCGGTCCGAAACGTGTCGAATCGGTCCCATTCGGTTCGATGTCGTTCGATTCGGTTTGCCGAAGTCTCCTCTCACATGTTCGCCGCTCGTCAATGTTTTGAATCAGCCGACACAGGTTTGTTGTTCATGTGCCATGAGCATCTACAAACTCGCGAGCGAGTTACGCGCAGTGGTGATCATGGTGCTCTGGTCTGGTACAACTCCGCTGAGGCCAATCCGCACGGCAGGCATGTCACCCTGCCGACAGTCTCGGATGGCACTGTGAGGGTATTTGACTTTCGGTAATGGGTTCATGTTGCGAGTTTGCTAGTTCTGAAACACTAGCAACATTGGCCAGGTGAAGAACAATTCCATAACGATTTTCAGACTTTCAAACGCGTATCATTTCTGCACAAATGGTGACGTACCAATTGGTGCGTTGCGCGTCGGTGCCACAATCCGTGACGCCTGGGAGATGATTATTTCTTGCCCCAACAGTTGATTGAGGCAGGATGGTATTTTCCACACATGAGAAGCTGTCTGCCAGCAACAACGCCGTTGTTTCCATGTACGTATTTGTGTTTTAATGTCCCAAGCATATGCGGGGCCGCTTCCTGACTTGATTGGCCATCTCTTGTTGCAATGTGCAGAGGGAGGCTATGGTCGTTCACCGCATCCTTTGTTGGCGACGACCCCGATCACAAAGTCACAATACCGATATGTATGTCAATCAAGAACAGCCGCAGTTTGGAGTCTATACGCACTGTAGTGCAGCGCTCGTTTGACATCAAGGAACTTCTTCCTCCCAATGTTGATCTGAGGAACGAGCGGTACTGCATCGTATTTGTACGCAACGAGGCCGAAATGTTAGTGCGTGACGATGACTTGCTGAAGCCTTTGTTCGGAGGCCCAAAGTCTGCATGGCCTCAGGAAGTCCGTTTCGTTGAGGATGAAGATGCGCCAACTCCTAAAGCCACTCCGAGGATTGTCACAAACAATTCCGCCCCGAACACCTCAGATGGCGCGTCGGATGCCGCAACCTTGGAGTCTTCGAAGCGGTCTGGGCCCGACGCATACACGTCTGGTTTTGCGCCCGATGGCGCTGTAGTGGAGAAAAGCCTCCAAACGCCGAACGATGGCACGAGCGCTAATACTGTGTCACACCGGATTCTACGGCGTGCCGACGAATCTGCCTGGGACTTTCGTCTACAAGGATACAGGTAGTTGGCGAATCACTTGTAGCTGCGCGTGTGCTTTTTCGAGGCGTTGTGGATGACCGCATTACTGGCTCTCGTTATTCCAGGTTTCGACCCACGAGGATGTCGGAATTTGTCCGTGACGTGCACCAGCTACTGTGGAGGCATTGCACAGGTTCAACTGCACCACGTGGTTCTAAATTCGATGCGGAGATTTGAGTTTGATTTCGGTGAATTCTCATAGGGACTGTGCTTATGAACCTTGGAAACCCTCGAAGTGACCCTGCAATTGCAAAACAGTTCGCGTCAACTGTGGATGTGGTGCGTATCTTGCATTCATCATGATGGTAGTCTACAACTGAAATCGCTTCGATATGGAAAATTAGGCCATCAAACCAGGGGACGCGATTCTTTGGGCTCAATACGACAGGGAGCAACACGCCGAGAAGCTGCGCCAATTCTGCAGTGGCATTAAGGCGGTGATTGATATCTGCGATGGGCTCTCCGGCACAACACATATGAGCATGGCACAGCATCAAATTTTGGATGCGGTGGTCGCGCTACAATCTCGAGTTCGAGGTGTGATCCTGCGATCGCGAGTGTCGACGTTCGCCCAAACTCGTTTTCTCGAGTAAGTGTGGTCCAAATGAAACGCGCAATTGTGGGCACGCTGTCTAACAATCTATAATGATTAGGCATATTGAGTTCCCAGACGAGCACGTGAAGCACAAGACGGCAACAGCAGATCTCCCATTCACGGTAATACTGCGTGTCGTGCGACCCGTGTGGCTGCCTCTATCTATTAACGACGTTGCTTTGTGTAGCCATTGCAACGGAGCCAGTCTTCCATGCACCGCTCTGAATCAACGTCGGCGGCAGTGCTTTTGCAACAGCATCCGTAAGCAAGCACTAGCCTGTGTATTGCAGTCGTTCGTTCAACGTCACCACGGAGAAATATTTTCGCGTGTGCACATAGATATTTTGCTTTGTCGGTCCTTGGCGCCGCCCACTCAAATGGAACTCTGCGCACAGTCGTGTTGAAACGCTCGTCGCGTTCCGTCATGCCGGGATTTTCATGTGTTAGCAACTGCAAAATGAATTTCATATCTTGGCGTGTGCCACAGGTACTTCGCTTCCTTGTTAACGCTTCATAATAGTGCTTTGTTTGAAGTATTGATGGTGTTTTGAAGGTTCTAGTCGTTGAAGCTGGCAGCGTTTTACCCGAGACCATAGAATTTGCCGCCGGATTACGCGGCAACGATGTCATTTGCGCTATCGGTCACAAAGACCCAAAGACGGTGTTTGCCTCTCAAACGATTTCCGCCGGTGATTTGTTCAGTCGGTTGAAAATTTGGGTCAACAGCAGCAGGTACTCAACTTTTGTCACGCCAATGTCCATTTTTAAGTATGATCACGAGTTTGTGGTATTATCGCACAGATTGGAGTTACCGATTGTGATTGCACGCTTTTCGGAACTGCCCAAACATGTGCAAGCAGAGCTTCGCATGCGGGTTGGGGATGGGTGGAAGGTGAAGCGCGTGCCTCGTTGCATTGCGCGTTCACAGTCAGTGGTAACGATGGCGATGCGGGGGATTTGTTTGTCAGGGCGTCAAGGAAATGTTGGGAGATGCGTGTCGTGAACATCTATGGAGACATTGGCGACATATTACAACTAGATCGGCCCGGATGCGGTCGGCCGCCGCGCAGGTGTAGCGAAATTGGTGCTGCGTGTCTTCGACACGTTTGTTACAAGTTCTCATTGTGCACTATCTGGCAGAAAATCCAATTCATGTTTCGTGGATACCAAGCCAGACAAGACTTTTGCCGACACGTCGTAGATACCGCAACCGCGTCGCTCGATAGGTTGGTCTCGTCCATGCTGCTTGCGTGATCATCGTTCTATAACACCGAGTGTACCTGCCCTTGTTGCAGATCCGGCAATGGCATTGAGGAAGTTTTGCAGGCGGCGGCATGCGTGCACGCGGCCAAAGTTGGAAAAACTGAGTTAACGTTGTCATTGCCGAGAACTGCTGCGTACGTTGAGATTTTCGGCACAAGCATGCTTGGTCACCCTATTCTCAACGCTGCTCTGCACTACAGTCTTGGAATGCGCTTACGGTCAATCGCGCCCAAAGGACTGATTTCTCGTGTCCACCAATGCTTAATGGTACGCCTAACACAAACCAAGTTGACTAGTCGCTGCCGTCGTCGGAATACGCCGTGTTACAATGTGCAATCCCATGCAAAACGTTAGGTTTCCGAAATTACCGATGACGACGGAGTGGCTGCCCAGTGTGGATTTGAAGAGGGCGATATCATATTTGGAATTGAAGGGTTGGATTACTGTGAAGCCATAAAGACCCCACTGGAGCAACAGAGCCGCGGTGAAGGTCCTAACTTCGAAGTGAACATTGCGGATATTGTTGAGGGATCACAGATGGTTGCACGAGCGCCTGGCACAGACGATGTACGATGATTGGTTTGCTCGATGAATCGTTGCGTGCTTTCAATGGCGCTGATGCTCTCTGACCGAACTGTAGGAGTGGTTCTCATGCATCGTTGAGCACGTGGACAATGAGAACAGCTTGTGTGTCGTGCGTGTCCTCGACGACTTGCCTAGCGAACTCGAGGACTTCGACATCTGGAAAGTACCAGTTGACGATTTGCATTTTGCAACATACCACTTTCAGCAAGGTGACCTCGTGGAATCATCAGTTGTAGCAGAGGTTCTTAGCCTTGGTCGAAATTGTTGTTACTTTTGATTACACTCCCCTGACACGCATTGCTGTGTTGCTGCACCAACATGCCTGAAGCATCTTCAGCGTTGGGAGCCTGTCATGATTGCCGCAGCTCAGGATGTTGCCTTGTTTGAGGTTGTCAGCTGTGATTCGAGGAAGCAAAAGGTACTGAGAACACGGTTTACATACTTTTTGGAATACCATACCGATTGATTGTCGTCAATTCTGTGTCGATAGGAATGGCACACTCCCGCAAGCGTTCGCCCGCTCTCCTCCATCGACGAAGGAACTGCAGTTGAAGCACGATTTGAAAGAGGAGATGATTGGTTCACGGGTGTTGTCAAGGTGCGCAATAACTCGAAGCTTTCCTTTGCGTCTCATAGTCGCACTGATTGGCATTCTGTCGTGATCGTGCCTGAACAGAGAGTGAATGATGATGATACATTTTACGTTGCTTATGACGACGGCGACATCGAAGAGGCTGTACCTCGACACATGATTCGTAAGCAGCCCACGCCACCCAAAGAAAAGGCAAATGCTATTCGCAAGTCAACTAAAGCAGCTGCGGCGTTGCACAGTTATGCTTCCAAATTGAAAACCGAAGCTTTGCGCCCCGACCGTGTTCGCTCCTTCGTACAGCAACACCCTTTGCTTCCACTGTTTGCCGAGGCCATGCGCTCGCAGGAGAATACCGCTTTTGTTCAAGTCATGGTCGCTCGGGTCGGCCATTTGAAGAGTAACTTTGAGCACACGTTCAGGACGCCAGAGCAGCTGGAGCATGTTCGCAAAGGTCTTGTGACTGCAAGCCTCAACTACGCAGCCCTACTTCTCGGCAAATCGAAGTCGAGGAAACAACAGTTGAGTAGAAACCAGAAAGCACGCGGGGTAAGAGCCGCGGACACGCATCGGTGCATGCAAAGCTGGTGTTCTGACCCTTATTTAACCTCCCGTTGACAGGTACGCGCGATCAGGCGACTACAACAGCTCTTCCGCTCCCAAGTTGAAACGCGGTTGTATTTTCGATCCGTGACAACCACTAACTTTCGCGCGGTAATGTCCAAACCGCGTTTGCGATGTCGGCATGTTGGATTTTTACATCGTGATACGATGTCCGAAGAGCTTGGTGACCACGTTGAGAAAAGAGCACAGCTAAACTCTATCGAGGCTCGTTCAGTACTGGTCATTTTGTGCTGAGTCAACGTGATCTCATGTAAACTTTGGTTGCAGACGCTAGACTGGACACCTTTAAAATGGATATGGGTTCCCAAATCCCGACGCCATCCTCGGTTTGTTGTTCAACACGTGTCGACGGTAGACCCCAGCAAAGCTAGATCTGTTGTATCTGGAGCACTCGACATTCATATGTCTCCGGCACTCAACGCGTCTCTCCTCGACTCATTGGGGGACAGTGTCATGACGTCAGGTGCCTCAATCGTCAAACTGCCACTTCTGGGTAAAACTGTTGCATCGGCAGAACTATTCGGGTGCATCGACGCGTCATCGGTACGTTAACGTCGCCAGACACCGGCGTTTTCATTTGTAACATTTTCATTGCTCCTGTGATGGTTGCTGGTGTAGATATGTGAGTGGCAAAAGTTTCGCATTCTGCCACAAAAAACTTCTGTTGACGGAGTCCCGGCGGTGACAGAAATAGTTACGTCCCCGACTTCCACTGAGTGGGAGTTCGAGTGGTCGTCGCAGTGGAGGGAACTAGTTGCGGCAGTGGGATACGACATTGACCGCTTTGACGATGATGACGAGGCAGACGAAAACGCTCAAGCTATTGCGCGATCTCCTTCGTCCGTAAAGAAGGCTGTGGTGAGTGACCAACTGCATGCCGCTGCCATTTCGCAGATCCACAGTGCTCACTGCCACTGTTGACGTGTTCGACATCAATCTATTCCTTGTTGCGCTCAGGCCGCAGCGGTTGAAGCACGAACTAGGGATGCTTTCCAATCTCGACGCTCAAAGTTGAGCCGTAACTCCCGGGTTCGTGCGCAGCCGTTTTTGTGACCGTGTTGGACAATAACTAAGTTGTCACTCTGCGCCGTACGTGCAGGCAACTCGATCTGGTCTTGAACTACTTTTCGAGCACGACATTGACCTCGACCCCAAGTTCACCGATGACCTTGGGAGACCTTGTCGCGACTTTCCTCTCAAGCAGATGGTGCGATCCTTCATTGATTATCTCGTTGCATGTGCATTAGTAACTCTCCATGTGTATTCGCAGGTGACGTCAGTCGTTTCTCACGTTGCGCATTTCCAAAAAGACATTGCCGGCTCCACAGACTGCAAGGCCCCTCTACTTGCGTTTAGTGATTTTTTGTTTCGACTCCGTAACCGCGCTGACACGAAAGGGGCAGTCGCCACAGGGACAGCAGATGCACGCCGTGACTACACATCGCAGAATGCGCTTCTGTTTTCGCTACTACAGAAAGCAGCAGCATTTGATGTCGATGGCGATGGATACGTCTCAGTTGAAGATATTTGTGCACTTTTGCGGCACTCGAACGTGCTCATCGGCGGCTACAGCCTCCTCAACGCTGCTCGATTTGCGAAATGGGAGCACTCTCACGAGGTCTCAAATGCTGCGCAGCCGTCATCAAAAGACAACACGACTGCAGTGAGTCTGTCAGAGTGGCTTGATCTTCATGAACAAGATTCTCCCAGCCAGTGCTGCAGTAACTGCATTTGGCAGTTTCCATTTGCCCCTCACCATGTAGGTTCTTCGTATAAGTGACACGTTGCGTCACCATGTGTTGTCGGGAGCTTAAGTGCGTTGATTTTTGTGTGGCTCTGTGGTGCTGGTTGTGCAGAGTCGCGCAAGCAGTAGGCCTCCGTCGGCATGGGGCGCGTTGACTTCGTCTTCGGCGGCGTCCCAGTTGTCAGTGCTGAACGACGCACAGGAAAGTGTCGATGAAGTCCTCAGTGCCCGTAAGTAGAGCTCGACGTCGACAACTTTGCACACTATTCACAAGTCACCACAAGTTGCTGTTCTCACAGGTGGCGACGTTGGGCTGTCCGATACGTGGAATTGGTTCCGCCGCCACTTAGCAAAACCCATGAGGCGAATTCGCAAGCAAACAATGAATGCTACCAAGCAGCGTGTGTTCGAAGTTTTGGATGGCGCGTCAAGTAGTTCGTAGAATTGCACTGTCCATCGCTTTTTTAACGTCCTCTTACCGATGCCGATGTGCAGGGAAAACCCCAGCTGTTCACCGATACGGCCGTGGCCATGGCCTTTTAGCGTCGGCAGCATGTCTGATGCCGTCACAAAACTCCGAAGCCTTCGAGTTCCTTGCTGTTCGCCACAAGTACGAATCCACAGGATTGTGCAACAGTGGGCAAGCTGCCATGGAGTTCCTCAAGGCTACTGCAGGTTAGATGTGGTGATGTCTTGATCGCAGTAGGTACGCAGGTGGCATGAACGAACGGTCGCTATTGTGAACATAGGAATACCTGACCCTACGAAGCCCAATGCGCTTTTCAGCAGCGTTGAGCAGTTGCTATCAAGAGCCAAATCGCACCAGGAGCAAGTATCCCATGTCCAACACGGAGAGTGGGAAAATCGCAAATTGTTGAGCAAGTTTGCGCAGGTTGGTGAATCACATTGGATGCAATGCTTGCAAGTTTTTAGTAAAGTGTCCCAACTGTCTCTGGAAACAGAACGCACTCAAGTCAAACGAAGACCCAGCAAATAAGCTGTGGTTGCGCACTGTTAATTCGTTAACAAAAAGCGAGCGCAGGCGCGAACAAGCAATCAAGCTCACTCGCCATCATTGGGATGTCGCGCGATTCTGCGTGCTCACCTCCGACGATGCTTCCCAGCGGATGGATTCGTCGTCTGGTACGGCAGCAACTCAGTGGGCCTCTCGTGGACGGTTGATAGATGGATGCTGGGGATACGCCCCTTGCTTTGTCCAAATTGAGTTTCCGCGTGGCCCGGATGCCCGACCGTCTTTTGCTTCAGACAATCCTGCTGTTGCAGCTGCCGGATTTGGATCAGTTTTTCATCGGCTTGCGTTTGAGTGGGTCGCCAAGGTGCGTTTCCTCGAGTGTTTGCGGCACGAACTTTGTTTTGTTCACTAATTGCAAACGATTTAAACGCAGGCGGTGGAAACCCTACGATTTGCAGATAGCAAGCGAGCGGCAATTGCCCTCACTCGTTCTGAACGGGCTACTATTACCGCAGCAGTGAGTGTTTTGCAACGTGCTGATGATCTTGTGCTTTTGCTCAGTGTATGTGCGAATTTGGCAGTCCGATGAAGCCGATGAGATGATAGAAAAGGCAATAACAGGGTTCCGGGCGTCTGTTTTACGTGTCTTGGCAAATAGAAGGTTGTGGGCCAACAGATTCGATCCGTTGCACCCTGGCCTTTTACTGTTGCAGAACGTAATTCGCCAGACCGGTCGGCGCCGTAAGTACCGTAATCGGTCTGTTTGGTAGAATGGTCTTTGTTTTGACTTTGGTACATGACTGTGCAGGTCGAAGAGGACGCCAAAGTCCAGACGAGGAGGACAGCAAAAGCAGTTCAGTTTCAGTTCACGAAGTTTCAAGCACATCTGCGACGTCGCAGGAGACATCAAACGAAGAAGCTGCGGATGCAGATGGTGACAGCGACGACGCGCAAGAACGCCGCAAGCAGCGTCGCCTCGCTCGAAAGACGAAGGATGAGAAAATTCGCTACGGAGCATTGTGGGCGCTGCTTGATCACCCCTCAGTTTTACAAGATGCATCAAAATTCACTGGGCAGCCTTCAGCTGATCCAACCCCTCATCCCTTGGAGTTGTTAAGTCACGTTCCGTCTACAAAACTCTACGCAGCTCAGGTGAGATTGCTTTGCCGATTGCTGCGCACCGCAAGCTCTGACATATTTTCTTCATGTTCTATGTTGAAGGTCCTGCAAGGAGCAAATGACGGGTTTGAGCTCGACTTGCCGGACGGTCTGTTCGAGCGTCGCAATTTTCGGAGGGCCGTTCACAATCGTGATGCCGCAGCTGCTGTCACCGCCGCGCTCTGTCGTGGCATTGTGTTCGAGCGTGAATTCCAAGACTCTGTGGTGCGTTTGTGCAATATTTTGCCGTTGTTAGTGGTAGTTGGGACACTTGTGAGCTCATCAATTTCGTCTCTGCTGCCGTGGTAGGTTAAGACTCTCACGACAGAATGTGGAGCCGCAATCGGCCGAGCAGTTGATGTGGTGCCATTCACCATGGATACCGCAGAAAAAGTTGGCATCAAACCCAACGGCCGCCATTTCTGGGAAGGATACAAAGGCTTGTTCACCAGTGGAGGCGGAAACGGATATTCCAATGGGTTTGAAGATCGTCACCCGTTGTACCCAAATGCTGCCGCACACATCGCAGCTTCAACGGGAGGGGGCACGCACGAGGACGATGGTGGGTGTTTGCGCGACAGAGGACCCCTTCTGCGTCATCTCACTGTGCACACGCCCTATCTCATGCAGGTATCGCGGCTGTGAACTCAGCCGACTTTGTCGTGTTCTCCAAGCAAGCATTTCAAAGCGTAGTACAAACGCTTCTTGCTGGATCCTCAATTGCAAACCCGAAGCCGCCAACATCGTCTCCGGTTCACACACATAAGTCGCTGAGGCGCCAACGGTCAACGTGGCAGCATCGACGGTTGGTCGTCTTGGCTGCTGCTGCACAACCGCCATGTGGACGCACAATTAACCAAAATATGGCAATGTAGGTTTGATCTTGCACCACTATCGTTCGACGATATTTCCGTGAGACACAGCGCTCAAACAAAATCAGAACATTCCAAGGCGAAAGATTCCCGACGATCAACTTCAACCTGCGTCGGAATATCATTGTTTATGGACGTAGAACTGGTGAAAACTTGGCAGGAGTTGTTGAGTGATGCCGTTGTAGCCCACGACATAGAGCACTGCGCACAGCAGCTGTCACAAAAGTACGATCTGGTTACCTGTGCACCGTCGTCATTTTGCGTTGAATTGACGCGGTAATTGTTGACAGGCCGGGTTCGGACTCGCGCCCCAAGGCGTTCGATGCCGAAACATACGCACAAACAGTACGCGAAATAAAACTGGACACAAGATCCGCAAGAGCTGCGGTGCACCTGCGCATTTGGCTTGACCCAGCTGTACACACAGCGACGCGTCGGCTTTTTTGGTCAAACCTCAAATACTCAGTTGTGCCGTTGTCATTACAAAAGTCGTCGTTGCAATGGCTAGACTCGGCAAAAGAAGAGGAACAAGCTCGGCAATATCGGAGAAGGCAATTTGTTGCTACACTGTCCCAGACAAGGCAACAAAATGTGTTTGCTTCAAATTCACAGGGAATTGGTAGCGCGCTTGCGATTGCGCAAACCACGGGGCAACGGCAAACCGTATCGTATTCCAAGCGCCGACGGCTTTGCCGCAAAGCGAGGCAAGCCGGGAAGAGTTTGGGCAGTAGTAGCGCCTCGCATTCTTCTGATCAAGACAGCACATCTGGGTCCGACCAGAACTCGCAGAGTAACCCGACTACCAGGTCGAGTAGCACAAAGAGTGACGAAGTTGTCTCGTCCGGCAAAGATGATTCCGAGAAACAAGGAATCTCAATGAGCAGTGATCCACTCGACAGTCATCGTCATCGAGCAACACTCGCTCAGGCGGAGTTTGAGCGTCGACGACAAGCGAAGCTTGCAAGAGCGAGGGCTGCGTACGCGCGAAAGCAGCGACGCCGTAGCAACTTTATGTGGAACAAAGGCGACCGCGTTTTGGCCCGAATGGTTGGGGATGAGACCGGACAAGGTGCCACGAAAGGCTACTTTCCAGCAAAAATATTGAAGCGATTGTGGAGTGACAGTGAGCCCAACCATAACGGCCGGCGCTTCTATTTGCTGGAGTATGTGGGACCTGAATTCGAAAATTCAGCCCCGGAAGAAGTTGACGGTGCTGACATAAAAGCACTTGATGGGGCTGACTCAGACTCCAGCTCATCGTCGAGCAGCGGAGACGACAGTTCGGAGGCATCCTCCGTTGAGTACTGGTCATCAATCCCGATTGGGAAAACTTTTGTGGTGTTCGCCAATACAGAAACCATGGATCCCGAGTCCGCAGTCGTGGGGAAGTTTCTTGGAATAACATCCGATCCCGGTGAAATGCCAATGTACGTCCACGTTTTGATACTTGCTGTACGTCGCCGTGCTGAATGGCTTCTTTGCCAACAGGCTCGCTGCAATTCATTTCGAAGGTACCCATGTGGACGACTTCCACGTGGATGTCTCTCGACTCTATCCATGTGACATCAACGACAAGTCAGCTGCATCAATGAAACTGTCGAGAGCAGCGTCCTCTGCAGAAGCGGCATCCAACGCTGGAGACGTTGAGGTTACCACAATTTCATCATGTTTGGATTTGAAACATGGACTGCTCCCTTACCATTGCGTCATTGACGTGATTGCATAGGCATCAGCTCCGGCCACCAGAGAACGCGGCCTGGAAGAACGCCGCGAAATGTTGCGAGCTCGAGAAGCCGTGTTCGTGGCGGCCAAACTCCGACACGCAGAGCAAGTTGCGCAGGAGGTGCTGGATTCGACTGACGGAGCGGATTTTATTGATCATCGCGCTCAAATTGCATGGGCGTCAGATCACAATGCTTTGCGCACAGTCGTGGTCGAAAAGCAATCTGACGTGTCCAACACTCAATTGGGTCTCAATACTGCGGATGTGAAGGAGCTCCACGTCACAGTCCATGATGCAGTAAGTTTGCAGCACTTTCAGCATCAGTACCCAATGTATGCTAACTATTTGTTTGCATCGTGGAATAGGTTGTGCGATTCTGTCCTCCAACGATTGTTTTGTCGCAAGTTGAGCCATCGTCCGTTCTGGCCGGTCACGGACTGTCGAGTGGAGATGTTGTCGTTAGCGTCAACGGGAAACTGCCCGAGTCCATTGAACAGTTTTCTGAAACAGTGCGTCATTTACGTTGCGTGAATGACATTCAGCTGCAACGCGTGCTTTTGTAACGAACATCTTCCTTGTAGGTTCAAGCTTCACCGATCGTGAGACTCAAAGTGATGCGCATGGGAGAGGAGTATGGCCCCCCAATTTTGGACATTTATCGAGCCAGCGTTCGCAAGGCCCTCATCGCTGAAGTTGGTCGAAAGGCTGTATTGAAAGCAAAAGCCGTATTCTCAATCGAGAACGCATCTGAAATTGCCTTCCTTAACCGAGGGCATTCGTTATTTCGAGCAAATCAAAGTGCGAACACCGACCCATCGTCGCTGTTTTCGTTTGGAGCGTCGCCACAAGGCGCAGGACACATTGACGGTAGCAACACAGACAATACGGTACTCGATGGCGAGTCTCTGTCCCAGGCAGACAATGTTTCTGTTTCGGTGCACGATTTGGAAAGCGACAACAGTATCCTGGCACTCGGATCGCTGGGGAAGACCCCGGATGCAAAGATGGCGGAGTATGTTGATCGCCAAGCGCTGTGGTTCTTGCCTGGTCCCTGACCGATGTTGGCGTCATAGGTTTATCGATGCGTGTGTGCGGGTATCTGAGGAAAAGACGGAGGAGATCCTTCGTAGCCCCGACGGTGAGGTCATCCTACAGCACCAGGTAGCTACTTTCCGTTATCGCATCCGCCGCTGCCATCCGCCTTGTTACTTCACCAATCGTCGGGTTCTCTAGGCGAAACTGCAGTGGTGCTGGGATCATGACCATGTCCGTACCGTTGTTGTGCAACGCGAAAATCCGCGTCAGCCATTGCAAATCGACGCAAAAATTACGTCGCAGGTATTGCTCGCGACTGTGCCCATTCTTTCTTATCCTACTGCTCGGAGTCCTTTCTCTCAATACAGTGAACTGGTCAATTGCATCAGGTGCATTTAGAATTCGGAGAGCTCACCCTCCATATTTCACAACCAGCACTGATCGTTGAAACAATGCAATTGACGTCAATTCTTCACGAGGTTTGTTCTTTGCCAAGTGGAATTTGGTAGCCTCCGCCCCTCGTTCTGATCTGCATCTCTTCTTTATGCTCTGCAGTACGGTATTGAGCCCGGTGATGTCATTTTGGAAGTGGAGGGGCACGCCATTGACACAATGGAGTCGTTCTGCGATACTGTCCGAAACAATGCCACTCTGGAGCTGCAAGTAGCTGCATTGCACACTGCCCCACTCCTTCAGGAGTACACCACGAAAGTGCGTGCCGCGATACACGCACGCATGCGGCACGAGACACGTGTTCAGGCCCAAGCTATCTTTGAACGAGACCACATGGTTCGTTAGTTGCCCTGTCATCCTTGCGTTTGCTAGCAGAATACTGCTAACCTGTTTGGTATGGTGGCGCTAGGACGAAACCGATACTAGTCGTCGGAGCGTCACGAAAATGTTTCACGCTCACGACATCGATGCAAGTGGTGAACTCGACGAGCAAGAGGTGGCTAACGTTTCTGTGGCTTGTGGCTCGTGCGGCACAATTCCCTCACAATCCATGTGTTGTACATTCTGCAGCTTCGACGCAGTCACGAGGATCGTCGACCGTCACTACGGCATTTCATTGACTCACAGTCGAAGGATGAAGAAGAGCGAACCATTGACGCTCGCCGCGCAGCACTGTTTGCTGCTCAGGTGAGACCGCTGTTTCGTCCAAACGAGCTGCTTGTCAACATCTCACAGGTTGCGTGTGATCTTAGTCGAAGGCAGAACAGGAACGTCGTGAGCAACAGCGTGTGCTACAACAAATTTCCGACAATGCTGCTGCTGCGGCGGCAAAAGCTCGGCGCATAAATCGAGAACGCACAGTTGCGGTTTGTACTGCAACTGGACGTTGCACATGGGAAGTCTGGTTCCTTTCTTACACTCTGGTCATTGTTCAGGCCATAAAATTACAGATGCAGGTCCGTGCTAGAATAGCCCGCGACCGGTTACGAGCCAAGCGTGCTGCCTTGTTGGAAGCTCTCGCAGAGCAGCAGCGCCGAGCTCTATGGGCGGCGCGGCAGCGGGCGCGGGAGAATGCGTCCGCTGTCAAACTTCAGATGATGGCAAGGTGCAGAGCTGCCAGAAAGGCACTGGAAGATCGCAAGCGGCGCTTGATTGAGTGAGTTACAACATGCACACGCTGTGCCATATCTAAAGCAATTGTTCACCTCCGACTTGGGTGTTACGATCAGGTACAAAGCCGCTATTCGGCTTCAAGCAAATTGGCGTGGACGCGATGTGCGGGCTCCGAACTTCCGCCGGCGCCGACGGGTGCGGCGCCGGCAACGTGCAGAGCGCCGCCGTCGAAAGCGCGAGCTGGCACGCATTGCGAGGCACAAGGCACGTGTGCACAACTTACTGTTTGCCACCCACATTGTGTTTTCACGGGACTGGTCATCGCAGGAACGGCAAGACAAGTCACAAGGACAAGTAACAGCTTTGGATGACACCAACGACGTCGACGCCAGCCCCAGTAGCTCGGATTCCGATGGCCCACTCCCAGTTCTCACAGTTCCCGTGACTCAAACATCTCCACCATGCGACGAACGCAGAACCACAAGTTTAGCTGCCCTCGAAAAGGCATTGGGACGCCATGGACTACAGCTTCATGCCGAATTTTTTGAGCTTTGCTCCCAAGCTGAACTGGACGCGGTAACTCATCGTTACAACACCCTATCAATGTACGTTGTGATCGATTCACGTTGGTATCATTGCTTTCCACGTTAATGACTGGTTTGTTTCTTCGCAACTTGCCACAGAGCTACAACTGAGAGTAGCGGCACCATCGATGTCGAAGACAGTGGTCCGGGGTTGGGAGGTACGAAAACTGTGCCATTAACGCAGGCTGGGACCCCGCATGCACTGCTCATTCGAAAGATAACTCCCACCATTGCAGACACATTGGTTGGCAAGAAAATTGGCGACAGCAACTAAATTACGATTGGTTCGGTTTCTGGTGCAATGATTGACCATGCATCGTTCATTGTTAGACAGGTTCATTGTTGAGGTTCTGTTAGCTTTTACAAGTCTTCGTGGGCTACCTTTGACCCAAGTTTCTCTCGTTGAGCAAGGAGTTCGTAAGTCGTCGTTAGAAACCGGGACGCGAACAGCACTTCGTCAGAAGCATCTTGCTGCTTTTTCGTGCGATCGTCTTTGAAGAGTAAGCTGTTACCTCGCAACCTGGACATAGGTGTTGGTTTCAGAGGCGAGTTGTCGAAAACAAAGTGCTAGAAAGCCCATTCTGCTCACAGCCAACGCACCCCTTTGCATTCAAAGAACCTTGAACTTCCATACTACCGCGCTCCATGCCACTCAACGGTGTGTCTTGGAACAGTGAAGGGAGAGCAACGTCGAGATTGGTTATTGCTGTTGGCAACTCTTTATGATCGACAAGTGCCTGCTCAAGTCCAAACGTCTCATTGTCTGTGGCAGGCACCGACAACTGACACCATCACGTGCGGCAATACTCACCCATATCTTCTTCCCCGGGTTCGCAGCGTTAGCAATGTCGACGGCCTTGAGTGCTTGTCGTTGAAGCATTTCTAAATGCAACGCGCAGAAATCTTCTTTCGGAACGTACTCGCGAAGGATCTTCCGGAGCTCGATGTCGTTCATGTTGATGGAAAGGTCCGGCTCGAGGCTACGATACGTTTGAAGATGGGTATCCTATGCATAAACCGGGCACGATGTCGCTGAACTCATGGCGACAACGCCTACTCGTGGTAGAAAAACGTACATGTGGCTTGCGTTGGTTGCGGACGCAGTAGATGCCAGCTGGATTGCGAACTTCGTGCAGGACCGACATGAATGACCACAGCGTCTCAATTGGGTTGCGGTACAGAAACACCCACGGCGTCGATGGAAACGCTTTGCTGAGCATTTCGTAATAAACAATGGCATGTGGCTCGAACTTGTACACCAGTCTGCGGTGATGTGGCTGAGACAAGGACGCGTCTTTAGACAATGCTTGACGTCTCATGATCGTGCGCACGACTTCAACAACAATGTTCTTGCAATCTTCACTCTTGGCCTCCTGCCACACTTTCCCGTAGTCGAATATTAGCGCAGTCGAGACTTTGTCCTCGACAAGTACCTGTGACGAAAGCAGACAGTGGCATGCATGAGACCAGGAAACCACTCTCGATGAAAGGGCTAGACATTCTTTGCACGGCATTGACGAGAACCATTGGGACGTTGACGCACAACGCACCAAGTTGTCTCTCGAACTACCGAACATGTTTGCTGTCAAAGTCGAACCAACTCTGCCTTCGTGGAAAATAAACAAATCTGGGTCCAGATCAGTGTCCTCCTGCAACTCGTAGTCCGAAAGACGCTCCACGACAACGGAGTCGTTGTTGTACGGCAACACATACTGGCGTGGGTCTGTGCACAAAATAGCCCGCGGGTTCTTGGGGGGATTGGTCAAACATGTCACGCCATTATGGTTGCCGCATCCCGAATAAACTTGCAGGTGTTTGAAGAAGCTGTATTGATCCGGGTTCTCGTGGTAAGTGTCCCACTTCATTGCACAGGTAGCGACATACTACAAAAGTCATTCAGCACAATGAAAACACGTCAATTCAGCTCCTAAACAGGCCACGCGTTCATTTCGAGCGGTACAACGTACCACGTCGGTGTTGTTATGAAAGACGTGAGTAGGGGTTTTGCCCATATCATACGTGGTCTTCTCTGAAGCAGTCTTCCTGGCATTGCGTCCAATTTTGTTGATGGCATTCAGCATTCCTGGGGGCACGTTGGGGCACAGTGCTCGTCTACCAGCTGCATGTCCGAGCTGACATGCGATGCAAGCAACAGCTGCCAACAGGAAGACTTGGTACATTTTCGCCATACGAATTTAACGTGTTGGCACAGACTCAACGTGACTTTGGGATCGCAAGGACCACGAGCTCACAACAACAGCCATAAAATAAAATTCGGCTCGTAGCTTTGATCAGTATTTTGCCTACTCGTCAGTGTCTTGACGGTCTTCTTGACACTTGACACCGCCATAGTGTTTGCCGACGGCGTCGTTGCCGCCACTTTCAACTGGTGTTTCGTGAATAGCAAGAACATCACCAGGCGGCGGTCAACGCTTCACTTTTCGTCAAAGCCAACTCCACTGTCCGTGTCGGCGTCAACGCCACCGTCAACGCGTCCACGAGTCAACGAGCCAACGAATTGTTTGCGGCGCGGCGCGGCGTCGTGTTGTCAGTTTGTTCGTTGTTGTGCGACCTACAACAACCAACAACAACCAACGACAAAACCAACGACAACGACGACCAACAACAAAAACAACAACCAACAACCAACAACCAACAACCAACAACAACCAACAA
>ENA-OWNT01001461-OWNT01001461.1-seawater-metagenome-genome-assembly--contig:-NODE-1461-length-29719-cov-5.779468_pt1 | contig 29719 bp, 21 predicted proteins | sample MGYA00238136_ERZ651165 | MGnify/ENA primary metagenome ERZ651165 (study PRJEB26861, sample SAMN08777766) | seawater metagenome | isolation source: coastal seawater | place: USA: Florida | collected...
CGAGATTTTCACGTGACTGGAGTTCAGACGTGTGCTCTTCCGATCTCCGCGCCGGCGGCCATCTTCCGCTTGAGCTCGGGATCGAGGATGGTGGGACCGCCTTCGGGGCCGGCGTCCATCCGCTCGGTCTCCGGCTCCTCCATCGTCATCTCCATGACGGGGGAGTCGAAGCCGCCCATGACCATGTCTTCGGCGTCGCCCATCGCGGCGACCCGCTCGGCGCGCTCGGCGGCCTCCCGGGCGTCACGTTCGGCGGCCCGCTGGGCCATGCGCGCGGCGATCTCCTCGCGCTTCTCCACCTCGCGCTTCTCGTTCAGCGCCTCGGCCGCACCGGGGATCTCGAAACGGATGGAGAAGAGGGGGCTCCGGGGGCCGAGCTTCTCAACCAGGATCTTGCTGATCCGGGTGAGGGGCTGGGTGCGGGTGAGCTCGGCCCACTCGCCTTCCTTGCCCGGGCGCACGTCGGGGCCCTCAGCCGACCACCGCAGCGGGTGACCGGACTTCTTGCGCAGGGGAATCCCTTCGTCCTTGGCCACCGTCTGGAGCAACTCCATCAGGGGGCGGGAAGGATCGACCGGGTAGTCCTTCTGGTATTCGGCTCCGCTGATTTCGATGCGGACCACGATCTCGTCGGCCATGAGGCGGCGATCGTACCAAGCGCTTCGGTCGTTGGCGCACCCTGGTGGTGTCGGGATTCTTGGAGTTCGTCGGATGACCTCCTAGGTTCCTCGCGATGGTGACGATCCTCGACGGTCCGGTGGGGACGGAGCTCGCGCGGCGGGGCGTCCCGACCCCGCTGCCCCTTTGGTCCGCGCACGCCCTGCGGGCGGCGCCGGACGCGCTCGCGCAGATCCACCGTGACTACGCGGACGCAGGGGCGACCGTGCACACCGCGAACACCTTCCGCACGTCGGCCTGGTCGCTGCGCAAGGCGGGGCTGGCGGCCGAGGCGGAGCCGCTGACCCGGGCCGCGATCGCGATCGCGCGCGACGCCGTCCCCGCGGGACACCGGATCGCCGGGTGTCTGGCGCCCCTGGAGGACTGCTACCGCCCGGACCTGAGCCCCCCGGCGTCCATCGCGCTGCGGGAGCACGCCGCGATGGCGGAGCTGCTCGCTGAGGCGGGGGCGGACCTGTTGCTCTGCGAGACGTTCCCCCACCCGGGCGAGGCGCTGGCCGCGGTGCGCGGCGCCGCGGCCACCGGTCTGCCGACCTGGCTGTCCCTCACGGCGGGCCCGAACGGTGATCTGCTCGACGACGCGGCGCTGCGGGCGGCCGCCGAGCAGGCCATCGCCGCGGGCGTCTCTGCCGTCCTCGTGAACTGCATGCGGCCGGACCGCCTCCTCGCGGCGGTCCGGGTGCTGGCCGACCTTCCGGTCCCGATCGGTGCGTACGGGAACGTCGGCGTTCCCTGTCCGGACCAGGGGTGGCGGACGGAGGGGGACGACGATCCGCGGCCCTACGCCCAGAAGGCCCTGGACTGGGTCGACGCGGGCGCGTCGATCGTTGGGGGGTGCTGCGGGACGACGCCCGCGCACGTGGCCGCGGTGGCCGCGGCGGTCACTGGGCGGCGCGCGCCCGCCTGAGGGCGTCGATCGCAGCCCACAGCCCCGCGTGGTCCTCGGCCCGGGCGCCGAGCGTGGTGCACCAGCGCCCGACGGAGGGATGGGACCCGAAGTGCGTCTCCAGTGCCGCCATCAGCGGATCGCCGACGCCGTCGCTGGTCTCCCATTCCGGGTGCAGGTGGTCGCAGGCGGCCTGGTGGAAGGCGACGGCGCAGAGCTCCAACGCCTCGCGGAGGCAGCCCTTGAGCCACATGGGGATCCGCCACTCCTCGAGCCCGTCGGGGCAGGGGAGCCCCGGCGGCTCCGCTCCCAGCGTGGCGATCGGGTCGTAGTGGCGCCGGAGGAGCTCGATCGGCGGGGCCTCGCCCGGCTCTTCCCGGTCGGCGGACGCGCGCTCGCTCTGCCGCTCGCCATGCCAGGCGCGCACGCCGTCCGCGCCCAGCTCCTGGAGCCTCGGCGCGACGGCGGCGACGTCGGTCGGGTGGCGGTTCGCGGCGAGCGTCTTGAGCAGCACGATCCGACCCAGGTCGTGCTCGACGGAGTCGACGCAGGCCTTGAATTCGTGGAAGTGCTGACTGGTGAGTCCCAGCACGCGCGGCTCGACCGTCCGGGCCTGCCAGCCGACCAGCAGTCCTTCGGCCTCGCCCAGCGCGAGCAGCCGCTTCAGGTCCAACTGGATCAGCCGGCGTCGGGCCGAGACCCGCGGCCAACGCGGCGCCTTCCGGGCCGGCTCCGCTTCGTCGTCCGAGGGCGCCGAGGGGGCCGCCGCAGGGTCCGCCTCGCCGCCGAACTCGGGACCCGGGCGTCGGGCCGGGGACGCGCGCCGGACCCGCAGGTCCACCTCCTCCTCCTGCTCGACGTCCTGCTCGACGTCCTCCTCGGCGTCGAACGCGCCGTCGCCCATGGCGCCTTCGGTCAGGTCCGCGAACTGGTTCACGAAGGCCGCCGCGGCCGCGGCGGAGGCGTTGCGGGCGGCGGCCTGGGCGTCCAGGTGCGCCCTCGGGTCCTTCTGGGTCGGCCGAATGGCGCCGGCGCCCCGGCTCGCGCCGATGGTCGCCTGGTCCCGCATCGCGTTGGCCCGCGCCTGGGCGTCCTCGATCGCCTGGGCCGGGTCCTGCTCCAGGCGGGTCGCCCGCGCGGCGGTGGTCGGTCCGTCTTCGGGGGCGCGGGGTGCCATGGTCCGAGGATACGTCGTCGGGCGGGGTCCGCCGCGATCTAGACTGCAAGACGGTGGGTCGTCTCCTCCCGGTGTTGCTGTTCCTGAGCCTGGTGGCGGGCTGCGTCGCCCCGTCCGGGACCCGGATCGCCCGACGGGACGCCGCCACCCGCGCCGCGCTCGCCCCCGGCGACGTGCTCGTGGGGCTCGTGGGCGCCGATCGCCGGAGTCCCGACGGCTTGCGCGTGGTGCGTCTGCGCCGGACGTTCGACGACGACGGGTCCTCCCGCGTCGCGGTTCTGCCCCTGGTGAGAACCGAGGGCGCGGTGGAGGCCATCGCCGCCACGGGAGACGGCGCCTGGATGGCGACCACCGTGGTGCTGTGGGACGAGCAGCGCCGCGTCGATCTGCACCGCCTCCGGCCAGACGGGGGCGCCGAGACCGTGTGGACGAGCCCGACCGGCTGCGTGGATCCGACCTTCGAGCCCGGTGGCGGCTGGATGGCGCTGGCCTGCCCCGCGGATGGGCGCCAGCCGGAGTGGATCCTGCGCGTCGATCTGCCGGACCTCCGGCTGCTTGCGTTGGTCGGGGAGGCCGGTCGGACCGCGCCGGCCGCCGGTGTCGAGGGCGATCTGTACTGGGTCGAGGCCCGATCGAACCGCAGCGTGGTGCATCGCCGGCCCGCGCGGGGCGCTCCGTTCGCGACGCACGGGGTCGCGGGACGCATCGTGGCCCTCCACCCGCAGCTCAACGGAGCCCTGGTCGCCGTGCTGGAGGGGCCGCGCGGACTCGCCGAGACCGTGGAGCTCCTGCCGAGCGGAGAGGTGCGGCCCCTGGCGCTGCCGGACCCGATCAGCACCGTCGACCTGACCCAGCCCTACCTCGTGTCGCCCTTCGGGGAGTGGATGACGGTTCGCTGCGGACGTGGCCCGTGCTCGATCATCGAGTCCTCCGAGCTCACCGGCGCCGCGGCCCCGCTCTCCCTCGCGAGCCTGCCCACGGGCATCGGACGCGTCCCCCGCCTGCACCGGGCGGCTCCGCGCCCCGAGGACCTGGCGACCGCGCCGGCTTCGGTCCTGGCGACGCACCTGTCGTCGGAGCTCGCGGTGCTCGGCGTGGAGCTGGGCATGCCGCTCACCGAGGCGTTCGCGGTGCTGGAGCGCGGTGATCGCCATCCGTGGTGGAACTCCGTCAGCGGCCCGCGCGGGCGCCCCCGGGCGATCGGGGTGGGACGGACGCCGGGCGCCTGGTGCCTGGAGTTCGGAGCGGACGATCGCGGGCTCGTCGCCGGCGTGGACATCCGTGACTGCGCGGGCAGCTACCTGAGCCCGGCGCTGCGGCCGCTGCTCGACCGTGAGAGCTTCCTGCAGGGCGCGCTGGGCGTCGCGCGCCGCTACCTGGGGCCGGGGGTCTCGGTGGAGGTCGGGGACGGGGACGGGCAGCCGGGGGAGACCCGGGAGCACCCCGTGCGTCGCACGCGCCTCATCTACGACGCCCCCGAGCGGGGCTATCGGTTCCAGTCCCAGACCGAGATCCTGGAGGCGCGCGACGAGCTCTGGGACGGCTGGGTGTGGCTGCGCCTCGAGACCCCTGGCCGCCGCCAGACCGCCCGGAGGCCCTGACGCTCCGCGGCTCGCAGGCCCTCGCTACTCGCCGCGCCGCCGCCCGCCGCCCTCATCGAGCATGTGCTCCCGCCGCTCTCGTCGCTCACCGCGCCGGTGCTCCCGCAGCGCCTGGCGCAGCTCGCGCTCGAGGTGGGCGCGGGTCAGCAGGAACTTGAGCCGCTGCTCGGCCGTGAGGATCCGCTTGAGGCCCGCCACCTGCTCGGCGCGCAGGCCGGCCATCTTCTCCTCGAGCTTGCCGATGGCGGCGATGTGCTCGTCGATGGCCTTGTCGTCGAAGTTCTCGTCCTCGGCCATCTGCTTGAGCGCCTTGCGGTGCTGCCGGATGGCGTCGTGGACCTCGCCCTGCGCCGCGTCCCCCTCCCGCATGTAGGGGAAGAGCTTCGCGGCGGTCGCCTCGTCGAGCTCGAGGGCTTCGGTGAGCGCCACCATGCGCATGAGCCGCAGCCGCTCCTTGAACCGCTCGCGGTCCTCCTTGCTGCCGCGCTCCCGGTCGTCGTGCGGATCCGGCCCCGGACCGGGATCCTGGGCGATGGCGGGCAGCGCGAAAGCGATGGTGATGGCGGTCAGGACGGTGAAGAGCAGGGTACGCATCGTCGGCTCCTAGAGCGGGAAGAAGGTGTCGTAGTCGTTGACGTCGTCGAGCTCCTCGAGGAGCGAACCGTACGAGGTCGGCACGGCGTCGTCGTCGGCGACGTCGAGCCAGTCGCGGCTGGCGAGCAGGCTGTCGGCCTCGTCTTCGTCGGCGCCGTCCAGGATCGCGGCCATGGCGGAGGCGCCCAGCGCGCGGGCCACGTCGTCCAGCGAGGGCGTCGGGTCCTCCGCCGCGTCGATCGGGTCGATCGAGGCGATGGGTCCGCCCTCGGCGGCGGGATCGGTCCGCAGCAGCAGACCCAGCCCGAGCAGCAGCGCCGCGGCCATCGCCAGGGCGGCGGGCCACACGGGACGGCGACGGAGCGGGACCACGGTGCTCCGCGTGGAGTCGTCGGCGTCCACCGCCCGCTCGATGTCGGCGGCCAGCGCGTCGAAGAAGGCGTCGCCGTAGGCGGACTTGTCGAGGACGTCCGCGTCCGCCCACGCCGCCAGATCGGCGTCGGGCACGGGCACGTCGTCGTGTTCGTGGGTCATCGGGACCTCCTCGCGGGGGCGCAGCGGGATGATCGTCGCGCTCATGCCGCCCCCCTCTGCGCCAACTGGCGCTTGATGGTCTTCGTTGCGTGGTGGAAGTGGACCTTGGCGTTGTTCGCCGTGATGCCGAGGACGTCGCCGATCTCGGGGAAGGCGAGGTCCTCGTAGAGCCGCAGGAGCACGACTGCGCGCTGCTTCGGCGGCAGCGTCTGCACGGCCTCTGCGAGCTGCTCGCGCTGACGGGCGACCTCGAGCTGGTCGAAGGCGTCCACGGCGTCGGACGCCGCCACGTCGTCGCCGCCGGACTCGACGGCCTCCTCGCGGTGGCGGTGCGCGCGCCGCAGCTCGTTCAGCGTCAGGTTCGTCGCGATGCGGAGCAGCCAGGTCTTCAGGGACGCGTCGCCGCGAAAGGACTCCCGCTTCGCCCAGGCCTGCAGGAACACCTTCTGCACGAGGTCCCGGGCGAGCGGTTCGTCCCGCCGGACCATCCGCAGGACGTGAAAGAAGATGCCCCGCTGGTGCTCCCGAACGATGGCCGAGAACGCGGCGCGGTCCCCGGCGCGGAGGCCGTCGGCGAGGTCGGGGAGCGGGGCGGGCGCAGGCTGCACGATCGGATGGACACTCCTGCCGCCGGGAGGGTTAAGCCGGACGCTCCCAGGGTTCACGGATTCCCAACTCGAACACGTGATCGAGCACCGATCTTCGGCTCCGTCCCGTGGCCGCGGCCACCTGGAAGATGCGCCAGGAGTGGGCGTCCAGCAGGGCGCGCATGCCCTTGACCGTCGTGGGCAGCGGACGCTCTGGCGTCTGCAGGGTCAGGGGATCCTCGCCGCCCGTGGCCTCGCCGGCGAACCGCGCGCAGTCGGGGAACAGCTCCAGGGTCCAGCGGGCGCTCTCGGGCGGGGCGTACCGCGGATCGTGGGCGCGGGCGAGGGCCAGGCGCAGCTCGCGGATGTTGCCCGGCCAGTCGTACAGCGCGAGCCCCTCCACGAGGCGGGCCGTCAGCCGCGGCAGCGCGCCCCCGTTCAGCGCCGCGAGGAGGACGAGCAGGTCCTCGGGCCGGTCCTTCAGCGGGGGCAGAACGAGCGTGCGCGTGGGATCGGCGTCCGCCGGGGGGGTGGCGCAGGGCACGAACTCGACGCCGCCGGTGATCCAGTCACCGCCGGAGCTGATCTCCACGAGCGCGCGGAGGTGCTCGATGACGACGCTCCGCCCCGCCCCGGAGGCGCCGCAGATCCAGAAGGTGCCTGCGTCGTAGCGCTTCTTCTGGAGGCGCCGCAGCCCCTCCACGACGGAGGGCGCGCAGGAGTTGACGGGGCCCGGCAGCGGCGACCAGGACGCCATCTGTGCGGCCTCGTCCGTCCAGCGGGTGTGCACGAACACGGCGCCGCCGAGCCGCAGCGTTCCGCCCACCGGCAGATCCAGCCCTCGCTTCGGGACCCGGCGCCCCTGCACGAAGGTGCCGCCCCCCGAGTCCAGGTCCTGGACCCGCAGCGCGGTCCCGGTGCGCGGCCGCTCGACGCGGGCGTGCTCGTCGTCCAGTCCGCGCATGTCCAGGGTGATGGAGCAGCCGCTCCCCCGGCCCAGCGTCATGCGGGAGCCCTCGAACGCGGTCACGTGCACGCCCCCGTGCGGAGCGGGCGGGAAGATGCGCACCAGGTGGGCGCGCTCGGCGCGGGCGTTGGAGGACGTCGACACGAATCCGAATGCTACCGGGTCGATGTCACGGTTGTTCGATGGACGTCGGGGAGGCGCCATTGACCTTTCCCCCGCCCGTTTCTAGGGTCCGCCCCTTCTTTCATCACGCTCACGCGCGAGGACCGCTCCCATGTTTGCCCCCCGCTTCGTCGAAGAGAACGCCGACGTCCTGCGTGCCGCGCTCGATGCGCGCCGCCACGACTTCGACCTGGACGGCCTGCTCGCCCTGCTGGGCATGCGCAAGGCCCAGCTCGAGCGGCTGCAGGCGCTGCAGGCCGAGCGGAACGCGGGCAGCAAGCAGGTGGGCGCCCTCTTCAAGGCCGGCAAGAAGGAAGAGGGGCAAGCCATGCGCGAGACCCTCGGGCGGCTCGGCAAGCGCATCGCCGCGATCGATGCGGACACGAAGGAGCTGCTCGCCCGGATCGAGGGCCAGCTCCAGGGAATCCCCAACCTGCTCGCCGCGGACGTCCCGCCCGGCAAGGACGAGGCGGACAACGTCTTCGTTCGGGAGTGGGGCAGCAAGCCCGCCATGGACTTCGAGCCGCGGGACCACCACGACCTGGGCGAAGCCCTGGGCATCCTGGACTTCGAGCGGGGCGCGAAGGTCACGGGCGCCCGCTTCACGGTGCTGCTCCGGGCGGCGGCGCGGCTCAACCGGGCGCTGATCAGCTTCTGCCTCGATCGCAACGTCGAGGCGGGCTACGACGAGGTGCTGCCCCCCTTCATCGTCAACGACAAGGCGCTGATGGGCACGGGGCAGCTCCCGAAGTTCGGGCACGACCTGTTCCGCCTGGGCAACCCCGACAACTACTACCTCGTGCCCACGGCCGAGGTGCCGGTCACCAACCTGCACATGGACGAGATCCTCGACGGCGAGGAGCTGCCGAAGCGCTACACGGCGTACACGCCCTGCTTCCGCGCCGAGGCGGGCAGCTACGGGCGCGACACGCGGGGCCTGATCCGCCAGCACCAGTTCGAGAAGGTCGAGCTCGTGCAGATCGTGCACCCCGACGAAAGCGAGCAGGCCCACGAGGACCTCACCGCCCAGTCGGAGGCGCTGCTGCAGGCGCTCGGGCTGCACTACCGGGTGATGGTGCTGTGCGCGGGCGACACGAGCTTCGCCGCGTGGAAGTGCTACGACATCGAGGTGTGGCTGCCGGGCCAGGGGCAGTACCGCGAGATCAGCTCGTGCAGCAACTTCAAGGACTTCCAGGCGCGGCGGGCGGGCATCCGCTTCCGGCCCGAGAAGGGCGCCAAGCCGCGGTACGCCCACACGCTGAACGGCTCGGCGCTGCCGATGGGACGCACGCTGCTGGCGATCATGGAGAACTACCAGCAGGCCGACGGATCGATCGTCGTGCCTGAGGTCCTGCGCCCCTACATGGGAGGCGTGGAACGGATCGGGACCCCGTCATGAGCGCGGAGCACGAGTCCAGCAACTTCATCCGGGACATCATCCTGGACGACAACGCGTCCGGAAAGTGGGGCGGCCGGGTCGTCACGCGCTTCCCGCCGGAGCCCAACGGGTACCTGCACATCGGCCACGCCAAGGCCCTGTGCATCAACTTCGGCCTCGCCGCGGAGTTCGGCGGCCAGTGCCACCTGCGGTACGACGACACGAACCCGACCAAGGAGGAGGTGGAGTACGTCGAGGCGATCCAGCGGGACATCAAGTGGCTCGGCTTCGACTGGGGCGAACACCTGTACTGGGCGTCGGACTACTTCGAGCGCATGGCCGAGGACGCGCGCCGGCTCATCCGCAAGGGGTTGGCGTACGTCGACGAGTCCACGCTCGAGGAGCTGCGCGCCCAGCGGGGCACGGTCACCGAGCCGGGCGTGAACAGTCCGTACCGCGATCGGCCCATCGCCGAGTCGCTCGACCTGTTCGACAAGATGCTCAACGGCGACATCGCCGAGGGCGGCGCCGTCCTGCGGGCGAAGATCGACATGGCGAACCCGAACATGAAGATGCGGGATCCGCCCTTCTACCGGGTGCTGCACGCCACGCACCACCACGTGGGCGATCGCTGGAAGGCGTACCCGCTCTACGACTACGCGCACTGCCTCGAGGACAGCTACGAGGGCGTGACGCACTCGCTGTGCTCCCTGGAGTTCGAGAACAACCGGGAGCTCTACGACTGGTACCTGGACGCGCTGGAGGTCGAGCACCACAGCCGCCAGTACGAGTTCGCCCGCCTCGCCGTCACCCACACGATGATGAGCAAGCGCAAGCTGCTCGCCCTCGTTGAGGAAGGCGTGGTGGACGGCTGGGACGACCCGCGGATGCCGACGCTGTCCGCGCTGCGGCGCCGCGGCGTGCGCCCCGAGGCGGTGCGGGCGTTCATCGAGAGCCTGGGCGTGGCGAAGACGAACAGCCTCTTCCCGTACGAGCGGTTCGACGCCGCGATCCGGGACGACCTGGAGCCCATCGCCCCCCGGGTCATGGGCGTCGTGGACCCGGTGCGGCTGGTCATCGAGAACTACCCCGAGGGGGAGTCCGAGACGTTTGATCTTCCGCACCACCCGACCGTGGACATGGGATCGCGGGCGGTGCCGTTCTCGCGGGAGCTGTTCATCGAGCGCGGCGACTTCGCGGCCGAGCCGCCGGCGAAGTGGAAGCGCCTCGCCCCCGGCTGGGAGGTCCGCCTGCGCGGCGCCTGCTTCGTGACGTGCACGGGCGTGGAGACCGACGGGGACCGCATCTCCACCATCCGCTGCACCTGGGATCCCGCCACGCGCGGCGGGGACGCGCCGGACGGTCGGCGGCCGAAGGGCACCATCCACTGGGTCGACGCGACGGCCGGCGTGCCCGTGGAGCTGCGGCTCTACGACCGCCTGTTCGCCACCGAGAACCCCGACGACGGGGACTTCCGCGCCAACGTGAACCCGGACTCGCTCCGCATCGTGCGGGGCGTCGTGGAGCCCGCGGCGATGGGGCTCGAGCGGCTGCAGTTCGAGCGCACGGGCTTCTTCTTCAAGGACCCGGGGGCGGATGCGTTCAACCGCATCGTGGGCCTGCGGGACAGCTTCAAGCCGAAGGCGAAGGCGTCTGCGAAGACCGTGAAGACGAAGGCGAAGTCGAAGGCGGCGTCGGGCCCCGCGAAGGCGGCGGAGCTCACGGCGGTGGAGGAGGCCCTGCTCGCCGGCGCGGGTGGCTCCAAGGCAGCGCGCGCGCTCATCCTCAACGACGTGCGGCGCGCTCTGGGCGGACCGGCCGAGGCCGCGCTGCCGTTCGACGGCGAGGCGCTGGCGAGCATCCTCGGGCTGGTGGACGCGGGCACGCTCGGCCGCGGCGCGGTGGGCAAGGTGCTCGCGGTGCTGGCGACCGACGGGGGCGATCCGGCCGCGATCGTCGAGGCCCTCGGGCTGACGCAGGTCAGCGACACCGACGCCCTCGGGGCGATCGTCGACGACGTCCTCGCGCGGCACCCGGACGAGCTCGCGCGCTATCGCGGCGGAGAAGGGCGGCTCATGGGCTTCTTCATGGGCCGGGTCATGAAGGCGAGCAAGGGCGCGGCGGACGCGAAGACCGTCTCCGGGCTGCTGCGCGCGCGCCTCTCGGGCTGAGCAGCTCGAGGGCCCGATGAGGGCTTCGGGTCCCATCTGCCCCTTTCTAAAGTGCACTTTCGGATAGGCCGATAGGGGGCCCACATGGGTCAACCTGCTCGAGCCGTGCTGCGCGTCGTCGCCGTCCTGTTGGCGATCGCGTGGCCCCTGGTGGTGCTGTCGGCCGGCGAGACGATGCTCGAGGTCTTCGAGTGGTCGGACGTCGTCGGCGAGACCACCTTCGCCGTGGTGATCCTGGTGTGGGTCGGGGGGCTCCTGCGGGCAGACATCCCCGGCCGCGCGCTGTGGCCCATCAGCCTCGGCGCGCTCTGCCTGTTCCTCGGCGCGGTCCCCGATGTGATGGACGAGTTCTTCGTGCTGCACGGCACGTGGGTGGGCTGGGTCGAGAACCTCGCCAAGGTGGGCGGCTCCGGCCTCATCACGGTCGGCGCGTTCACCTGGCTGCGCATCGCCAACGACGAGGTGGAGGAGCTCGAGGCGTCCAGCGCCCGCTTCGAGACCCTGTCCATCACCGATCCCCTCACCGGCCTGTACAACCGCGCCCACCTCGCGGACGTGCTGCCCCGCCTGGTGAGCCAGATCGAGGCGGGACGCCCCCTCTCGCTGCTGATGCTCGACATCGACGACTTCAAGGACCACAACGACACCTGGGGCCACCCGGAGGGCGACAAGGTCATCGCGACGCTGGCGGACGTCATCCGCAACAGCATCCGCGAGACCGACGTGGCCATCCGCTACGGCGGCGAGGAGTTCGCGGTGATCCTCCCCGGCGCGGACCTGGAGCGCGCGCGCATCGCCGCCGAGCGCATCCGCCTCGCCTTCGCGCACCGCGTGTTCACGCCGCAGCCCGGCGTCCAGATCCACAAGACCGTGAGCCTCGGGGTGGCGCGGGCGAATCCGAACGACTCCGCGTCCGGCCTCATCGAGCGAGCGGACGACGCTCTGTACGCCGCGAAGCACTCGGGCAAGGACCGCGTCGTCGCGGCGGCCTGAAACTCTCTTCGAGCCCGCGGGGAGCCGCTGGTAGGCTCTGCGTCCTTCGAGGGAGTCCATGCGATCTCTGGCCCTGGTCCTGTCGGTCCTGATCACCGTGCTCGGCGGGTGTGATCCCGTCGCGGAGCCGGTCGACGAGCCCGCGACGGAGGCCCCGACGCCCGAGTACGAGCCCACTCCGTATGACGGCCCGGCCTACCGCTCCTGCATCAACGACGCCCAGTGCGACCCCGGCAACGCCTGCACCACGGTGCCGGGCTACGCGGGCACCTTCTGTTCGCCGGCCTGTGACCCCACGGGCGACGGCGCCGAGTGCGCGCTCCTCGATCTGCCGTTCGACACCATGTGCATGGAGACGGGCCGGTGCGCGCGGGCCTGCGGCGCCAGCGAGTTCCCGGGCTCGTCCGGTCAGGAGGGTGACGAGGACTACGCGCTCTGCCCGGGCTCCGTCTCCTGCCAGGCGGTGGACGGCGCGCGCATGTGCGCGGGCGAGGCGTACGGCCAGGCCGGCTACTACGGGACCTGCACCCACCCGCTCGCCGAGGGCTCCGACTGCCCGCCCGAGAGCTCCTGCGTGGGCGGCGCGGTGATCGGCACGGGGGACCTGGGGATCTGCCTGCCCTGGTGCGACGACGGCTCCTGCCCCGCGCCCCCGGGTCACGCCTTCAACACGTCGACCATCTGTTACGACATCCTCCTCGAGCACCCGATGTGCGCGCTGCTGTGCGACTTCACGTCGGACCTGACGGCCTGCCCGGACGAAGGGCAGGAGTGCCAGGAGTTCTACGGCTACGGCATCTGCGCGCCGCCCGGCGCCCAGCCTCCGCCCTTCTGATGCGCCGCGTCGTCCTCCTGGCGCTGGCGGTGCTGTTGCTGCCTTCTTCCGCCTTCGCTCGCGCCGCCGCGGCGGAGCTGTTCTGCGGCGTCTATCCCGAGAGCCCCTTGTGCGCCACGGGCGCGACGTCGTGCACGACCTGCCACGTCCTCGCCGGTCCGCCCGCCCACAACCCGTACGGCGCCGCCATCCGGGAGGCGCGCGACACGAGCGCGGACTTCGATGTGGACCTGCCGCTGGCCCTGGAGGCTGTGGCGCTGCTGGACAGCGACGGCGACGGGGTCGACAACCTGGCGGAGATCCTCACCGGCTCCCTGCCGGGCTTCGAGGCGTCCATCGAGCCCGAGTGCGGCGAGCAGACGACCTTCGACAACCCCTGGTACCGGGTCGGAACGTACGACCCGGCCTTCGTCTTCAAGCGCGTGACGCTCGACTTCTGCGGACGCAGCCCCCGGTACGAGGAGGTGCAGCAGTTCGCGGACTCCCCGGACCCCATGGGCCGCCTCGCCGAGCAGCTGGACCTGTGCCTGACGAGCCCCTACTGGGCGGAGATCCTGCGCGAGCTCGCCATCGGCGTGGTGCGTCCGATCGGCCCCGCAACGGACATCAACATCCTGGGGAACTGGGAGTGGGACGTCCGGCTCTTCATGTACGCCATGAGCGGCGATCGCGACGCCGGTGACCTGCTCCGGGCGAAGTACCTCGTGGTGGAGGAGCCCGCCGGCAGCGGTCGCCTCGTCGCCATCGACGCGCCCCGCTCCGCCGTGGAGGAGTACGCGCAGCCCCTGGCCCAGGAGGACCGCTACGGCCTCATCACCACCCGGTTCTCCCTGGCGATGGGGGTGATGTTCGCGCCCATGCCCCGCACGCTGGTGGCCCACATCTACCGCGAGCTGCTCGGCCTCGACATCGCCCGCTCCGAGGGCCTGTATCCCGTGGACGAGACGGGCGGCGCCTACGACTGGCCGTCCCCGGCGGACGTGGATGACAAGGGCGTCTGGCAGGAGGGGTGCGCGGGCTGCCACGCCACGCTCGATCCCATGTCGTACCCCTGGATTCGCTACAACGGCATCGATCTGGAGGGCGAGACGACCGGCGTGATGCTCCCGGACCGGGCGAGCGACATCGTCCCGACCACCGAGGGCACCGTCTGGGGGGAACCCGTGGATGGTCCTGACGAGTGGGTGGAGGCCGCGCTCTCTACGGACGCGTTCGACCGCCGCATCACCGAGATCCTCTGGACCTGGCTGTTCCGCCGGCCGCCCTACTCCTGCGAGCAGGACGAGTACGACGCGCTGTGGTCGGCGTTCCATGACGGCGGGCGCAACGTCGAGGCCCTGCTCCACCTGATCATCGCCACCGACGCCTACGGGGTGCCCTGATGAAGCGCGCGCTGCTCGTGATCGTGCCGCTGCTGCTCGCCGCCCAGTGCGGGGGAGGGGAGCCGGAGCCCGTGGACGAGCCACCGACGGGACCCAACTGGGACCTGGGTGAGCCCGTGTCCGTGAAGGCGGATCTCAAGATGAAGCGCTGGCGCCAGATCCACCTGGATCTGCAGGGCGCGCTGGAGATCAACGCGGACTCCGTCTGCAACGAGACGGGCATCTACGACTGCCGGATCCTGCACAACGTGCCGCTGGGCGGGATCAACATCGAGAACGGGCTCTTTCGTCCGGTGGAGGGGCTCGCGGTGGCGAGCGGGCTGGCCGTGGAGCGCTTCGTCCTGTCCGCCTGCGCCGAGCGCCTGGTGCTGGACCTGGAGGCCGAGGAGCCCCTGATCTTCACGCTGGACGCGGACGGAACCTCCGTCGAGCGCGAGGCTGCCGACGCGCTCGTGACGGATCTGTACCGCCGCCTGTTGGCGCGGGATCCGCTGCCCGAGGAGCTGGACGCGCACCACGCGATGCACGCCGGGATCGTCGCGGACGGCGGGCTGAACCTGGAGTGGGCCTGGATGGCCTGCTTCGCCATCGGAACCTCCACCGAGGCGTTGCTGTACTGATGCGCCCCACACGCCGATCGACGCTGCGCGCGCTCCTCGCCGGGGGCGTGGCCGCTGGTGCCTACGCCGCCGCGCCGGGCCTGCGCTTCGTGCGCTCCGCCGACGCCTCGGACGACGGCCCGCGCTTCCTGATCGTCATGGGCTGCTTCGGCGGCGCCTCGATGCTCGACTGCTACATGCCCGTCGACGTCACCGAGGCGCACACGGACCCGAACCGCGGCACCGTCATCAGCTACCCGACCACGACGGTGGACGGCAGCAACATCCGCTGTGTGGATCGGTTCTGGCCGCGGAAGTACCTGCAGCGCCACGCCGCCCAGAGCGTCGTGATGTCGACGCTGTCGAGCTCGGTGAACCACTTCGTGGCCCAGGCGCGGTCGATCAATGGGCGGGACATCAACGCCGGACGCACCCTCATGGAGGCCGTGGCCGCGGTGCACGGCGAGGGCCGCGCGCTGCCCAACGTGAACATGGGACGCGGCGGCTACGCGGAGGCCGGCGCCGATCCGGGCCTCGATCCGCGGTACCGCGCGGAGATCGTCACCAACCCGGTCACGTTCCCCCTGAGCATGAGCGGGCACGCGGGGATCCTGCGGACCGGCGAGCGCCCGGCCCAGGATCCGGAGCTGCGGGAGGCGTTCGTGCAGCGGGCGCGGGCCCTGCGGGACGGCGAGCTCGAGACGCTGTCGCCCTTCGCCCAGACCTTCCCCACGGCCCGCATGCGCCGGGAGCTGCTCCAGTCGCGCCGCACCACGGAGCCGATGCTGGAGACGGCGCGGCTCATCGAGGAGCTGCTCTTCGTGCCGGACCTCGGCGAGGCCTTCCCCCTCGAGCAGTACGGCCTCACGGCGGCCAGCGAGGCGGACCGGATCCTCGATCGCCTGCCGGGCGCGTTCCCGGCCAACGCCACGGGCACCCCCCAGGACCGCCTGCAGGCCCAGGCGGCGCTCGCGTACCTCCTGATCCGCACCGGGAGCTCCGCCGCGGTCACCCTGACGGAGCCCGGCACCGACGGGTTCCTGGCCTTCGACCAGTCGCACCAGAGCCACCGCGGCGCCCAGGAGACGCACTGGGATCGCGTACTGCGCGCGGCGGACGACCTCATCGAGCTGCTCAGCACGGCGGAGTACGTCGACGCGGATGGCCCCACCGGGACGTCCTTGTGGGACCGCTCGATGATCGTCTTCGCCACCGAGTTCGGCCGCGACAAGTGGGACACGGGCGGCAACTTCGGCACAGGCCACCACCTGAACAACGGCCTGCTGATCACGTCGCCGCTCATCGAGGGCAACCAGACGCTCGGCGTGCCGGATCCGAACAACGGCTTCCTCACCGGCTTCGACCCCGAGACAGGGGAGTCGACGCCCTTCTCGGAGCTCGCTCCCGGGGTGGACCCGTTGTACAGCGACGCGCGCCAGCCGCCGTCCGAGGAGCGGGTGTACGGGACGATCCTGTCGGCGCTCGGCATCGAGTACGACGGGCAGGAGACGGTCCCCGTCGCCTTGAAGGACCCCCGCTGGCCCTGAGGCCCTTCATAGGTTCCGGGCCCACCAGCTGACGGCGTCGTCGTGCGACCAGGCGTCGGCGTCGGCGCACCCGGCCAGGGCCCGCTCCAGGGCCGCGGCCGTCGGCGGCCGCTCCCAGGGGTTCTTCGCCAGGCAGCTCATCAGCACCGCCTCCAGATCCAGGGGGATCGGCACGCTGCGGTTCGACGGCTTGCGCGGCGTGCGCCTCACGTGTGCATTCACGAGCTCCTGACGGGACAGGCGTCCGAACACGTGCCGGCCGGTGAGCAGGATGATCCCCACGTGGCCCAGGGCGTAGATGTCGGCGCGCCCGTCGAAGGGCTCCCCCCGCAGCGCCTCGGGGCTGACGGTGGCCGCGTTCCCCCGGGCCACCACCCCGTCCTCGTTGGTCTCGGGCACCGCGTGCACGCCCGACGCCACACCGAAGTCGAGCACCTTCAGGACGTCGTAGCTGGTCCCGAGGCGGGCGGCGAAGAGGTTGGCGGGCTTGATGTCGCAGTGCACGAGGCCCGCCGCGTGGGCTTCGTCCAGGCTCAGGCAGGCCTGGCGCAGCAGGTGGATCACGCGGGCGGGCGCGAGCGGGCCGTGGGTGTTCAGCAGGGACTGGAGATCCCAGCCCTCCAGCAGCTCCATCACATAGAAGTAGGAGCCGTCGTCGGTGACGCCGAAGTCGTACAGCTCGATGGTGTGGGGGGAGCGGAGCGTCGCCGTGATCTGGGCTTCCCGCTGGAACTCCGCCTGGCCGGTCCGCGGGTCCTCGCCCTCCTGGGGGAGGATGAGCTTGACCGCCGCCGGGCGGCGCAGCAGCCGGTGCTCCGCCCGCCACACCTCGCCCATGGCGCCGCGGCCGAGCACGTCGACAAGCCGGTACGACCCGACGTGGCGCGCGACGGCCACCTCCCGCCCCAGGGCATAGAGGATCCGCGAGAACGCCACGCCCAGGCCGCCGGCGGCCACGACCGTGATGGAGGACAGGGCCACGGCGCTCAGGTCGATGTCCACGCCGAACGTCGCTGCGATCACGCCGACGACGGGCGCCGCCAGGGCCACCGCCACCGCGCCGCCGACGGCCGAGCGCGTCCGCATGGGCACCAGCCCCGGATACAGCAGCTGCCAGACGGTGAGCGCGGAGATCCCGGTCAGGTGGGGATCGCCGAGGTAGCGCGGCAGCTCGATCAGCGCCAGCAGCCACCCCAGCAGGACGTGGAAGGCGAGGCCGGCGCGCACCCGGTGCTTCGCGGGGATCGAGTCCCGCCCCATCGCCACTGCGAAGCCGAGGGCCGAGGTCACGCCGACGAGCGCCCAGGGCCACGCGCGTCCGGTCGCTGGCGCCTCTCCCGGCTGCAGCAGCAGCAGGCTGAGGGCGACGCCGAAGAACACCACCCCGACCCACGCGAGCCGACCAATCCGCCGCGCCGCCTGGCTCTCCAGATCGGTGGGCAGACCCGTCGGAATCGGCGCGCCGACCCGGCTCCCCCAGGGGGCCCTCCGGGAGGCGGCTTCGGTCTCGATGCTCGTAAACGCCTCGGTCGCGAGGTCCTCGATCGCATCGCCGGGGGCGGGTTCGTCCATGGTTTCTCGAGACTACTCCAGGGGACGGGGCCGCGATCGGCACGGATCCGACAGGTCCGACCGATGTATTCTCTACGACTGCACGCGGTCCGGCCGATAGGGGGATGTGGTCAACCGCACCAAACGGATGTCGATGAGGCGGCTCGCTCCACTGGGTCTCGTTTTCTGGCTTCTGCCGGGCGCCGCGCTTGCGGTGACCCTGCCGACGGTGTCGTCCGGAACGCTGTATGTGCACCTGGACGCGGATCAGGGCGTCACCACGAGCGGCAACGAGGTGACGCAGTGGGACGATCAGTCGTCCAACGGGTTCACCTTCGAGCAGAACCCGTTCTTCGGCAGCCTGCGTGCGGCCACCCTGGCGACCAACAGCCCCGAGCTCGTCACCCGGCAGAACATCGACGGCACGCCGTACTCCGCCATCGCGTTCGACGGCGACGACGCGCTGACGTCCACCGCGCTGCTCCGGCTCTTCCCCACCGGGACGGACACGCTCACGGTGGTGATGGCGTTCACGCCGACGGACGCCAGCGTCGAGTCCTACGTCGCCAACTTCGGCAGCTCGGGCTGCGCCAACGTGCAGATCGGCTACGACATCGCCCAGGGCGCCGGGGTGGGCAACGTCGGCGTGGGCCGCGGCTGCGCGTCGAGCGGCAACGTCGCGCCCGCGGGCACGCTGACGGACGGTGAGCTCACGGTGGTGACGCTCGTGTTCCCGGGGGTCGCGGCCTCGCCGGGCAACACGCGGATCTACGCGGACGTGACGGAGCGCACCGTCAGCAAGGACGGCCTGGGCTGGTTCGACAACCAGAGCCACCCCACGGGTCAGGCGCCGCTGGACATCGGCGGCCGCTTCGATCCCCTGAGCCAGGGCTGGAACAACCTGCACGCGGGGGACATCGCCGAGGTCGCCATCTACCGCGACGCGCTGTCGGACGCGGACCGGCAGGCGGTCGAGTGCGCGATGCTCGACACGTACCTCGGCACCGCGTCTCCCTGCCAGGTGGATTCGGACAACGACGGCGTGCCGGACATCCAGGACGCCTGCCCCGGCTTCGACGACACCCAGGACGCGGACAGCGACACGGTCCCGGACGGCTGTGACGTCTGCGCTACCTACGACGACCGGCTCGACGCGGACGGCGACGGGGTGCCGGACGGCTGCGACATCTGCGCGGCCGGCGACGACAACGCGGACGCCGACGCGGACACGGTGCCCGACGCCTGCGACGTGTGTCAGGGCGACGACGCCACCGGGGACACGGACGGCGACCTGACCTGCAACGACGTGGACACGGACGACGACGACGACGGGATCCCGGACGTCATCGAGGACCCGAACGGCAACGGCGTCGTGGACCAGGGCGAGACCGATCCGCTCGACGCGGACAGCGACGGCGACGGGCTCGACGACGGCGTCGAGGACGCGAACGCGAACGGGGTGGTGGACGTCGGCGAGTCCGACCCGCTCTCGACGGACAGCGACGGGGACACGCTGCTCGACGGAGCCGAGGACGCCAACGGGGACGGTGTCCTCGATCCGGGCGAGACGGATCCCGCGCTGGCGGACACGGACGGGGACAGCTCGGACGACGCGGCGGACTGTGGCCCGCGCGATCCGGGGACGTATCCCGGCGCTCCGGAGGTCTGCGGGGACTCGCTCGACCAGGACTGCGACACGTTCGACACGCCGTGCCCCGGCTCGGGGGCCCTCGTGCTCGCCGAGCTCTTGGAGCTGCCCTCGGCGTCTGCGGATCCGGCGGGCGAGTGGATCGAGCTCTACAACGCCAGCTCGTCGCCCATCGAGCTGCTGGGCTTCACGCTCACGAACCGGGCGGGGCAGACGGTCACCGTGGACAGCTCGCTCGTGGTGTCGGCCGGGGGGCAGGTGGTCCTCGGCGCGAGCACCGACTCCGGGGTGAACGGCGACGCCTCTGTCGACTGGGCCTGGCCCGCGAGCTTCACGCTCGATGACGCCGGAGAGGCGATCACCATCCGGGCGGCGAACCTCATCCTGCTCGACGCGACCGACACGGTGGGCGCCGGCTTCCCGACCGCGACCGCCGGGGTGGCCCGGGCGCTGGACCCGGACCTGCTCACGCCCAGCGCCAACGACCTGGGCGGCTCCTGGGCCTACGCCACCTCCGCCTTCGGTGATGGCGACCTCGGCACGCCCGGCCTCCTCAACGACAACGTGTGCGACGGGGCCGACTCCACCGGCGACACGGACGGCGACGGCGACTGCAACGACACGGATTCGGACGACGACGGCGACGGCCTGTCGGACGCGGCCGAGGACCTCAACGGCAACGGCGTGCTGGATCCCGGCGAGTCCGACCCGCTGCTCCAGGACACGGACGGCGATGGGATCCTCGACGGCATCGAGGTCGCCGTGGCGGGGCTCGACCCCCAGTCGACGGACAGCGATGGAGACACCCTCCCGGACGGCGTGGAGGACGCCAACCAGGACGGCGTGGTGGATCCCGGCGAGACGGACCCGACCCTGGCGGACACCGACGGGGACCTGGACCCGGACGATCTGGACTGCGACCCGCTCGAGTCCCTGACCTGGAACGGCGCGCCGGAGCTCTGCGGCGACGGCATCGACCAGGACTGCGACAACGCCGACGTCCCGTGCCCCGTTCCCGGCGAGCTCGTCGTCAACGAGATCCTTCCGGCTCCCACCGCGGGCAGCGGCGAGTGGATCGAGCTCTACAACGCCAGCTCGGCAGGGGTGCAGCTCTTCGGATTCACCTTCGTCAACGCCACGAGCGGCAGCACCACCATCGACAGCGACGTCTGGCTGCCTGCCGGCGACTTCCTCGTGCTCGGAGCGAGCGCGGACACCCAGGTCAATGGCGGAGCGCCGGTGGACGCGGTCTGGGGCGCGGCGACGGGCTTCGGCCTGGGCGACGGCGGCGACTCCCTGTCGATCAGCGCGCCCACGGGCACGCTGATCGACTTCGTGGACTACGGCGCGGCGGGCTACCCCACGATCCAGGCCGGTGTCGCCATCGCGTTCGATCCGGATGGGCTCGCGGTGGGCGCCGACAACGGGCCCGGTGTCGGCTGGGCCGCCGCGACGTCCACCTTCGGCGACGGGGATCTCGGCACGCCCGGGGCCCCCAACGACGACGCCTGCGTGGGGATGGACAGCACCGGCGATCCCGACGGGGACGGCGACTGCAACGACGTCGACACGGACGACGACGGCGACGGGCTGTCCGACGCGGTGGAAGGCAGCGCGGATCCGGACGGCGACGGGCTGCCCGCCAGTGAGGACACGGACAGCGACGGCGACGGCATCCCCGACGCGGTGGAGGGCGTCAGCGACCCCGACGGTGACAACGTCCCGTCGTTCCTCGACACGGACGCGGACGGGGACGGCATCCCCGACGCTGACGAAGGCACCGCTGATCCAGACGGCGACCAGGTCCCGAACTACCTGGACAGCGACAGCGACGGCGACGGCATCGACGATCTTCTCGAGGGTGACGGGGACCCGGACGGCGACCAGATCCCCAGCTACCTGGACGACGACTCCGACGGCGACGGGACGCCGGACCAGGTGACCGGCGGAACCGCCGACACCGACGGGGACGGGATCCCGGACTTCCTGGACGCGGACGACAACGACGGGCCGGCCGCGGATCCGGATGGTGATGGGCTCATCAACTCCGTGGAGGCCGCGCTCGGGACCAGCGCGACCAGCGCGGACACCGACGGCGACGGATACGACGACGGCGTCGAGGTCGGCGCGGATCCCAACAACCCCATCGACACGGACAACGACAACGCCATCGACGCGCTGGACGCCGACGACGACGGGGATGGCATCGACACGATCGTCGAGGCCGCGCTGGACGCCGACGGCGACGGCCAGCCCGATCTGGACCCGGACAACGACAACCTCGACAACCCGCTGGACACCGACAGCGACGACGACGGCGTGCTGGATTCCGTGGAGGGCCTGACGGACAGCGATGGGGACGGCGCCGCCGACATGGTCGATCTGGATGATGACGGCGACGGCATCGACACGGACGTGGAGAACGCCGTGGACGTGGACGGCGACCAGGTGGCGGATCCGGATCCGGACAGCGACGGGATCTGGAACGGCCTGGACACGGACAGCGACGGCGACGGGATCGACGACGTGGTCGAGGGCGACGTGGACTCCGACGGGGACGGCGTGCCGGACTTCGTCGACGAGGACAGCGACGGCGACGGCATCGACGACGAGGACGAGGGCGCCGGCGATCCCGACGGCGACCAGATCCCGAACTACCTCGACGACGACAGCGACGGCGACGGGATCGACGACGCTGTCGAGGGGGACGACGACCCGGACAACGACTCGCTCCCGAACTTCCTCGACGACGACAGCGACGGCAACGGCGTGCTCGACAGTGTCGAGGGGCCCACGGGCGACCTCGACGGCGACGGCATCCCGGACTTCATGGACGCTGACGACACCGACGGCCCCATCGGCGATCCCGATGGCGACGGGCTCACCAACGGCGAAGAGCAGGCCCTCGGCACGAACGGGCAGAGCGCGGACAGCGACGGCGACGGGCTCACCGACGACGTCGAGGTGGGCACCGATCTCAACAACCCGCCGGACTTCGACGAGGACGGGCTGATCGACGCCCTCGACGACGACGACGACGGCGACTTCATCGACACCCTGCTCGAGTACACGGTGGACGCGGACGGCGACGGGGTCGCCGATCCCGACGTGGACGGCGACGGGATCGACAACGCCTTCGACGACGACTCCGACGGCGACGGCATCGACGACATCGTCGAAGACGACGACGACACGGACGAGGACGGCATCCCGGACTACGTGGACCTGGACGCCGACGGCGACGGCATCGACGACGCCACCGAGGGAGAGATCGACTCGGACGGCGACGGCCTCTCCGACTTCGAGGACGAGGACTCCGACGGCGACAACATCGACGACGTCGTGGAGACCCTCGACGACGCCGACGGAGACGGCATCCCCAACTACCTGGACGACGACAGCGAGGGCGACGGCCTGGACGACGCCTTCGAGGGCGACGCCGATCGCGACAACGACGGGCTGCCGAACTTCCTGGACACGGACTCGGACGGCGACGGCATCGGTGACCAGATCGAGGGTGCGGGCGACTGGGACGGCGACGGCACGCCGAACTACCTCGACTTCGACAGCGACGGCGACGGCATCCTCGACGAGCACCAGGGCGCGGGCGACTTCGACGGCGACGGCATCCCCGACTACCTCGACCAGGACGCTGACAACGACGGCATCCCGGACGCCGTCGAGGGCGTGGGCGACCGGGACGGCGATGGCCAGCCGAACGCGACCGACCTGGACAGCGACGGCGACGGCTTCCCGGACTCGATGGAAGGTACGGACGACCCGGACGGCGACGGCGTGGGCAACTTCCTCGACACGGACTCGGACGGCGACGGGATCCCCGACAGCGACGACACGGACCAGGATCCGGACGGCGACGGCATCCCCGCCCTGCTCGACCTGGACAGCGACGGCGACGGCAAGCCGGACGCGGACGAGGGCTCCGGCGACAACGACGGCGACGACATCCCCAACCACCTCGACGACCACGACGAGGACGGCCCGGACGGAGACCTCGACAGCGACGGCCTCACGAACATCGAGGAGAACATCCTCGGCACCGATCCGGACAACCCGGACACGGACGGCGACGGCCTGCTCGACGGCGACGAGCACCTGGCCGGCACCGACCCCGCCAACCCCGATTCGGACGGCGACGGGCTCGACGACATGGCCGAGGGAGTCCACGGCACGGACCCGAACAACCCGGACACCGACGGCGACGGGATCGACGACGGCGCCGAGGTCGCGGCCGGTCTGGATCCGCTGAACGCCGACACGGACGGCGATGGCATCAGCGACGGTGAAGAGGGGCTTGGGGACATCGACGAGGACGGGATCCCCGACGCCCTCGACCCGACGGACGACCGCGCCTGCAAGGGCGCCGCGAACCGCCTCGACGGCTCTCGAGGGGCGCCCTGGCTGGCCTCGCTCCTGCTGCTGGCCGTCCTCTTCCGCGTCCGCCGCCGCCTCTAGACCTCGGCTTCAGGCCGCGGGCGTCCCGATCAGCAGCCGGTTCTCCGGCGTGATGTCCTCGGGGATCGTCGCCGTGTGGACCGCGAACCCGGCCTCCCGCAGGCGCGCCGCGCGCGTCGCGTCGATGGCGAGCCCCGGCGGGAGCCAGCCCATCAGCTTGCCGCTGTCGCACCGCTCCACGCTGTGGCAGCACGGCAGGACGGCGACCCGGGCCCGGCCCGCGATGGCGCGATCGAGCACACGGTCCGTCAGGGGGCCGCAGGCGTGCACCCCGATGAGCACGCTGTCGTCGGGCAGCACGGCGTCCCGCAGCCGCACCTCCTGGTAGGTCACGCGCCCGGCGAGGCGAGGCCAGCGGGCGGTGAGCGCCGCCTCCAGCCGGCCGAACGACGCGGGCTTGCGCAGGTCCACGCAGATCGCCCCGGGGCTCGAGTCGTCGAGCAGCAGCATCGTGAAGGCCACCAGGCCGTGCCCCGCGGCCACGTCCACGACCGTCCCGCCGCGCACGCGCCGGCGCACCCGCTTGCACGTCTCCCAGGCCTCGAAGAGCTCCTTGCGGGGCAGGCAGTTGGCCGTGCAGACGGTGCGCGCGAGCCGGCCGAAGAGCGTGTCGTCGGGGAACAGCTCGACGTGGCGTTCAGTGAGACGCGCGCGCGAGTGGCGGTCCACCTCAGAGCCACTTCTGGCGGGTGTGGCTGGCGCGGAACGCGTCGAGGTCGGACCGCACGGCGCGCCGGGCCTTCTCGTCCCCGTCGTAGAAGAGGACGAAGTCGAGCTGCGGATCGCCGCGCTCCATCGACGCGTCGAACTCCCGGGCGATGACGTTGGCCGGGAGCGTCCGCCGCCCGGCGATCTTCTCGAGGGGAAAGGTCAGACCTTCGCCGTCGCCGACGGGCCGGTAGGCGCGCCACACGAGCTCGGTGCAGACGAGCGCGTGCTCGGTGGCGAAGTCGAAGTCGAAGTCGTAGGGCTTCCCGACCTGGGCGAACGCATCGAGGATCGCCTCGGCCTTGCGGCGCTTGCCGAGCGTCGGACGCAGCGCGGCCAGCGAGTCGCCGATGGCGTGCCCGAACGTGCTGGGCACCACGCCCTCTCCGATGGCCTCGATGACGCGGTACGGGTCGTCGACCGGGGCGCCCACCTGGTACTTCAGCCAGAGGGCGCCGTGCTCCCGAGCCAGGTACTGGGGAAGCGACATGGGTTCGCCGGCGCGCTCGGCCACCAGGGCGTCCACCTCCGGGTCGTCCGCCCAGGCCGCGAGCTTCTCGGCGTCCCCCACATACAGGATCGCGTGGCCCCAGAACCCCGGCAGCCCCACGTTGCTGAGGTACCAGTTCTTGCGGGACAGGAGCACGTCCCCGGGCTCGAGCTCGCGGTCCAGGGCCTCCTGCTGCTCCCGGTCGATGAGGTACCAGCCGACGCGCCGCAGCTTCGTGTCTCCCATGAGGTTGGCGACGCCCGTCTGGGTGGGCAGCCACACGCGCCGCACGCCCCGGTGCAGCACCTGGACGTCGCCCATGACCGTGAGCACCGAACGATCGATGAGGCCCATGGCCTCCACCTGGTCGATGTGGTCCTCGGTGGCCGTCCACAGCCAGGACAGGCCCATCGCCTGCACCTCCGGCTTGCGCCGCGCGATGCGCTCCAGCCAGTGCAGGTACTGCCCGCCCGCCACGACGCGCGCCTGGTCCCGCGTGCCCTGGGTCTCCTGGCGCCAGTGGGAGTAGGTGTCCCCGGGCAGGCCCGCCTCCGGGTGCGGCGTGTCGAGGAACTTGCGGGCGTTTGCGTTGTTCTGGATGAGGTGGGTGAGCCGCGCGCTCTTCTCGTAGACGGACAGCTCGGCGGCGAAGCTCAGCAGGAAGCTGCGGAGCAGGTTCGGCCGCCCGGCGCGCCCGGGATCGAAGCGATACCAGTCCTCCCAGAAGATGCGGATCGCGTCCTGCGCGTACCCGTAGTCGAGCATCGCGGCCCAGGCGTCGAGCAGGAGCGCCTCGTCGTCGGCGGTCAGGGCCGCGTCCGTCTTCGTGCTCAGCACGGACCGCTCCAGGCGCTGGAGGATCCGCTCCATCCCGCGGTCGTGCTCGCGGTATTGGGCCGAGTCGATGACGAAGGCGCTGGCGAGGTCGTCGGGGGGCAGGGACGTCAGCCGGCTGGGCTGCTCGGCGAAGAAGACGCCGAGCCGGGCGACCCCGCCCAGGGCCACGACCACGATGAGCGCCAGGACCCGCTTGCGGAGGGTGACGCCCTTGTCGGTGTGGCGCTGGAGATCGCCCTGCAGGTGCTTGCCGAGGATCACCGCCAGCGCGGACAGGATCAACAGCGCGAGGACGCCCTGGAGCATGGTCGGGAGCCACGGCGTTCCGCGATCTCCGACCCAGTACCCGAACGCCATCCCCACCGCGACCGGCAGTCCGATCTGTCCGGCGATGTCGAGCCCGAAGCCGATGGCTGCGCGGCGGGGTGTCGATTTTCTTGCCATGGCCGGAGCCTACCGGTGTCCAACAAGCGCTCCAAAAACGTGGTTGCGACCTGTACTCTTCCGGCCGAACTGAGGGGAACCCCGATATGCACCGACGTCTCTTGATCGCCTCCGCGCTGTTGCTGACCGCCTGCCCGTCCGATGGGGACGGCATCGACCCGAACGCGCCCACGTGGCATCAGGACGTGGCCCCGCTCGTCGCGGAGAACTGCTCGAACTGCCACGCGCCCGGGAAGATCGCCCCGTTCGACCTCGTGACGTACGACGACGCGAAGAACATCGCCGGCTGGCTCGCGGAGACGGTCGAGGCGAAGACGATGCCCCCCTGGGCCGCCCACGACACGGACGAGTGTACCCCGCCCCTCGGTTGGAGGGACGACGCCCGGCTGACGGACGCGGAGATCGCCGTCTTCCGGGACTGGGCCGACGCGGGCGCCCCGGAGGGCGACTCGGCGACCGCCGCGGCCCTTCCGCAGCCGCCGGACACCACGCTGGATCGCATCGACAAGACGCTGGTCCCGGAGATCGGCCACCAGGTCGCCCAGCAGGGGGCCGACGAGTTCCGCTGCTTCGTCTTCGATCCCGGCAACACCGAGACCATGTGGCTCACGGGCGCCCAGCTGAACCCCGACAACACCAACGTCGTGCACCACGCCCTCGTGTTCGCCGCCAAGCAGGAGGACAGCCAGACGCTGGACGATCTCGCCGCGGCGGAGGGCGGCACGTTCGAGTGCAGCGCCGGCAACCCCGCCCCCCACGGGGTGGAGCTCGTGGCGGCCTGGGCCCCGGGCGCGCTCCCCATGCGCACCCCCGCGGGCACCGGCATGCGGCTCGAGGGCGGCGGCCGGCTCGTCGTGCAGATCCACTACCACCCGAGCGGTGAGGTGGAGGCCGCGGACAAGACGACGCTGGACCTGCAGTGGCAGGCCGAGACGGCCGGCAAGCGGGCGTTCCTGGCGCTGGTCGGAAACGAGGGCAGTGGCCCCGAGCTGCAGCCCGGCATGAACGACTCCGGCGCCGAGGCCGAGTTCATGATCCCCGCCGGAGCCACCGGCCACGTCGAGACGATCATCTACGAGGAGCTGGACACCGCCGACCTGGGGGATCTGTCGATCTTCGCCGTGGGGACCCACATGCACTGGGTGGGCACGGACATGAAGATCATCCTCAAGAAGGCCAATGGCGACGAGATCTGCCTCGTGCAGACGCCGAAGTGGGACTTCAACTGGCAGCGCTGGTACGACTACGACGGCACGGCCGAGGAGCTCCCGGTGATCGAGCAGGGCGACGGCCTCATCCTCCGCTGCACCTACGACAACACGCTGGACAACCCGTTCGTGCGCGACGCCCTGGCCGAGGCGGGCCTGAGCGAGCCGCAGGACGTGTACCTGGGCGACGAGACCCTGGACGAGATGTGTCTCGGCGTCTTCGGCATCTACTTGCGCTGAGCCTGCTGCTCGCGGCCCTGGGCTGCGAGCGCACCTTCCCCACGTGTGAGGACGACGCCGCGCTGCCCGCGGTGGCCGGCGTCCCTTCCTGGCATGCCGACGTGCGGCCCGTGTACGAGGCGCGCTGCGTGCGCTGTCACGCCTACGGCGGGATCGGCGGATTCGCCCTGGACTCGTACGCCGCGGCGCAGGAGTGGGCCGGACCGTCCGCCAACGCCGTTGTGTCCGGGCGCATGCCGCCCTGGAAGGCCGCGTCCTGCTGCCAGGACTACAGCAACGACTTCGACGTCACGCCGGACGAAGCGGCCCTCATCCAGGCCTGGGCCGACGGCGGCGCGCCCGAGGGCGATCCGGCCGACTACGTGCCGCCGGACGTGCCGCCGACAGAGCTGCCCCGGGTCGACCTGAGCCTCCAGATGCCGGAGCCCTACCTGCCGGCCCTGGCGGACGGTGAGACGGATCGCTCCCAGTGCTTCCTCCTCGACTGGGACGCCACCGAGACGACCTGGGTCACGGGCCTCGGCGTGCGGCCGGGCAACGCGGCGATCGTGCACCACGCCATCGTGCTGATCGCCGGGCCGGAGGTCGTCGCGGGCTTCGAAGCAGCCGACGCTGCGGACGCGGACGTGGGCTGGAGCTGTCCCGGCGGGGTCGTCTGGGGCGCCACGGGCTGGATCGGCGGCTGGTCGCCGGGCTGGGCGGGGCAGGTGTTCCCGGGGGATCTGGGGCAGCAGGTCGATCCGGGCAGCAAGATCATCCTGTCGGTGCACTACTCGGTGGTCGACGCCGTGGCGGGGCCGGACCAGACGACGGTCGACCTCATGCTCGACGACGACGTGGCGGGCGGGCTCGAGTCCCTGTCCGTCTACGACCCGGCCTGGCTGAGCGGCGGGCTCGCCATCCCCGCCAACGACGAGGACGTCGTGCACAGCTACGTGAGCACGCCCACTCCGCGGCCAGACGGCGCGGACCGGGAGCTCGTCGCGGTGAACCTGCACATGCACGAGCGCGGATCCCACGGGCAGGTGGCCATCCTGCACCCGGACGGCAGCACGACGTGCCTGCTCCAGGTGGACGACTGGGACTACGACTGGCAGTCGGACCACCTGTTCGCCGCGCCGATCACGCTGGCCGCCGACGACGAGCTGCTCGTGGAGTGCCACTTCGACAACACCGCCGCCAACCAGCGGGTGGTGAACGGGCAGCGGGAGACGCCCCGGGACCTGAACTGGGCGGAGGACGAAGAGATGTGCGTCGCCTACGTCACGGCGAGAGACTAGAAGTAGTCGCTGCCCCAGAACTGGGCGCCCGCCAGCGCGACGTCCCCGCGCACCATGGGCAGGGTCCTGGCGCGCCCCTCGTCCACGAAGTGCTCGGCGAGCTCCTCGACCGGCGGATGCCAGCCCACCAGCGTGTAGTCGTCCCGCAGGCTCGCCGCGATCCGTGCGGCCGCCCGCAGCGCCGGCGCGGCGTCGGCCGGATCCGGGCAGATCAGCTCGATGACGTCGAGCTCCCCGTCCTCCGCGTGCAGGCGCATGGATCCGCGCAGGGGGGTGCCCCAGCCCACGAACCCGTCCCGGTCGTTGCGCTCGATGTGCGCCGGCCAGGTGGCGACGGATCGCCGAAGGTGCAGCGTCCCCCCGTGGTGGCGGTGGTACAGCCCGATCAAGGCCTCGGCGTCGCGCCACGGATCGATGGCGCGCAGGGCCAGCTGCGGCCCGCTCGCCGCGAGGGCGGCCGGCGCCCCGCACCGCAGCTGCCACGCGGGGGTGACGACGTACCCCAGGCGCTCGTACAGCCGCGGCGGGATCGCCGAGAAGAGCAGCCCTACGCGGGCTCCCCGCGCCACCGCCCGATCCGCGACCTCGCCGCACAGCCGGCTGGCGAGCCCCCGCCGCGTGTGGGCCCGCCGGGTCGCGACCGAGCCGAACCCGTATCCGCCGACGTGCTCGCCGTCGGCGGTCGTGAACGCCAGGTCGTACTGCAGGCAGCTGGCCACGGGTTCCCCGCCGTCGCGCAGCAGCCACCA